>JAAUYH010079602.1_pt1 | contig 25049 bp, 21 predicted proteins | sample 7278061 | NCBI WGS metagenome assembly JAAUYH01 (sample SAMN14350203, study PRJNA611818) | marine sediment metagenome | isolation source: surface marine sediment (0.6m) | place: French Polynesia: Moorea | collected 2018-08 | reverse complement strand
CTTAAACTAGGCATTTAATGAATGAAAAAATAATAATTTTTTGGGGTTAATTGTAACTAAGCGCACTGGCAATCTAAGATAAATACTAAAAAATAGTAAAGATTATGGATTGATGATAGCTTAAAAACTAATTAACAAGCGTAATATAAAGTCCATTCTCTAATCTACCCCATTACACTTACTACCGAGAAGATACCAAATGACACCTACGATTTACGCTCAATTTATTAAATTTCTCAAAGAAGAACTCGCTTTACCTACAGATTCCATTGCAGTGGTGCAACGTACTGCCGAACAGAATCCTGGTCCTATACCGATGATTCTGTGGCAATACGGTTTAGTCACATTGGAAGAGCTAGACCGAATTTATGATTGGCTAGAAGCGGGATGTCCTTTAATTAATCATTGATTTTTAATTATTAATTTTCTACGGAGTAAATCTAGAGCATTACAAGCACTAAAATAGCGAATAAGAGAACGGCTTTTGATTGAACCGAAGCGGTATTCAAAGCTTTCTGCTTTATCATCAGGGGTCGCTACTCCGATATAAACTAAGCCGACAGGTTTATCATCTGTGCCACCCCCAGGTCCAGCAATTCCTGTAATGCTTACTCCCCAGCTAGAACCCAACCGTTTTTTTACTCCCAATGCCATTTGCTGGGCGACAATCTTACTAACTGCTCCTTGTTGTTCTAAGTCGTGAGCATCTACTTCTAGCAAAGCAAGTTTAACTTCATTAGCATAAGCAATAACTCCTCCCAAAAAATAAGTAGAACTCCCAGGAATAGAAGTTAACATCTCTCCTAACCCTCCTCCTGTACAAGATTCAGCTACAGCTAGTGTTTCTCCTGCTTGTTGCAATTGGCTACCAACTACACTTGCTAAAGTATCGTCATCTGAGCCAAAATAATCCAGTCCTGCGATCGCTTGTATTTCTTGCGCAACAGGTTCAATGATAGCGATCGCTTCTGTTTCAGATTTGGCTTTAGCAGAAATTCTTAGACGTACTTCGCCTCTAGAAGCATAAGGAGCAACAGTAGGATTTGGGAGAGCAAATAGATGGTTGACTTTTTCAGCTAAGGTTGATTCTCCAATACCTCGAAAACGAAGCATCCGACTGTAAATTATTGATTGACCCCAACCCTGACTTTTCAGAAAAGGAACAGCAGTTTCTGTCCACATCTTTTTCATTTCAGACGGTACTCCAGGAAAAGTCAAAATTGTTAAGTTAGGTTTTGGTTGCCAAATAATGCCTGGAGCAGTGCCCAAGGGATTAGGTAATATTTTCGCTCCTTTAGGTATTAAAGCTTGTTTATAGTTGCTAGAAACCATTTTTCGACCTCTTTGGGCAAATTTCACTCTAATATCTTCGATAATTTCTAGTTTTTCTTCTAAAGGAGTATTGAAAAAATTAGCGATCGTTTCTGTAGTTAGATCGTCTGGTGTAGGACCTAAACCTCCTGTAAAGATTAATATAGAAGCACGCTGACTAGCAATATCAATAATTTGTTTTAATCTGTTGCGATTGTCACCTACTACAGTTTGGTAGTAATGGGGAATACCTAAACTCGCTAATTGTTCTGCTAAATATTGACAATTGGTATTCAGAATATCCCCTAGTAGAATTTCTGTACCAACACAGATGATTTCTGCACTCATTAAGTTTTGTTTGTTAATTGTTGATTGATAAGCAAATGACTAATAACTAATAACTACTTCTTATTCTTCGTATTACGCCAAACTTGCCATCCTACATAACCTAGCAGTAAGGTTGCACCAATAGCATAACCCCAACCACTAGGAATATTAGAAAAGCCCATAGCTAAACTACCAACCCATAAGGTTAAGGCATAGATAAATAGAACAGTTAAGCGTTGAGAAATGCCAGCTTTGAGCAACCAGTGGTGGAGGTGGCTTTTATCAGCAATAAAGGGAGACTTACCTTTACTAATGCGAGAGAAAATAACTGCGGACATATCTAAGATAGGTACTGCCAAAATTAAGTAGGGTAATAAAACAGCAGTTACCGCAGTAGTTTTAACTAAGCCAATTACCCCTACTCCTGCTAAGGTAAAACCCATAAAATATGCGCCACCATCTCCCATGAAAATTTGGGCAGGATTAAAGTTATAACGCAAAAAACCTAAAGCCCCACCAGCCAAAGCAGCAGCAATTAAGGCTGCTCCTGGTTGATTCATAAATAAAGTTACTATCAGCATTACTACCGCAGCAATACCAGATACTCCCGCAGCTAAACCATCAACGCCATCGATCCAGTTGATAGCATTAGCCATTCCCACAAGCCACATGACTGTAATAGGAAGACTTAACCAACCAACCTGAATTAAGCTATCGAAAGGAACAGAGAGAAAATCAATTCTCACTCCCATAAACCAACAAATAGTAGCTACAACTATTTGCATTATCAGCCGAGAAATAGGAGTAAGGTTAAAAAGATCGTCTGCTAAACCGATAAAAAAGAAAGCAATACTACCTAAGATAACTGCCCCAATTTCCCCTTCCTGATGGGGGGAAACCATAGCAAATCCTCCCAGTCGCCAGATAATCAGAAGGGAAGAAATCGCCCCAATAAATATAGAAACTCCGCCAACACGGACAACAGGGTTTTTATGGATTTTTCTGGCGTTGGGTCGATCTACTATACCTAGCTTGAGACCAACTGTTTTGACATCTGGAATAGTCCATAAGACAACAGTTACGGAAATAAGGAAAGCAGTCAGATGGTATAGTTCTACAGGCATCTGAATTAGAGAAATAGGGAATAAAAGGATGTCGATGTCTTAATTTTTATGCAGTTAGAGGAACAGGAATATTCAGATGAGGATAAAGAGGGAAGCGATCGCATAAAGCACCAACTCGGCGCAAACAATCACTTTTAATTGCCTCATCTTCTGGATTTAAAAGTCTGTCTGCAATAATGTTAGCAATCTCTTTAAATTCTGTCGTCCCCATACCTCTAGTAGTCATAGCAGGAGAACCCAGACGCAATCCACTAGTGACAAAGGGAGATTGAGGATCGAAAGGAACAGTGTTTTTGTTAGCAGTAATGTTAATTTCACTCACTAGTTTATCTGCCTGTTTTCCTGTCATGTTTACAGAACGGAGATCGACAAGCAATAAATGGTTATCTGTCCCGTTCGATACTAACTTTAACCCACGTTCTATTAATCTGCTAGCCAAAGCTTGAGCATTAGCAATGACGTTAGCAGAATAGGTTTTAAACTCTGGTTTAAGAGCTTCACCAAATGCCACTGCCTTAGCAGCAATAACGTGTTCTAGGGGACCTCCTTGAGTACCAGGGAAAACTGCTTTGTTAAATTTTTTGCCCAATTCGGGATCGCGAGTGAGGATTAATCCACCTCTGGGTCCTCTGAGAGTTTTATGAGTAGTAGTAGTTACCACATGGCAATAGGGAAGAGGATTGGGATGATGTCCTGTTGCAACTAAACCAGCAATATGGGCAATATCTGCTAATAAGTATGCTCCAACTTCATCGGCGATCGCTCTAAATTTCTCAAATTCAATTATGCGAGGATAAGCCGAGTAGCCACAAATAATTAATTTTGGTCGTTCTTTGAGCGCAATTTCTCTAATTTGGTCAAAGTCGAGTCTTTCTGTTTCTTTATTTACACCGTACTGAACAACCTTAAACCACTTTCCTGATACGTTAACTGGTGAACCGTGGGTTAGATGTCCGCCGTGGGACAAATCCATCCCCATAATGGTGTCTCCTGGTTCGAGGAGTGCCAAAAAGACAGCAAAGTTAGCTTGTGCGCCAGAATGAGGTTGAACGTTAGCAGCTTCAGCACCAAAGAGTTGTTTAGCTCGATCGATGGCTATTTGTTCTGCGCGATCGATAAATTCGCAACCGCCATAATAACGTTTTCCTGGTAAACCTTCTGCATATTTATTTGTCAACACTGAACCTTGTGCTGCTAAAACTGCTGGAGAGGTAAAGTTTTCGCTAGCAATTAATTCTATATGTACTCTCTGACGTTTCAGTTCTAAATCAATTGTTTCTGCTATTTCTGGATCTATTTGAGCAAGAAAATCTAAGTTAGTTTTAGTCACGGATAAATTAGTTCCTTTTTACTGGGTATCAACTATGGTATCGAATTAGGTCAATGCTGAAAACCTCAACCACCATAGTTTAAGCAAAGCCGTAATAGTTATGGTTACGTCTATACATAGTATATAACTCTATTTATTGTGCCAATTAAATCAGGACTTAACCACGGAATGTAATTATTGCAGGCTTCGCCGTAAAACAAAGGAGTAGCGGTGACTCTTAACTTAATTTTTGGGATTAATAATTCTAGTTTTTGGCGAGAGCGATCGCACGCTGATTAAAATTTTTATTGAATAATTTAGATTTATTTATTTGGTTTAAAAGTGTTATTTATTGCTAATTTTTCAAAAATATTATAAATTGATTTTTCACATGGCTTTTGCTTATCATTCTGAAAATTATTAAGGTATGTGGCAAAGAATACTGTGCTCTCAGTTTAATAAATTAGAATAGAAAGAAAGCCAAGGAAACTTGACGGTATGTTGGTAATTATTACAGATGAACAATTACTATCACCAAAGCAAGTATGTCAGACTTGTCTAATGGCGAATCGTAGCGGGCTGCCTCGCTGGCACCAGGGAAAATTGAACTGTGGTCGCGCTATTAATAAATCCAGTGAGAATCAAGCTGAGGTTTATGAATGTCAGATGGGATTTCGTGTTGCTCATATTAATTAAACTTTTTGTCTAAAGTCTAGTTCATTAGACGAACAGGATTTAAGATTAGACCAAATTTTTAAATTGTTCATTGTCCATTGTCCATTAATAAGCAAGTTTTAGCTGTGTTGTCTTAAGATAGATTTATAGCTAATTTTATTAGTGTTTTCTAATCAATAAGGAGATAGCACAATGGCTTGGCGTGGTTCAACCGATGCTAAAGACCGTATTTTTGCTGCACTTGTATACTTACTGCCTTTACTAGAGGCTTATCGATTTAGTGTTTCTTTGCTGAGGGTAATTCCTTTTTTAAGCATAATTTATGTTCCACTTCAGCCATTACTCACTCTTTATCTTGGATTTCCGTTTGCGGGGATAATCATCTTTTTTGCTTTATTTTTAGGAGTAGTGAGAAACGAAAGAATCAAGCATTTTATTCGTTTTAATGCGATGCAAGCAATTTTAATCGATATTCTTCTAGTTCTGTGTGGGTTGGTTGACCGTTTTATAATGGGCGGAATAAGTTCATTTCTTCCTCTAATTTCCGAAACCTTTTCCAATGTAGTTTTTCTAGCTACATTGGCAGCCTGTTTTTATGCCATAGTACGGTCAATCTTAGGAAAATATGCAGAAATTCCCACTATTTCTCAAGCAGCTTATTCTCAGGTACGTTAGTAATTAACTAGATATTAATAGAGAAGAATTATTAACTGAAACCACTTGATTTTCTAAACTACCAATACCTTCAATTTCAATGCGAACGCGATCGCCTACGACTAGAGAACCAATACCTTCAGGAGTACCTGTTAGAATAACATCTCCAGGTAAAAGAGTCATGATTTGAGAAATGTAGGCAACCAGAAATTCTGGAGGAAAAACCATTGTGTCAACAGATGCAGCTTGACGAGGTTGAGATAAATCGTTCAAAAAAGTTTGTAGTCTTGCCCCTGCACTTAACTCTCTCACAATCCAAGGACCAAGAGGACAAAAAGTATCAAATCCTTTAGCTCTAGTCCACTGTCCATCTTTAAGTTGTAAATCTCTAGCAGTAACGTCATTAGCGATAGTGTAGCCAAAAATAACCTTGCGAGTTTGCTCAGGAGTTAAATTACGACAGCGATCGCCTATTACTAAAGCTAATTCTCCTTCATAATCAACCCGTTTAGATTGGGCAGGATAGTAAATAGACTCATTATCAGCAATAATAGCTGTCGTTGGTTTGAGAAACAAAAGTGGTTGTTTAGGTAGGGGAGTACCCATCTCCTCAGCATGACTAGCGTAATTTTTGCCTACAGCCACAATTTTGGAGGGAGCACAAGGCGCAAGAAGTTGATACTCGTCTAATTCTAACTCCAATTCTGTTGTCTGGCCTCCCAACCAAGGAGGAGAATCAAAGACAACAACATTACGGTTAGGTTGAAGCAAACCGTAGTAAATTTGTCCCTGAGTTGTTTTTACTCTTACATAACGTTGTGCCATAACGAAACGAAGATAACAGATGCCATCAAAAAATTCAAGCTATTAAGTACTAGCTTTTCTTTTCAGAGAGATAGTAAGATAGTAATCCCTTGCTTCTAAAGTTTAGGTTTAAAACTCTCAACTAATAGTTGGACGAGTTAGAGCGATTTTAGAAGCCAAAATAGTCCACAAGGAGAATATTTTTATGAGCAACAACTATGAAATGATGTATATCCTACGCCCTGACTTGTCAGAGGAACAAGTAGGAAATGCCATCCAAAAGTACCAAACTTTTTTGAGCGATCGCGGTGCTGAAAATATTCAAATCCAAAATCGTGGGAAGAGAAGATTAGCTTATCCCATCAAAAAATATTTAGATGGTATTTACATACAAATGAATTATCAGGCTGATGGCACGCAAATAGCAACTCTAGAAAGAGCTATGCGCTTAGAAGAGGAGGTAATCCGTTATTTAACTATCAAACTGAAAAAACAACCTTCTATAACTGCCGAAACAATTGAAGTAGAAGCAGAAGAACAACAAGTACAGCCAACAGAGTCAGCAGTTACTGAGGCTTGAAGTATAGCTGTTAGCTGTAAGTTTTTTTTTACTGAAAAGTTTGGGAGAAGCTATCGAATATTTTCTCCCCGAACTTCTAAAACTTTTACTCTGTCACCTACTCGAATTATGCCCAGGTTTTGAGGAATCATGTATTCGCCAAATAATACCCCTTGTTCTCCAAATTGGCGGAAAGTACCTAGAGTTCTTAGAGGTTCTCTTAGAGAATTAGTTATGCCAGTGTATTGATTAGTTGTTGTAATAATACAGCGACTACAAGGCTTAACCAAGATAAACCTAACTGTGCCAATTTGAATAGATTTCCAATTCCCTTCCACAAAAGAATGTTCAGTCTCTACAACAATATTAGGTCTGAACTGATTCATCGGAACCGGGCGAAAGTGGGATGTCTCCATATCTCTGATGCGATGATTAAGTTCATCTAGAGAAGCTGTCCCTGTTAATAGATAAGGATGACTATCGGCAAAACTGACTGGTTCCTGGGCTTGAGTTGCATATTTTCGATTGATTGGACGAATATGTTGGGGAGATTGTCTGACAAGTCGGCATTTCTTTTGACTATCTAATTCTAAAAAAGTGTGGAACCATTCTGCTACTTCATCTCCTTGATCGATCGCGATAGTGCGATCGAGCCAGATTTCTACTTCTATTTCTCTTCCTGCCAGTGTTGGCTGGAAAGTTAAAGGTTGTACCTGACTATCTAACGACGATAGGGATACTTGTTCATCAGATATGTGTACTTGAACTTTGGCTAATTGAGGAAATTGTCTTTGAGTCAGAAATTTTCCTTTTTGAGTAACCAACATAAATTCTCGATCCTGGGCAAATCCCTTTGAAGTTACTTCTGCTTGTGCAAGGGTGATTCCTTGACAAGATTTGAGTGGATAAATACAAAGTTCAGAAACAATCATAAGTTTTGGGAGAACTAGCAAAAAGTAAGAGCGATCGCACAAAATATCTTTTTAGCAGATAACCCTTGCACTAGCAATGCTAATAGCTTTAATAAGCTAAAATCTAACTCCTGACTAGCATCAAGATAGGTCTATTATGTCAAGACTATTTTATCTGTAATCATAGGAGCGTCAAGCTATTTTCTCAATTGATACTGGCAACTTTCTCTCAGCACTTAGAAATTGAGCTAAGTAAATACCTAAGTTGAATTTTTATTCAAACTAAAATAAGATCGAGATTAAATTGGAGGATAGATCAAGTGGCTCAAAATTTTGGTAAACTAATTCGCCAAGCCAGAAAAAATAAAGGCTATAGCCAAAGGGAATTAGCCAAACTGTTGAAATTAGATTTTACCTACTTATCTAAACTAGAAAATAATAGAGCAGATTATGCCCCCAAAGAAGAAGTAATCCGTTCCTTGGCACGTCACCTTAGTTTGAATGAAGAAGAGTTAATATTTTTGGCAGGACGTATTCCTCAAGCTCAGGAACAATTACTCAAACAACACTACAAGAATATGCCCACTTTATTTAGACGGATGGGCGAAAATCCAGAATTTGCCCAAAGAGTATTTCAAGAAGCAATTGCTGCAGACAGTCAATCTTCTGAACTTTGACTATGTCCTTATTCGCCATTTTTCGTCCATTTCGTTTTATTTCTAAAGTTGAGATTGAGGCTATTGCTTTAGAAATTTTAGTCAAAATGCAGCATACACCCAAATATATTCCTAGTTATCCTTTAGATGCTAGTAGGATTGCCGAATTTTTGGGACTAGACGTTGTTTGGGATACTATTGCTGATGATGACCAAGGACAAATAGCTGCTAGAATTTTGCCCCTAGAACATCTAATTGAAATCAACGACAACATTCCTCAACTTCAGGGAGGATTTGGAGAGTCAACTATCGCTCATGAAATAGGTCATTGGGTACTACATATTGATGTTGAACAAGTAGAACGTCACATCAGACTACAAAATAAAGGTCTTAATATTCAAGTTCAATCATTATTATGTCGTAGTACCAAACATTTAGCAGGAATTGAATGGCAAGCACAATACTTTGCCGGATGTTTATTGATGCCTCAGTACATATTGGTTCAACTTAGCCAAGGAAAGGATTTAACTAACTGGTCTCATTTATATTCCTTAGCAGATGAATTGGGAGTGACAATATCTAATTTAATTCATCGTCTACAGGACTTGGGTTGGATTTGTCTTATTCCTAATTCTAGTCAAATACGCTTAGTTACTTCTAATAATAGTATGCGTAGTTATAGATAATTCTATCATTTATAGAAGAGTAAAAATAAGTATAAATATAGAAAATAAAAATAGCTACATGACATATTTACTTATAAGATATTGGCAATAAGTCTTAGAAATATAAAACAATACCAATTATCAACTAGCCTCAATCATTATTACTTCTCAGAATTTTAATCTTTTGGGTTAGCAACTTTACTAAAACTTTAAGTTAATTGCACATTTTATCGCTTATAAATTAGTGTAAAGGGGAATATTTTAAGTAGATAAATAAATAAAGTAAAAATTAAAACAGTAAAAGCTATGTCTAATTTAGTGCCGATCGATCGCGGTATAAAGCAAAATAATGTATCTTCATCTAACAATAATATAGAAGTAAGAGAATCGTTAGATTTAGATTTTACTAGTTACTTCCAAAAATTAAAACGTCGCTGGAAACCAGCTTTATTTATATTCTTATTAACGGTGGGAGCAACTACAGCTTTGAGTACTCTGCTCAAAATAACCTACCAGGCTGAAGGCAAATTACTCTTTAGAGAAAACAATACTTCCTCTTTGGCTAATATCGGGGAAGGTGTAGGAGAATTAAAACCTTTATTAAACAATCAAACCCCTTTAAGTACTGAAATTGAGGTCATTACTTCTAATCCCATCTTGCAGGAAACTATCGACCAACTTAAGCTAGAAAATGAAGAGGGTGAACCTCTTAATCCACAAGATCTAGAAAAAAATTTAGAAGTAAAGATTATTGGTGGAAGCGATGTAATTAAAATAGCTTATAACAATTCAGACCCTGTTACTGCTGCTGACATAGTCAATACCCTAATGAATATCTACATAGCCAAGCAAATTAGTGGTAATCAGGAAGAAACTAGTGGAGCAAGAGAATTCATTAGCGATCAAATTCCTCAGGTAGAAACCAAAGCTTTACGAGCAGAATCGCAATTACGACAATTCAAAGAAGCAAATAATATAGTTGATCTAACTCAGGAAAGAGAAACCTTAGTTAGAGAATTAAGCACTATTAATCAACAACTGGCTACTACAGGCTCTAAGTTTAAAGGAGTTCAAGCGCAAGCTAATACTTTACAAAATCAGCTTGGTTTAACCCTCAAACAAGCAATTTCTGCTAATCAGCTAGGTAACTCTCCTGTAGTTGAAGGTATTTTTAGGGAATTAAGTAATACCGAATCAGAACTTGCTCAAGAACGGCAAAGATTTCGTGATAATCATCCCAGTATTATTGGTCTAAAAGAAAAAAAAGCAGACCTAAATCAAAAATTGCGACAGCTAGTTAGACAAAGAGTAGGCTCAGGAGTAAAAATCAATGATGGCTTACTTAGAAACAACAACAACAGAGAAAGCCAACTAGAAAAATTTATTTCTTTAGAAATTGAAAAACTAAGTCTGCAAAGACAATTAGCTTCTCTTTATCAATCCCAACAAGTTTATCTAGGCAGAGCAAAACAATTACCTAGACTAGAACAAAAAGAAAAAGACCTTGTGCGTCAGGTAACTGCTGCACAAACAACCTATGAAACACTGCTAGGAAGTTTGCAAGAAGTACAACTAGCTGAAAATTTACAAACTGTAAACGCTAAAATTATCGAACTCGCTCAATCTCCAGAAAAAGGTAGTTCTGGTCAGTTAGGATTAATAGTCCTAGGGGTTTTACTTGGTCTGTTATTTTCTAATCTCTCCGTAATCTTTTTGGAAATGCAAGACCGTACTATCAAAAATGTTCCTGAAATTAAAGAAAAGTTTGCTTATAGTGTCTTGGGTATTATTCCTGAAGAATCTGCGGAAAATAACTTGGGTGTAATTGTCCAAAGACAACCAGATTCTTTGAGTAGCGAACTCTATCGCATGATCCAAGTAAATCTAAAATTTATTAATTCTTATAAACAGCCTCAAGTTATCTTAGTAACTAGTTCCGTTCCTGGAGAAGGAAAATCAACAGTATCAGCTAACTTAGCTGCTGCTATTGCTCAGATGGGTCGTCGAGTTTTGCTAATTGATGGAGATTTGAGAAAGCCTTCTCAGCATAAGCTATGGCAACTAGATAATCAAATGGGATTAAAAGATGTTCTGACTCAAAAAACGAACATCGACCAGGTAGTATCTCAACCCATGGAAAAATTGGATGTCTTAACCTCAGGAGTTATACCTCCAAACCCTCTAGCTTTACTAGATTCTCCAGAGATGAGTAATTTGATAACTCAAGCGCAACAAGAATATGACTTAATCTTGATAGATGCACCTCCTTTACCTGTTACCGCAGATGTCCTCACTCTCAGCAAAATGACAGAAGGAATTTTATTTGTCAGCCGACCAGGAGTAGCAGAACATGAAAGTGCAATTTTAGCAACTGAAACTTTGGCTACTGTCGACAAAAAAGTTCTGGGTATGGTGATCAATGGAGTCCAGCGGAAAGAATTTGAACGCTATTCTTATCACGCCAGATATGCTAAAAGTTATTTTGCTCGTGGACAAAGTTATCTTGATAATTCTCCTGAAGCAGCAATTGTTTAGTTGGAATTTACGTAATTTTACTGATAAAGTCAAATAAATTAATGCAATATAATTTTTGCACTGATTGATTCAAGCTATTGACTTAACAATACCAATCAAAGCTATATCAACAAATGGAAGGAGAATAGATAGATCAAATGAGTAGAGAAGTAGAAGTTTCTGTGATTATACCTGCTTATAATACAGAAAGATATATACATAAGGCGATCGCCTCTGCTTTATCCCAAACCTTGGACAATCTAGAAGTTATTGTGGTAGATGATTGCTCTACAGACAATACAGTTAAAGTAGTTCAAAGTTTTGATGATCCTCGTGTCAGATTATTACTCAACTCAAAAAATCTAGGGGCAGGTGGCGCACGAAATCGCGCTCTCAGAGCAGCTAAAGGAGCCTGGGTTGCGGTGCTAGATGCTGATGATTGGTATGCACCAGAAAGACTAGAAAGACTAGTTCAAGTCGGTCAACAGAAAAATGCCGACTTGGTAGTTGATGATTTACATCTAATTGAAGATGGTGCTAGTTTTCCTTGGGGAACAATGATTGGTGAAAGCGGGCAAAATATATCTTCTATTACTTCCATTAGTGCTGCTGATTTTGTCCATTCTAGTATTGAAGGAAAAGGGGGATTACGTTTAGGTTTTAGCAAACCTCTATTTAGAAGAGATTTTTTAGTTAAAAATAAAATCGAGTATGACGAAACTATAAAAGTAACCCAAGACTTTTGGATTGATATGGAGTGCTTTTTGCACGGAGCGACTTTTGTTTTAGTCCCTGAACCCTACTATTTTTACCTTGCTCGTCCTGGTTCTTTAGTCTCTAGTAATAAAATTAAACGTCTAGAAGATGAATTTAGAGCAACTCAGGATTTCCTTAAACATCGAGATTATCTCGATATTAATCCTCAGGTTCTAACTGCTTTATTAACCAAGATGAGAGAAACTAAAAAATGGTTAGATTACTATCAAGTAGTTGAACCAATCAAACAAGGGAAATTATCAACGGCTTTGATAAATATGCTTAGAAGCCCTATGTTTTTGAACCATTTAAGTTCTCAAATTCCCAAGATAATTAGACGACGTTTAAAGTCATACTTGAGAAATTCTCACAATAGCAATCAAAAAAATATCTTTCAAACTTGAGCATGATGTAAAAACAAATTACTTTGAACTTAGGGAAAAATTAAATTGCTCGGATTGAGGTTATAAATAGTATTCTTTTCGAGAATTGTTATTAAAGATATATAAATCTCCGTAAATATACTAAATTACAATCAACTAAAACTATTAAATTAATGAAAAAACAGGTTATAGCTATTGGCTTAGATGCTGCTGAACCCAAACTAGTTGAACAATGGATGTCTGAAGGTCATCTGCCTAATCTCAGTAAAATTAAGCAGCAAGGTATTTACGGTCGTCTTCATAATTCTGTCAACTATCAAGGTGGTTTAGCAGAGTTTTCTTCTACAGAACCTCTGTGGGTAATGATGGCAACGGGATGCCTACCCCATAAAACTGGGTTTTGGGACACAATCACTTATGATCCCAAAACCTACCAAGTTGGTTGTGATTCAGTATATGGAGGCTATGACTATCAGGAATATAAGCCTTTTTATGCTCTTGGAGATGATTATAAAGTAGCTGCTTTCGATATCCCGGTAACTAGGGTTTGTCCAGGAGTGAATGGAATTCAAATTACTGGTTGGGGAGGACATCATCCCTTCCATCCTAGTGATTCTGAGCCTAAAGAGCTTTTGTCTAGCATAATTGAACAATATGGAGAAAACCCTGTATATCGTAAGGATAATGGTATTTGGTGGGACAAAGAGTATTTTAATTGGGTAACTCAGTCAGTTGAAAAGAGTGTTGCTACTCGCACTCAAGTTTGTTGCGATCTCCTACAAAAAGATGATTGGGATTTGTTTATTACTGGTTTTGGGGAAACTCATACCCTAGGTCACGATCTATATAATCTCAGTCAGCCAGATCATCCTCTTTACCCCTATACCAATAAAATCGATACTTTGGGAGATCCGATGCTCAAAGGTTTTCAACAAGTAGACCAGGCTATAGGTAAAATTCTTGCGATAGCTCCAGAAAATGCATCTGTTGTCTTATTTGCAGTTCATGGTATGGGAGCTAACCTGACTGATTTACTGAGTATGATGCTTCTACCAGAAGTAATATATCGCTTTAATTTTCCTGGTAAAGCTGCTTTGGGTTACGGAGATATTAATCAGCCAGCACCCCCCCTAATTACCAGAAATATTAGAAATGGTTGGTCGGCAGAAGTATGGCGACAAATTTATGAGCCTAATCCGCTCAAGAAACTTTGGCATACTTGGACTCATAAAAAGTTTTTAAGCGGTTCCAAACACGGTTTACTTTCTCCTTACCCTCTGATGGATAAAAAAGTCGAATTAAGTTGGATGCCTGCTTTGTGGTATTCTTCTCTGTGGTCAGAAATGAAAGCTTTCGCTCTGCCTGGATTTGCTGATGGTCACATTCGTATAAATCTGAAAGGACGCGATCGCAATGGAATTGTTGAACCGTCAGAATATGATGCTTTGTGTAATGAAATTACCGAAGTTTTATATCGTTTGATAGATGGCAGAAGCAAGCAATCTCTAGTGAAACAAGTAGTAAGAACTCGTAAATCTCCTTTAGATGATGATCCTAAACTACCAGATCCCGACTTAATTGTTATCTGGCAGGATATACCTACCGATCTAGTAGATAGTCCTGATGTTGGTCGCATTGGACCGGTTACCTACAATCGTCCTGGGGGTCATCGAGAAAACGGATTTTTACTAGCTAAAGGGCAAGGTATTGCACCAAATTCCAACTTATCAACAGGAAGAGCGGTAGATATTGGAGCTACTATACTAAACCTCATGGGCGCGACAATTCCTAACTATTTCGATGGCAAGCCTTTATTGCAATCATTAGCAACTTTATCTCAGGAGACAAACTAAATGGATATAGCAGTATCGGTAATTGTACCTGCTTATAATACAGAAAAATATATACATAAGGCGATCGACTCTGCTTTATCCCAAACTTTGAAAAACCTAGAAGTTGTTGTAGTAGATGATTGTTCTAGAGATAATACGATCAAAGTAGTTCAAAGTTTTGACGATCCTCGTGTCAGATTATTAATCAATTCAAAAAATCTGGGGCCAGGAGGCGCACGTAATCGAGCTATTAGAGCAGCAAAAGGTACATGGGTTGCGGTGTTGGATTCCGATGATTGGTATGCACCAGAAAGACTAGAAAGACTAGTTCAAGTAGCTCAACAGAAGAATGCTGACCTGGTAGTTGATGACTTAAATTTAATTGAATATGGTGCGAGTTCTCCTTGGGGAACAATGATTGGTGAGAGCGGGCAAAAAATATCTTCTATCACAGCAATTAGTGCTGCTGATTTTGTTCGCTCGAATATTGAAGGGAAAGGGGGATTACGTTTAGGTTTTAGCAAACCCCTACTTAGAAGAGATTTTCTTCTCAAACACAACATTGAATATAGCGAAACACTCAAAATCGGTGAAGATTTTTGGTTTTATATGGATTGTTTCTTATATGGGGCAGCTTTTTTCCTAGTTCCCGAACCCTATTATTTTTATTGCGCTCGTCCTGACTCTCTTGTTTCTGGCAATAAAATTAAGCGTCTTGAGGATCAATGTCAAAGTATTAATGATTTTTTAGCAAATAAAGACTATCTCGACAAAAATCCTCAAGTTAATCAAGCCTTGTTGCTTCATCAAAGTGAAAGCCAAAGATGGCTAGATTATTATCGAGTTGTAGAACCACTCAAACAAGGGAACGTTTCAACTGCTGTAATAGCAATGACTACCAATCCTAAGTTTTTCCAGCATGTGAGTTCTCAAATACCTAAGATAATTAAGCGACGCTTAAAATCTTATTTTGGGAATACTGAAGAGAGTAAGCAAAAAAATATTTTTCAAACCTAGGTGTTATGTAGAAATTAAGTAACTCACATTCATATTAAAAACTATTATCCTGCCAAACAAACAACTAAAGATCGCAATTCTTGATGACAGTATGCAGATAATGGTAATTGCCATAGTTTAAAAGAACACAAAATCTATATTTACAGATTCCAACTATCAAAAACTATTAAACTAATGAACAAACCAGTTATAGCTATCGGTTTAGATGCTGCTGAACCGAGGCTAATTGAACAATGGATGTCTGAAGGCTATCTGCCTAATCTTAGTAAAATCGCTCAACAAGGAACCTATGGTCGTCTTGATAACACCGTTAATTATTGTGGCGTACCGATAGAGTACTCGACCACAGAGCCTTTATGGGTAACTTTTTCTACAGGCTGTCGTGCAGATAAGACTGGCTATTGGGATACCTATACTTATAACCCTGATAATTACGAAATAGGCTGCGATATTGTTAAGGGTGGTTACGACTATCACGAATATTCTCCTTTTTACGCCTTAGGAGAAGAATATAAAGTCGGTGTTTTTGATCTACCAGTAACAACTCTTTCAGATCGAGTTAATGGTTTGCAAGTTTTGGGTTGGGGAGGACATTATCCTTATACAGTGAGTAATTCTCATCCTCCTGAAATATTTCCTGCTATTATCGAAAAATATGGTAAAAATCCAGTTCTGCATAATGATAATGGACTTTGGTGGCAAAAAAACTACGTTCAATGGATTCAACAAGCACTGGAGACAAGTGTAAGTGGTCATTCTCAGATTGCTCGTGATTTGATCAAACGAGAAGCTTGGGATTTGTTCTTGATGGTTTTTGGAGAAACTCATACTGTTGGTCACGATCTGTATAACTACAGTCAGCCAGATCATGTTCTCTATAAACATCTCAGCAAAAATGGTACTAAACCAGACCCAATGTTAGCCGTTTATCGGAACATAGATAGAGCGATCGGCGAAATCTTAACAGAAGTTCCTGAAGATGCTTCTGTACTATGCTTTGCTGTGCATGGTATGGCAGCCAATTTTACCGATCTGCTTAGTATGGCAATTTTGCCAGAATTACTTTATCGATTGAGTTTTAAGGGTAAAGTAGCTCTTACTTCTGGTCAAGTGGGAACTACTCCTGGATCAATAGTAACTAACCCTATTCGGAATTCCTGGGCAGGAGAAATTTGGAGTCAAATGGATGAGCCTAATCCCCTCAAAAAGCTCTTCAATACCTGGACTCACAAAAAATTCCTTCGAGGCAAAAAACATGGTTTGATCTCTCCCTACAGCATTAATGATGAACCGATCGAGAGAGAATTGGCTATGGGATGGATGCCTGTAATGTGGTACTGGGATTTATGGCCAGAAATGAAAGCTTTTGCTTTACCTGGGTTTACTAACGGACATGTCCGTATAAACCTGAAAGGTCGAGAAAAAGACGGTATTGTTGATGCCTCTGAATATGATGCTTTATGTGACGAAATTATCGAAATCATGTATCGTCTACGGGATGGTCGAACAGGAAAACCAGTGGTTAAAAAAGTTGTGAAAACTCGCAATTCTGCTTTAGAAGATGATCCTAAACTACCAGAATCCGATCTAGTAGTGTTGTGGAATGAGCCAATGACTGATGTTGTAGATAGTCCCGATCTTGGGCGCATTGGCCCTTTAACCCATTGCCGAGCCGGAGGTCATAAAAGCCAAGGATTTTTGATGGCAAAAGGAGAAGGAATAGCTGCGGGTTCTGATTTACCAAATGGTGAAGCAGTGGATTTAGCTCCTACAATTTTAAACTTAATGGGTGCGCCAATTCCTGACTATTTCGATGGCAAACTCTTATTGTAACCGTTGCTAATTTTCCTCAAAATATTTTGACTAAGCTAAGATACAGCTTAGTCAAAGGTCACCATTACTTCACTTTTTAACAACCGAGCCAGCAGTGACCTGTTTTCTCTGTCAAAATATTACTTAATCTATCAGCCCTATGAAAATTGCTATTGTCGGTTGTGGATACGTTGCTGACTTTTATGTCAATAATATCCGCTCCCATCCAGATTTTGTTATTCAAGGAGTGTTCGATCGTAATCTTCAGCGTCGCGATCGATTTTGCCAATATTATTCCCTAAACTCTTATCCTTCGTTAGAAGCTGTTGTCGAAGATTCAGAAGTGGAAATGGTACTTAATCTTACCAACCCCGACAGTCACTTTGAAGTCTCTGCTGCTGTTCTTAAGTCCAAAAAACATTTATATACGGAAAAACCCTTGGGAATGGACATTTCACAAACCCAAGCTTTGCTAGAATTGGCTCAAACAAATCAAGTTCGTATTGGTTGCGCCCCCTGTAGTGTGTTGAGTGATACTGCTCAAACTGTCTGGAAAGCAATTGTGGAAGGTGTAATCGGTAAGGTGCGTCTTGTCTATGCCAACTACGATGATGGTATGATTGCTCCGCGTATGAAACCTTGGTTATGGAAATCTGAGTCTGGAGCTCCTTGGCCTGCACAGGATGAATTTGAAGTCGGCTGCACTTATGAACACGCTGGATATTTTTTAACTTGGCTTGCAGCATTTTTTGGGCCGGCTCGTAAAGTCACTGCTTTTTCCTCCTGTCAGCTTTCTGATAAAGGTATTCCGGTCAAAGAGATGGCTCCTGACTTTTCCGTAGGTTGTATTGAGTACGACGACGGTGTTGTAGCAAAAGTAACAACAGGTTTGGTGGCACCAAGAGATAAATCATTAACAGTTATCGGTGACGATGGTGTAATCTTCGTTCGTTTTCTGCGTAATGATCGCGAACCAGTGTTTATTCGTAAATATCCGTCGAAAGGAAATCAAAATCTGATTGAACGGGGGCTTAATCTTGCACAGTCGAAACTTCAGTTCTTAGGAAATTATCTTCCTATTCCAGTAGATAACTGGTTACTCTACCAGCAATATCCTATGTTTAAAGGCAAAGACTTTGCTATGGCAGCATCCCGAAAACCAGTAGATTTTTTCCGAGGTCCCCAAGATATGAAGGATTCCATTGAGAAGAATCAACCCCATCGACTTTCTGGTGAACTTGGACTGCATATTTTTGAACTAATTGAGGCTTTACAATATCCAGAACGTTTCAATTACCAAAGAGTAATTAGCAGTGAATTTCACCCCATTAAACCACTTTTTTAGCCAAAATTGACTGGGGAACGCCAGTCAATTTTGGCAGCGTCTTGTCTTGGTGAGCGTTGTTGAACGAGTCACTCATAGTGAGGCACTTTCGTTGGGCTGGTTCTCCACGTCGCCTTCAGAGGTCAGAACGCTTGCCGATGTTGAACCCGAAGGGCGGTGTAACGGTGACTCGATCGATGATAGATTTCTCTTGTAGAAAGTACTGCTATGACTGTCTAATTTCATCTAATAAGCGATGAATTAGCAAGGATTCTTGAAGAGACATTAACTGGCTTTCTGGCAAACCTTGATGTAAGCAGCGCATGGTTTCCTCTGCTTCGCCACGTAATCCACTACCTTTAAATTGAGAATTAAAGGAAAACAATTCTTTTAATGGATGAGTGACTCTTATAAGTCTATTGTTTAGGCGTTGGCTCAAATTCTTTTGATGGCTACTATTGCCTAATACATGTAGATTAGTAGCATCAATGAATGGAGAAGGAATATGAATACTTCCTTCCGAACCAACAATATGAACTTCATTGGAGTGAGTTCCTTTAATTCCTGCGGTTATAGAAACAGTGTGATTAGGATAACGTAGCAAGATAGCAACCGTAAGATCGACGCCAGATTCATTTTTAATAATTTCACACTGGTAATTTTGTGGTTCACCAAAGAGAAAAAAAGCAAGAGAAAGTCCATAACAACCAAAAAGATGCATTGCACCCCGTCCTTGTTCGGGGTTACCCAATTGAGACAGATCTTTACAATAGCCAATTTCTAGGTTCAATGAACAAATATCACCAATTGTTCCTTGTGAAATCAAAGATTTACACTTTTGAATTAAAGGATTAAAACGTAGCCACATGGCTTCCATGCAAAATAAACCTTTAGCACGGCTAGTTTCTATTACTGACTGTGCTTCTTCCCAACTTAGAGTAAAAGGTTTTTCACAAAGAACGGCTTTTCCATGTTCTAGCGCCAAAAGACAATGTTTGTGATGTAGAGAAGTGGGTGTTGCAATATAGACAACATCGATTGTAGGGTCTTGGAAAAATTCTGGAAGTGTCTGATAGGTATTTATAACGCCAAACCTACGAGAGAAATTACTCGCGTTTTGGGGGTGCTTGGAAATAACTGCCTGTTTAACTGCCCCTGGTACTTTAGCTAAATTGGCAGCGAAATCTTGCGCAACTTTCCCTGTTCCTAAAATACCCCATCTAACTACTGAAGACTCTGATGTTATCATCCCCTACCCTCTTGTAAGCATATTCATTTTGACAAACAATTTTTCTGAAATTAAGTATTTTTAGTTTCTATGATACCATTGCTCAATTTAAAGATATTATCATGTATTTTTCCTAATCAAAATCTTAGTAATTCCTTGACGTAACCTTCTAAATAGTTCATATTTTATGACAGAAAGAAAATTTATTTGGATTTATTTTTTATTTTTTCTTTTCTTCTATGTTTCTCTTTATTCGATCTTTTTTTAACTTGCTTATTTATTATTAGTCTAAGCTAATGAATTTATCAACAATTAAATCTAAGATATCAGGTCTGTTTCGTAAGGATTTAGCACGAGATACTTTATGGATGTTAATAGCTAAAGTATTTAGAGTATTAATGCAAGCAGGGTCTTTTATTATTATTGCTCGTACTCTAGGCGCAGAAAACTATGGGTCTTTTATTAGTGTTACTGCGCTAGGAACGCTTGTTCGTCCGTTTGTTGCTTTAGGTAGTGAGCATATCTTGATTAAATATGTATCAACTAACAAAAGTTTATTTGGTATGTATTGGGGAAATACTTTACTAGCTATCTTCCTTAATGGAGCTTTTTTGACAGCCGTTTTACTATTGTTATCTCCCCTGATTTTTTCCAACAATATTTCTTGGTTGAGTATATTACTAATTTTGACAGCCAACTTCATCTTTTTATCGTTTTCTGATGCTAGTGTCAAAGCTCTAATGTCAGTATATAAAGTTAAAAAAGCAGCACAATTAGGAATATTAGACACTTGCATCAAATTAATGGCAGCGATGTGTTTAGTAATATTTTTTCCTCAGCCAACTGTAAATACCTGGGCTGATTTGTTTCTCATTAGCTCTGCAATGGTTAGTGGAATTTCAGTTTTTACCGTTACTAGGCTGATTGGTTATCCTCAACCCGTAATATCAAAACTCAAGCCTATTGTTAAAGAAGGAATTTATTTTTCCATTAGTGCATCTGCCAACAACATTAACTCAAATTTAGACAAAACTATGCTTGCTAGTCTGTCAACTCTAACAGCTACAGGTATTTATGGTTCTGCTTATCGCTTTATTGATGTAGGAAATATTTTACTGGTATCTATTTTTGGGGCTTCCTACACCAGATTTTTTAAACATGGCGCATCAGGAATTAAAAGTAGTTTAGGTTTTGCTAAAAGATTGTTACCTGCATTAGGTCTTTATGGAGTTGTTAGTTTACTGGGGTATTTAATTTTAGCTCCTTTGTTACCGACTATTTTAGGAGAAGAATATCGCAACTCAGTCGAGGCTTTACGCTGGTTAGCTCCTCTGCCTGCGATCGCTGCTTTTCAACATCTTGCAGCCAATACCTTAATGGGAGCAGGACATCAAAAAGCTCGCAGTGCAGTCCAAGTTGCTTCCGCATTACTCAATATAGGATTAAATTTCTGGTTAATCCCTGAATATGGCTGGAAAGGTGCTGCTATAGCTACCTTGATTTCTGATTCTTTAAGGCTAATTTTTGTTTGGTTAATTTTGTTTTGCTTAACTCGTAGAGAAGTTAAGCATGAGTATTAACTCCTAATTAAAGTAAGTTTTAAGCCCAGAAACCTTTCTCTGCACCGAGAGCGAATTCTGGACTATCTTTAACAATTTGCATTACTCGCATTTGATCTTCTTCAGACATCTCCTCTTTCCAGCGCTCGCGAGCAGCTTTAGGATCTCTAAAAATTGTGAAGTATTGGTTCATATTTACTTCTCCTCGCTTAATCGCTGATGTTAAGGATTTGTTGCTACTCTCCTCGATAAAAGCAACAGATTCTTCTGGCATTTTTAGCTTGAAATGCTGAAAAACCTGCTGAGCAATTTCTAAAGGACGTTCAGTTAACTCTTCATAAATCACAATTAATCCGTTGGGAGACTTCTGACAGGCTCGTAATGCTCGTCCAGTTTGGACTAACCAATATAACGCTTCCTGCTCAGATATGGTCAATTCCTCTAATTTATGGAGATAAATCTCAGCTAGCTTGGGCTCGTGTATCGACATTACTCTTTTCAGCACGACAAGTCTGTCTTTAGGCATAGGCATCAAAGAATTTTTCTGACCCCTTATAATTGAAGATGTGACTGCACAGGGATGCCGTACTATATAGACAACGGGTATATCTGTCTCTGCCAAAAACTTGACCACCATATCCGAATAATCTACCTCTTTAAAAACCAGAAATGGTTTTCCTTTAGGAGTATATAAAGAGCGAAAAATAGGAGACATAAACTGATTTTTTCTAGCTAGTGGCCATAAAAAAGACTTACCAAAAGATAATCTTGCAGGAAAGTTTTTCGAGAAAAAGGGTGGTTTTTCCGATTCTGGATAGGCAGGCAATAAACAATTATATATACGAGATACATCTTGGGCAGAGAAAGAGTCCGACCTAGTTAATTCATACATCTCCTTAATATGAGATTGAGTTTTTTGTAGTCGGTGAAATGGCTCGAAACGATACAAGATATCTGGATGACTGGCGACGATCGCGCCTAACCAAGTGGTGCCACTGCGACCCAAGCCAAGTATTGCACCCATATTACAACTGCTTTGTTGAGAAACCATATTGATTATCCTAGTAATTACTGATAGATTGAGGTTTTAAGGTATTGGTAACTTTAATTCTGAGTGATTTTTAATATTGCTACTCATAGTTCCAGAATAAACGATTCCTCTTTTAGCATCCAGGGTTACTATTGCTCCTTCTCTGATAGTCTGAGTTGCCTGTTTAAAGCCAACGATTACCGGTATTCCTAATCGCAAGCCCAGAATAGCTGCATGGCTAGTCAGACTATCTTCTTCTGTGATTATTCCTGCTGCTTGGCGAATTATATCTACAAATCCTGCGTTTGTAGAAGCAGTAACCAGAATTTCTCCTCGATTGAAATCTTTGATATCTCTGGGGTTATTAGCTATTCTTGCTCTACCACTCACTGAATCCTGACCAATACCTGTACCTTGACCTAAAACAGCTTGTACTAATTCGACTTTAATTAGATCTGTCGAGCCAGAAACACCTTGAAGCGTTCCCGCTGTCATTACAACTAAATCTCCAGCATCAAGCCAATTCTTTTCTTGAGCAACATTAATTGCAGCTTGGAAAGTTTGGGTAGCAGAAGGTAAGTCTAGTACCAATAAAGGTTTAACCCCCCAAACTAGCTGTAATCTTCTTGATACATGGACATGAGGAGTAATAGCTAAAATTGGTGTTTTAGGTCGAAATTTGGAGACATTACGAGCAGTAGAACCAGTTTTAGTTAAGGTCATAATCGCTGCTGCTTCTAGCTGTTCAGCAATTTGACCAACGGCTGCGGAGATAGCATTGGGAATAGACCATTTCTTAATATTTGGATCGGGTGCTATCCGCTTTTGCTCACCTTCAATGCGTTGAGCTATTTTTGCCATAGTTTCCACTGCTTCTACAGGATAATTTCCTACGGCAGTTTCGTTAGATAGCATTACTGCGTCTGTACCATCAAGAATAGCATTAGCTACATCAGATACTTCAGCGCGAGTTGGTCGAGGATTATTGAACATGCTATCCAACATCTGGGTAGCAGTAATAACAGGAATACCTAGTTTATTGGCTGTAGCAATTAACCTTTTTTGCAAAATAGGAACATCTTCAGCAGGTAATTCTACTCCCAAGTCTCCTCTGGCAACCATGACCCCATCACACAAAGAAAGAATAGCATCCATCTGCTCGATCGCTTCGTGTTTTTCAATTTTGGCAATAACAGGAACAGATTTACCCGCACTAGCAATTAAATCCTTAATTTCTAAAATATCTTGGGGATTGCGGACAAAACTAAGAGCTACCCAATCTACTCCTTGATCTAACCCAAAAATCAAGTCTTCGCGGTCTTTTTCTGTTAGTGCTTTGATGGAAAGATAAACTCCAGGGAAGTTTACTCCTTTGCTGCTAGAAAGAACCCCACCTACAACTACTCGACAATGCAAATTTTCACTTTGATAGTCTATTTTTTCCACTACCATTTCCACTTTGCCATCATCAAGAAGAATAGTTGCTCCTTCTGGCACTTCTGCTGCCAGGTTATTATAAGTTACATAGCTAATTTCTTGATTACATTCAACAGGACGACTAGTAAGAATGAAGCAGTCTCCTTTTTGCAAAGAAATCTTACCACAGGCAAATTTCCCTAATCGAATTTTGGGTCCTTGCAAATCTTGAAGAATTCCTACTGGCTGATTTAGTTCAAATGCTGTCTGTCGAATCAACCGAATAGCTTTTTGATGATCCTTTTGAGTACCATGGGAAAAGTTAAGTCTCAGTGTAGTAGCACCAGCTTTGATAAGTGAGCGTAATACATCTGGTTTAAGAGTAGCGGGGCCAACAGTGGCAACGATTTTTGTCCGACGCAAATATTTGGGCGTTCTCATTACCTATGACAGAGATAACGGCAAGTCACAATTATACTTGATGGTTGGGTTTTGAGTCATCTCATCAACAAAATCTTACTCCAATATGAGTTTCTGGCAATGAAATCGAAGAACAGAATTTCCGCAGTAAGGTCTTTTGACTATACTGCGATCGCAAAATTATTATAGCGGTTCTCAAATCCCTAAGATGCAAAGTTGTTGGTTTTAAAACAGAAGGCACAAGTCAAATGTACCTCATTAAATCAATTAAGATTCTGCTTATTCAAAGGGAACAGTCAATAGGCAATAGAACGATGGATTTTTACTCGAATTAGAAATATTTTTTTGCTCTTTTCTAAGTTGTCTTTTTGTCAATTACAACAAATTTTTAACGCTTTTTTTCTTTTTTCATTATTAAGATATAAATTATCTGTAATTACCTTTAATAATATGTCTTGAGATTCTCTTCAGGTTTTCCTTTGGTTTGATTACTAGTTGTTTTGGTGGTTTTGACACCTTAAATTCATATAAGTACGTGATTTACTCTTACTACATAAGTATAAAAATGATTTTATGGAAATAAAACTTTAAGAAAATCATGTTTCTTTTGCTTTTTGGTAAAAATAATCTAATGAGTCACAGATAATAAGCTAGATAGTAGCAAAATTAACTTTTAATCAATAGATATGGATAAAATGATTAATTTTGTATCTTGTTTATCCAAATCAATAAATTATATTTATTTATTTTGGGTTTATTTACT
>JAAUYH010026832.1_pt1 | contig 25059 bp, 19 predicted proteins | sample 7278061 | NCBI WGS metagenome assembly JAAUYH01 (sample SAMN14350203, study PRJNA611818) | marine sediment metagenome | isolation source: surface marine sediment (0.6m) | place: French Polynesia: Moorea | collected 2018-08 | reverse complement strand
TTCTTGTAAAACACATGTCTCGGGAAACTTGTTGCACCCACTTTATGGCACCTGAAGGACATTCGATTTCGTGTTTAAGGCATTGGCAATACTATTTAAAAGAGAAACGTTTAGAATCTACACCTTACCTAGAGAGAGTAAATGAATGAGAATGGCAAACCTATTTCTGTTATTCCGAGCAAATATTGCGATGAATCATTTCGTAGCATCGAGTGCTTGCAGAGGATTTTGCAAAGGATGAGTGCTCTGAACAATATTTATATCAATAGACTACATGTGCATAGAGAGAACATCTAGTAAATAGTTCATAAAACTACACATGATTACATTTTTCCGGGGAATTCGCTCAATCGATAGAATTTTCAGAAAAATCTTAGTTAAATGTATTCATACCTATCCTAGTAATATTAAATTTGACAAAAATCAAAACAGACTCCTGTATAAAATGCGAATAGATTTGTACGCATGGAAGAGAGCAGAGTGTAGGGAAGGCAAAGCGAGTAATAGTTTCGGTGTAATCCATACAGGTATTGAGCCTTTCCGCATTGTTGCCATCATTTAACTACATACCGTTTTATTGAATGATTCTGCTTTATTTAAGATCATTTGAGCAAGTTCAATATGGTGTTTTCAGAACTTGGATCAAACTAAACTTGGAAAGTTCTCATTTTTGCTATATTCTCAGTTTTGTTACTAAATAGAAGTCAATTTGTTACAGTCAAGAAACATATTTCAAATAAGTCGGTTTGTTGTCCTTTTCGGAAAATAATAGTGCATAAAGCTTTTTAAAGAAAGCCAAAGCTTTATCCATCTTCCTGGTCTACTATTAATGTATATATCTTGATGATTAAAGAAATTGAATCAGCTACACAGTTACAGCATAATTTATGAAATATTGCGAAAGAAAAGTAAACATGACTAACTGGGAACATTCTCGGTAAAAAATATTAGCCTTCTAAATTTGTTCGAAGGTTTGAGAGAATTCATACAATCTGCAACACTGAAAATTGAGTTTTCAGAAACTGTTTTCGTTGAAGGTTGAGACTTATTTCTGGCAGAGTTATGAGCCAGCTCACTGTAAGAGTTTGAATTTGTGCTGTATCCTCATCCTCTTAATCCATCTGATTTGTCGCAATCCGAAATGAATGTTTTCAATGTATTTAGTAAAAAATAACTACGATTAGTAAGGCAAGTTACTTATATAATTTTATCGGCCTATTACAATTTGTCGAGAAGGTACCTCTTGCCGATAGCATCAGCGGTATAGCGCGGACATCCCAACCACATATAGCATCTAGAATGACGAGTAGTAAATTATAGATCATTGCCAATAGCATGAGCGATATAGTGTCTGCATTACGGCTTAAGGTTGTATAATACATTCAGAATTAGATAATCTCGATTCTGAATCAAGAAACAATTACAGAGAGCGTGAACCATAATGAGCTGCTTTCTCTTTTGATACAGAAAGAAAGATATTGTTGAAGCTTGTGTGGATTATAAATGGCAATGAAATCGAGAAAACAAGTGTGTACAGTTATGAAACCCCTTTACTACCAAATTCAAAGCACTACTGAAACTCTGAAAACACATACATGCACATCGTGCAGAATTGGTGCCTCTCGCAAAACCTTTTTATAGAGTCCAACCAGATCACGGGAATAGTATTCTTGTATTTTGAATACATCAAGTGAATTGCATTTGTATTTACTTTTATCACTACAAGCTCAAAGCATTTTTATTTTTATTTAGTCATCAGTAAAGGGTTAAAACTAAGTTTTTTATTTTTTCTCTATTACTTTTGAAAACCAATCCCAATTAATTTAGAATCAATAATAATACCCAGCACTATGAAATAGTGCTGAAATTGCAGCTTCAGAATCGAGAGGCTTGTCTTTTTGAAATCTAAACACATTGATTATTTACCGTACAACTTTGAACCGTTGCTTTTGTTCAATAAATGTGGAATGTCCACGATGTGAAACCAATCTGACCAAGAAAATCTATTAATTACACTGTTTTTGAATAAATCAAGTAATTCTTACTTAGCATTTCTTGAATATTGTTCACTTTATTCATTCACAGATCCGATTTTCAAAATTGGATTTATAATTGCTTGATTTATTTTTCCTAGGTCTGGTCCCCACAACATCAATCAAGCAGAATACACAACTAGCACCAGAACTAACTTATATGCCAAAGCAGGTGCGTGCACTTCACGCCTTCGACTCTTTAAGAATTGCCCAACATCACTACGTACTCAACGGCATCATTCTACTGTTTGTGAGTAAATGCGCGTTACCGAATCGATTTCGCAAAACTTGTGTGGTCCGGTTGTAGTGATTTCTTTTTTGCAATTATCACGATGTTTTTCTTTCGAAGTTAGTAACAGTTATAACTAGTATTCAGATTATTCTCAGTTTCCAGTTCGTTTTGCAGGAAATCCACCTTTTGCAAAATTGGGGGCACATTGTAGTGAAGAATGAAATTAAAATAATTCGAAAATTCTAAATATCGATTATGACGAATTAGCTCAAGTCTACCAAAACGGATCCGAAAAATACTTTGAATTGCGGTTTTGCGTGGAGATCCACTCATTGCGTGCTGATCCAAGAATAACTCGTTTACCGTATGCCATTGGGTATCGCACTGAAACAGAACTGTAAAATATGCTTTGTGTTCTGGCAAGGCCGATCTAAATTTAGACAGAGAATATATTTACCTGTAGCGTAACCACCAATTATATTCAATTTCACTGGTGTTGATCTATCGCTTTCCATTTCAATAAATTTACAGGTTTCTATGCAATGACCCAACGAGCCCATTCGATTTCACTTGGACGAAAAGATGAAGCCTTGCTAAGCCGCGCTTCGATGAGCAGCATGAACCCGCGTCTTTGATGTTCAATCCGAATGAACAAAGACCTGCACATGCTTCTCCCAGTTCCAGGATATGCATCACCGTCTGACTATCGTTGATAGTGAGCAAGTCTCAATTCTCTGTTCGCAATCATCGGGCGAGAACACGCTTGTAACTCATCATTCTTGCCAAACAACAAGCACCGGCGGTTACACTGGAACCAACTTTTTCCGCGTTTCTTGGCTTGTCGCCGAATCTAGCCATTCGCCGAAAGCTTTGCGATTCGGTGCAAAGTCTCTAAGCCATGGGTGGTCGAGAAGCTGCTCGGCAGTGGGCCGGTTCTTCGGCTCGGTGTTGGTGCATAGAAGGATGAAGGACTTGGCGTTTTCCGAGATGCACGCGAGTTCCTTGTTTCCTTGCTGAAACAGGTTGCAATTCTGGGTGACATGGATGTATTCGAAGAAGTTCTGGGGCTTGGCGAAGGGGTACTTGCCCATGATGCACTCGGCGAGTGAGACACCCAGGGCCCAGATGTCGGATGCGTATGTGTATTCGTTGCATTGCAGGCGCTCCGGGGACATGTAGGCGATGGTGCCGACGAAGGTGTTGACGAGGGACTTGCCGGGGTTGAGGTCGCGCGCGAGGCCGAAGTCGCTGATCTTCGCACAGGCCTGCTCGCGGGAGAGCAGGATATTGGCGGTCTTGAAGTCGCGGTGCATGACGTGGTGCTTGTGCAGGAAGCGGAGGCCGCGGAGGCAGTCGGCGGCGATGACGCGCACGACGTGCTCGGGGATGGGGCCGTGGTTCTTCACGAACGAGTGCAGGCAGCCGCGGTCCATGAACTCGAGCGCGATGTGCACGGCGCCCGACCCGTCGTAGAACGCGCCGTAGAAGCGCACCAGGTAGCGGCTGATGTGGCGCGACAGGGTCTGCAGCTCCTTCAGCAGCTGTGCACGCAGCGCCTTGTCAAACACATTCACAGTCTTCATGGCCACCGCCAGCGCCGTCGGCTGGTGCAGCGCGAAGTACACGCGCCCCGCCGCACCCGCCCCGATCGTGGGCCCCGTCTTGAACTCGCTCAGCGAACGCATCTGAATACTGTCGAATTGCGACGCCCCGCGCAGAGTTCGAGTCTCATCCCGACGCCGGTCCGCGGTCGGCTCGTCGAGGATCCCGTCGGCGGTGATCTTGAAGCCGCCCGTGACGAACCCGCCGTCGTTCCCGAAGATGTTGTCTTGCGACATCGTGGGCAAGTCGGCATTGAGCGCGAGCTTGCTCATCAGCGGTGGTGGGCGCTTGCCTTTGCGTAGCCGCTTGGCTGGGGTGCCCCCAAACTTCTTCTGGCTCCTGCTCCATCGTTGCGTGCGCAATATTTCCTCAGCCGACATATCGACGTTTTCTCCTAGCTCAGTTTCCCGGTCCTTAAACAGCACCGTGGCGGTCTCCAGATCATCGGCACTCGTTCGAAGTGGGAAATCTCGGCAAGTAGCCTCTTCAATCATGAACATGTCTTCATCATCGTCGCATCCGGCAGCTTCGAAAGATTCATCAAGGATTTCAGTCACGGCCACTGGTGGACTGGGCGACTTCGGGGGCCTGGGACAGTTGGGCTCCATGGTATATCTCCTCCCTCTCTCGCGTGTCAACATCGGTTCGTTGTCAACACTGTAGCCCGTGCGGTCAGCCATGGACAACCCGTTGAGGTCCAAGTCCCTGGAGAATTGGGGACGAGATGCACGAAAGTACTCGGTCTCCATCGGGGAGACGGGCGAACCGAACGGACGACGACCGGAATAGGAATCATTGCCATACTTAGTCGGGGTGTTCTCGGACGACTTGACGGTTTTCTTCTTGAACAATCGCATTGTTTCAAGAGTCTGTTCGAAGTAAAGGGGAGATATCTGTGGACTCGAGCACGACGTTCACGGGCGCCGTCAAACAACAAACAGATCGTTGAGGCCGGGCTAAGCAGTTGCCAGGACTGGGCGAATGATTCAGGAATTTGAGGTGCTCCTCGAAGCAGGTGCCGCACTATCGAAGAAGCATGGAAGGTTTGCGTTATTTATATCGCGCCTTGAGTCCCAATTCGAATTGCAAACATACTCTCTTACCCCTCTGCATGGCCACTCGGAGTTGTATTCCACTGTGTTCTCTGTTCTTACAGTCGCCTCGCCTGCGCGAAGCTTGCGCTCAAGTGTAATACCGTGCCCACACATCGGCCGCCAAAGCGTTGATTCTTTCGATTTGAACGTCTTGGTGATTGGAAATCGACATCTCCGACGCCGTGAGATCGACAATCGACCGCGCCGAGGTTTAAGCGTAGAAATACAAATGTGTAACTCGACCGCGGTGGCCCTAAATTTCAAATGAGGAGGTTTTTGCTGCGGCGAAGGGTGTGGAGCATCAAAGTAAGTTTACTTTTTGTGCGAGCGATTGCACGTAATAAAAGCTGCCGGTCACGTGCTTCATGTTCACGTATACTGTGCCACATTAACTCTCACCGTCAAACCAAGTTTATACACGCACTCCCGTGCTATTGCTCTATGCTTGTAGCAGAGGTCAAGTTTTCCACCTGCGGTACAACTTCCGCTTCTTGTTCCTCTCTATCATTCACATCTTTGTTACTCGCCAAGTCCAGACATTCCGTAGAATTACTCGATTCCTCTCCTGTCGACGTCGCATTTTCCGGCTCTTCTACCTGTTCATCTTCACTTGGACGGACTTCTTCGCCGTCACCGGCCTCGCCTTCAGTTTTCACATCCTCTTTCGCGGGTTCCACCACAGTGAATTCGACGTCATCTGCGAGTTCCTGATAACAAAGCGCGCGTCTCAGCATTTTGAACTTGGTGACCAATGCCTCGTCGAGTTGATCCACCAGCATTTCATACGGCAGCAACATACGCAACGCATCCGGCGCTGGAATCGGCCCATCGTACACATCCTCGCCATTCATTATCGCTTGTTGCTGACGTTCCAATTCGAGGACCGTCGGGAATGATTCGAGTAGAGCGTCAAGTTCGTGGTGCACGGCGGTGACGGTTTCACGCAGCGCGAAATTCTCTGCTTCCGCTTCCTTCGCGCGCTCGACCTCAGCCTCTATCGCTGCATTTGTAAACGCCGTGGCAGTGTCTGCAGGTTTCTTCGCCTTGGTCGACGCCCTCGGCGAGGCGGCAGCGAACGCCGGGCCGAGTGTGACGTCCACGGCGAAGTTCGGGCGGCGCGTACCGCCGAGGTTCGAGTGCACCTTTTTCTGCAGTCGCGCAAGCTCGCGCTCGCGCTTGCGTGCCGCCGTCTCGGCGACGGCGGCGCGATTGTTGGCGACGGTGGCGGCGGCCTTGGCGTCATCGGCCGCGGCCTTGAGGGTGTTGTTCTTCTGCTTTATGCGCGCCAGCTCGTCGCGCGCCTTGGCCACCGTGTTGCTGTCGGCCTTCGAGCGCGTGCGCTCGGCGAGCCGCGCGTCGCGCATCGCGCGCTCCGCGCTGTCCAGGTCGAACTGCAGGCGTGCGAGTTTCTTCTCCGAGGCGGCACGCAGCTCGGCGTTCGCCTGCACGCTGTCCGACAGCCGCAGAATAGCATGCAACGAGCAGGCGAGCACGTGCGCCACATTCTCCGCGCCCTTCGATAGCTGCGGGATTTTGTCGATCGAATCGCCCAATGCGCCGTTCGCAGAGTAGATGAGCCGCGCGAGCTCGTTCGCCGTCGGGTTCACTGGAACCGAATACCCACTCGCTTCTTCCTCGTCGTCGACCCCGAGCGCATCGAGCGCCGCCAGCAGCTTGTCGTCATCCGCAACTGTGGCATCCATTGCCGGTTGCGTCAGGGCGTGGCGAATCGGTACACACGAAATAATTTAAATTCGGCCAATCGATTTAAAGTGCCGCATACAGCTGTCTTATGTCCGCTCTTTGTGTTAGACAATCCTTCGCTTTGTCTAGGTCATCAGATGGAATGCATAGCAATTGTTTGCGTGGCAAGGTTTGATACTTTAGTTCTGGGGTGCAACGAGTTCGAGTAGTACAACAGTTCCTGCAAGTAGTGTTTCTTTGTACACTGTGCTAAAGCCAACGTCGTGCGCCATCTCCTCTACACGTTGATTCCATCTACAACCTTTGGAAAACTTCGTGACAACGGGGGCCGTCGCATTTTGATATACGCGTAAATATGGTGAATCGCTAGCTGTATGTTCAAGAAGCAGTAATCGCGCTCCTGGCCGTAGAACGCGACGAAATTCTAACAGCGCTGTAGATGTACTATCGCCGAAAGTACAGAGCGAGAACGTATCGACCACGGTATCGAATGAGTTGGAGTGGAACGGCAATTCAGACACATCAGCTTGTAGTAGGACTGCTTTTGACGCATCGGCATTGTCAGCCGCTTGAGAAAGCATCGCACTACTGGCGTCTATTCCTGTCAATGACCGTAGCGTCGCGCGGTCATAAAGCGGCAGATTCACGCCAGTTCCCACGCCCACTTCAAGAACGTCGCCATCCGCACGTGATAGAAGCGAACGCCGAGCAGCAGTGAATCCGAGTGCCCCGGTCAACGCATTACGCCCATCAAGTGCATTGTACCGCTTCGCCCACGCGTCGTACGCGGCGGGGACTCCAGCAGCAGCCAGAAGGAAAGCACGCCGAGTCAATGTTAACGTTTCGGCGGCAGATGCGACAGGTCGTCGACATTGTTTGAAACGTCTTCGCGACGATGCTTTCCTCGGTAGCGCAGGTGGCGCGGCAAATGTGGGGATATTCATCTCACACGTGATCAAGAGGCCGAAACGGATTTGCATCGTTTCCATCAAGATCACAGTAATTTTTTTGTTAAATTGATCCATCCCTATCACGAGCAGCAATTATACCAGAACTGGTGAGGCCCAACCACTAGCTCTTACTACCGGTACGCTTAACTAACAGCAGAACCAGACTTCTGGGATGGGGTCGTACTTCTCCAGACAAGCGCCTCCCGCCCCAGAACTACAAAACTGCGCTCTACCTGCTCCTGCTCCTGAACTCAACACGACTTCCAACGGTGTTGCGCCTGTCGCCAGTGCTGGTAGTAGCGGCCTACCGGACGTGAATGAATCGACCAAGAATGCTACACCGTTGAAGCGACCTGCTGAGGCCTGGCTGAAGAATGGCAAGTCAGCGAAGCGGCCGCGAACTGTTCCACCGGGCCACGCCGAAGGCGAGCACCAGCGCTTCTGCATTCGATGCAAGAGCATATTCTGGTTGTCGAAGAAAGACATCACCAAACTCGTGAACAACGCGCCAGATGTGCCGGATCCCGTAGCGCTGCACAAAATCGCGCGATGGCCCTACTTCTTCGCTACATTCCGCACGACTGATGCCGAGGCTGCGCGTTCATCCTTGGGGAAGATGGAATTCCGCGGGGAGCGATTTGAAGTGACAGACGCCTCAATGCCTTCCGAGCGACGAGCACGCGCGGATGAGAATGTCGCGCGAAGCGACGAGCGCGTGTTCGAGCAACGAGATGCGGGCACCGTCACTGCTCCGTGGGGCACCGTACCGTACGGCGACCAAAAGACTCGAATGATGCGTGTTTGGAGCGATGCGCTCGTATGCTGTCAGAAGCGAATGATGAACGACAAGCTTGTTCGCCGCGGAACACCGTGGTTGCGCGACTTGAAGCCGAAAGACCCCGTATGCCCGTTGGACGAGGGCGTGTTCTGTGAGGAGCAGGAACATCGCGACTTCTACAGAAACAAAAATGAGTTCACCGTGGGTATGTCGCCTCCCAAATCTAGTGATGGTGCGCAGACAGGCGTCGCGGTGCCGATTGTCGGGTATTCACTCGGTCAGTCGAAAGATGGTGACTTTCGAATTGGAAAGCTGGAGGACAACTGTCGAACGACTTCGAAAACGGCGCGCAAGGTGGCGGAAGCGCTGGAAGACGTCGTGAAAAGAAGTGGTCAGCCTGTGTACAACCGAAAGAACCATGAAGGGTACTGGCGCCTCGTGACCGTTCGTAGCAGTGCTCGGACTAGTCAAGTCATCGTTATCGTACTCGTATGCGCCCAAGGGGCGCTTCCCAAGTCATCGACACTGAACGGCTACAAAAAGGATGTAGCGAACAATTCAGACGTTGGTCTGCCTGACGACAAAGTAGGCGCGGAACCTACAAATCCTGCAGTCGAGAAAGGAGAGACCTCGCTGATTGCCACAATGCCATCAGGGAATAACCTGAACAGCATGGGCTCTAATGCTGATGCCCTTAACGATAACATGGATGTTGAGGGGATGTCTACGGATCCACACTCGGAAGAAGTGAAAACGTATGACGCCATGGAAGTAGATGCAGGCCAAGCAGTTCAGATTACCCACCCGACCCCGAGCCCGTTATCTGGAAATACAGTCTCGGAAATCAGAGAAAAAGGCACTGCTCCGAGCTCGGGAGTTATGAAACAGGAGTCTGAGCAGCTTTGGAAGATTGCACCTCAAAATTCCCGATTTGCGAGGCGAAATGCTCTAATGCGGTTTGACGCCCTGAACACAGTGCCCTCATCTGACCCGGCAGATAACTATCTCACGAAATGCCTGCGTGTCAACTCGTCCATTGCAATGCGAAATCAGCTCATGATGTTCGACTCGAGTAGCAATGTACGTAACGAGGAAGCTGGCAAAGAGAATATACTTGCGGGTCGAAATTCGAAAGAAGTGTCACAGAAAGAGTCGGCTATGCGAAATGATACATATTTCGCGCAACATTCTGGTCAGGTTGAACCGTCGCAATCTGCGCAAACGGAACAAATTCAGACTGATGATGCTCAGGATTCGCAAGATAATATCAAAACAGAAAAAGAACTTTCTGACACTAAGAGAATTTTGGATGACGGCGAGTGCCAGCTCGCCGTTCTGGAAGCATTGCGGAGCCTTTTTAACGAGGAAAGTTTCGGTCTCCATTGGCAGCGGTCGGATGAGCTGACTCCTCGGCCTGCCGTAACACCCATGGAGCATGTCCATGGTCTCGCCGAACTCGAAGAAGAGTTGCTTGGGTTACGCATAAATGTTCATCCCAGCGCATTCTTTCAAGTGAATACCGTCATGGCCGAGAAATTGTACACGGTCATCAGAGACTGGGCGTCGGTGACGAAGGACACTACAGTACTCGATGTCTGTTGTGGAACTGGTACAATTGGTCTGTCTATGGCGAAACATGCACGGGCGGTATTCGGGGTGGACTTGAGCGAGCCAGCTATCAAATCGGCCAAGGCGAACGCCAAGCGGAACAATATCACGAACGCAACTTTCGTAGCTGGCGCGGCGGAGAAAGTCATCAGCGAGGTCATGCAATTGATCCCAAACAATTTCGACTGTGTTGCAGTGCTGGACCCTCCGCGTGATGGTGTCGCGCCCAACGTCATTGGTGCCGTACGTGGCGCGGAAAAAGTGAAACGTATTGTTTATGTCGCGTGCAAACCAAAGAACGCGTGGAAAAATATTCTGCAGCTCTGCCGCCCGACGTCGAAAGCGTTCCGAGGAATGCCATTCCGACCAGTTCGTGCAGTTGGTGTCGATCTATTCCCTCACACCCCGCATGGCGAGCTCGTTTTTCTTTTAGAACGAGCTCAATAAAACTCGTTGGCTGCCTCGCTAACTTTATCCTCGTTTTGCCTACATCTGTATTACGTACACACTCCAAGTAATTCTTTAAATTTTATGAATGATTCTGTGCGCGAAACCGGATTGGCCTTACTCGGGGGTCTTGAATGATCCAGATTTCGGTACAGTACCGGTACGGTACTGTAATATAAGACTAAAATTAGTGTAATTAATCTAAGGAATCTGAAAGTTCATGAAGGAAGAAATAGAAAGACAAAAATTCCACGAAAAATAAATGAGAAATGATTGTGTGCGGCACTATCGCTCGTTTTTCCGTTACAGTGAAGTTATTTCCAGTGGAGGTGTGACGCAATCACATCTCAACACCTATCAGCGGGCACAGCGTCGTATCCTCTCGCCAACCGAAACAACAAACTCAGAGGTGCACAGTGAGAGGCGTCGCGATGTCGGATTACGCCAAGGCCGCAATGGAGAGGGTGGTGCTCACGCGTTCGTACGACGGCGTGGACGAGGGGACGGCGCCGTCGGAGTCGGTGCGGGGATTCATGGGAGGCGCACGCGAGCGGATCGAAGGTGCGGGGCGGGTGGCGGTGACAGGCACCACCCGTACACTGAACTGGGTATCGACTCGTATCGGCTACACGATGTTCCGCGCGCTGAGCACGCTGAACCTAGTCGCGGCGGTGGTGTGCGGCGTGTTCGCGCAGGTGTTCGCGTACTACTACCGCGGCGCGCTCGCCATCGAGCCGTTCATCGCCGCCCTGATCTACGCGCCGGCACTCGGCTCCATGGCCGTGATTCGCGAGACACTTCGAAGTCGCGGCACCAGCACCAGTGGCTTTAGTCCCGAGCGTTCCGGACGTGTGTTAATCGCGTATGGGTTTATGCTCGGTTCTCTAATCGCGTCGATATCGCAACCAGTGCTGTCGCGCTGGACGTATGGACTGAGCGAGACAAGCATGTGGCTTGCGATTGGCGGCAGCTTCTTTTTCTTCTACTGCCTGCTGATATCCGAGGTGCTATTCGCTGCGGCAGTGAATTTGAAAGTCTCTGCGTACGCTAGGGAGACGGAAGACTTGCCGGAAGAGACTACCTACGGGGCGATGTAGGTGTGCGGAGTAATACAAAAATGGTGGTTTAGGAAAGGAAGTTGGAGGTAGGCCGGAGTTTTGAAGGTTAGCGAATCAGGGCGTACAGTCGTACTGCGCTCCTGATGGGCAAGTTGCAATCCCCATCCCCACGAAGAGTAATTTGGTGTTTCCGAACCAAATTTGACCAAGACCTAGCGATGGATGGCGTCGTTCTATGGTCAAACAAGAGAGGTGGTGTTAATCCATGAAATCTTCAGGTGACAATCTGTGGCGATACAGAACGCGAGTCGGTTAGATAGAGAAAACAAAAGTCCACAACCTGCAGATAGCACGCGTTTCCGTACCTGTCGAGATATCGCGGTTGAATTCCACTGCCCGCACAGTTGAAACACTTGATAGTTTTTTGCCCCTCGCAGTACGTGCAGGGGCCGTTGCGTGTAGGATCCTTATCAGACAGGGGGTCGCGTCCTGTTCCCTTGCAAACATTGCAAGTGACGCGAGTCTCGCCCAGACACTCCACGCACGGTTGAATGTTGCCACGCACCTCGCCGCGCTGGCCTTGTTGCTCAGTGAACGCGACGAGGGCGATGCCGCCGCCAATGCCGAGGGCGGCGGAGCCGATGGCCAGAATCGTGTTCTGGTCAAGCATTCTCGGTGCACATGTCGCGCGACGACGTGGCGCATGGGCGCTGCGCGGCAATAGCGTGGGGGTAACAAACGCGTTGGTCATGTTAGATGGCGTACAATGTAGCTGCCGGTCCGAGATTGGATGTGAGGTGTAGAATTAAATACAGACATACATACAATGGAGTGGCGGTAATTGAGTGTATGTTGTATGGCTGATCTCGATCACCTCTCGCTCTCAGATGAGGAGCCTCAGATTATCCGTGCGGTTACAGCAGCCTTCCTTCCCAATTTTAATGATCGCAATCCGATCAACTCGATTTTGCTGCCATTTTTGCGTCGTACGTTAACGCATTCTGGACTGTGCAGCGCTCGGCCATTGCTTTCGAAACTCATAGCCCCTTTATCAGCCGACCGACACGTCGAGCCCGTAGGTCCGCCATCACACCATGGCCTTCGCCGCCGCACCGCCGCTCCCCGGCGCCCGAACAGGACCCACCCCCATCCTGCCAATCCCCACGAAGCGATGTCACGTGTGTGTGAGGAAAACGCGCATGGTGCTGGATACCTCATGGAGTGTGGACGACGCACGCAATGCACGACTCGGCATCAGCAATCTATGGGAAGAGCCCAAGGCGGCGTCTAAACAAGCCGCAAACGAAACATCGGATACCATCGCCACCCCCACCCCCATCACAACCTCTGAACCCGCCGCCTCGGACATGTTCACACTCCCGCCTCCACCTGAAATGCACGTGGTCGGCGACAACTATCCGGGGTCCAACGCGCTGCCGTGGGACACGACGACCGGCATCCAAGGGATGAGCTATCTGCAACGACGCATCCGCTTCTCGGCCCGACGGAAGCGTAGTCTGCACCGGTCGTATCAAGAGTGCGAGCGAATCACCGCCTTGTTTTCGAAGACCTTCCACATGGGGTGCACGCTGCTGTCCCCGGAGAAGCGTCGGGCGGTGTACGCCATCTACACGTGGTGCCGGCGCACGGACGATCTAGTGGACGGGCCGCGGGTGTCACAGCGCAGCCGGGCGTTGTACTCGGTGCTGCGCGATTGGGGCGAGCGGCTAGACCGAATATTCATGCAGCACACGTCGACCGACGCGCTCGACCTCGCGCTGATCGACACGGTGGAAAAATTCCCGCACCTTACGCCACGTCCGTTTCACGACATGATAGCGGGCATGCAAATGGACGTCGAAATGGACCGCTTCGAGACGTTCGACCAATTATATCTCTACTGCTACCGCGTGGCGGGCACGGTGGGGCTGATGACCCTGCCCATCATCGGCGCCAACGAGCCAGGCCGGCGGGGGCTGCGCGCCGCCGCCGACGCCGCGCTGGCGCTGGGCATCGCGCTGCAGCTCACCAACATCCTGCGCGACGTGGGCGAGGACCGCTTGCGCGGGCGCATCTACCTGCCGCTCGAGGACATGCGACGGTTCGGCTACACAGAGGAAGACCTCCAGAACTGCGTGCTGGACAACCGGTACCGCGCGCTCATGCGCTTCGAGATCGCCCGCGCGCGCCGCTACTTCCGCATCGCCGAGAAGGGCATCCCCCTCCTCGCCCCCGACGCCCGCCTCCCCGTCCGTGCCTCCCTCGACATGTACAGCCAGATCCTCGACGTGCTGGAGAGCAACGGCTACGACAACTTCTCCAAGCGCGCCTACGTCTCCAAGCTCGGCAAGATCCTCACCGTCCCCGTCAGCTGGATGCGCATCCAGGACGAACCCATGTGGCATAACGTCGCCCGCTACGCCGACAAGTTCCTCGGCCGCCGCGCACTGTGAAACGGCCATCGCCCTGGCGTCCGTGCGCAGCGTGCCACTCTCGCACCCGTCGCGCGCTGCCCCTGGACGCCGCAGTTTTGAACGCGGCTGCCACCCTTGTATTCACCGCAGCCGCGACTTGTAGAGTACGCGTTCCGTCACACCGATAAAATTGTCTCTAGTTCTTCATCACTTCAACCCAATTCCCAGGTCGTCCACAGTGCCGACTCAAAGTATGTTTTCCGCAGTAGGTAAGACGGTTATGTGTTAACACTGCCAGTTCACTGTCGTTTCAGTTACTACTACATGTATCCGTCCTAGCTCCCAGGTGCCGCGTCGAAACCGCCCCGATCGCGTAACCCTTCTAGACGAATTCCTTAGCAATTCGCTCGTACTGACGACAGCTTAGGACAGCTGCTCCGAACAACACAAACGTTCGAACAAGTATTGAGTTCCCAAACAGCAGAGAAATCAAAACCCGCGGTGGTTGGACGAAACGGGGAACCGCCTCGTGTCCTAGGCTCCACATACAATCCTGCGATCCAATTCGAGAACCGACCATGACCAAGCACAACGCTTCTGTGGTGCCAAACAAGGCGCCGCTATTGTCAACAAATACAGGAATACGAAGTAGCCCGCGGTGCCATCATTCTTTATCAACGCCAGCCACCTCGATCCCAACCCAATGCACACTACCTACAGCAGCACTACTACTCAACTACGGGGGGTGTATTATTACATTAGCGGTCGAGTGCGTTGCAATACCCATACGGCTCCAATACTGTACATAGCACTCGCTCAAAACTGTTTGCGTACTGAATGTCATCCACATCACACGCAGGTAGTCAATCGCTCAACTGCTCCACGACGTGTTGGTATCGGTGATTCCGCGCCAGTCTCGGGAGAATCAGGGAGTTGCGTATTTCCCCACTCGTTTTCCAGCCCGCTGCGCCAATGTCGCCCTCATCCGTCAGTTCGGGGTCCTTATAAAACCCCGCCTCCAACAACGCCGAAGTTTCCTGCGGCTCCTCGTCTATCGATCCCAACGCCGACGAGTTCAGGTCTTGCATGGACGTACCAACGGCCCATCCAAACATGGTCGACCCATCGCCCACCAGCCGACGCACAAGCTCGCTTCGAGCCGTCGCGATAACGATCAATACCCGATTGCCCACATCGTGTCCTGCCGATAGGCACGCGGCCATCGTCAATGCACACAGGAAGACGCACGCAATACAGGCCTTCACCCAATTCTGCGAATAGAACATAACCGCAATCGACAACTGACTCACCACCGTCCACACCAGCACAAACGAGATGCTATTGCGGGGTAGTCGTCCATCGATATGTGTGCGAGGATGGACATATCGTATACAATACACATCCACCGAATGCTTGATAATGAAATAGAAAAACGCGAACCACCACAGCAACGGCGCCATACACCCGAAGAGCAAGCACATCGAGATGACGGTGACACAGTACGCGTAATGCCGCGGATAGTCGAAAACATCCGTACACTTCGCTTCCGCGTTCTCGAGTGGCGTCAACGCCATTCGTCTTCGGATCATCATCGAGAAGCTCGAGGGTATGCGCATCAGCCAAAACACGGATCCAGTCAACGCCAACTGCACGAGGTAATTGCACAGGAAGAACGCTATATCCCCTGAGAACAATCGCGTCAATATAGGCAATGCACTGGAGATGTCAGCGCCCCCATTACTTTTCTGGTACAACACCTCCAAAAACTCCGACATCGTGTTGAGCGCCACCGACGGCAGCACCACCGCGTTCATAACGTAATAAAACGCTGTCTTCCGAAAAACAGACAGCTCTTGCGCCGACTTGGTCATGTATCCCTCCCATACGCACGTGATGCGCAGCAGCGATGGCACCGCTGCGAACACGCACGCAAGCATTAGGACAGGGACGTATGTGAATATCGTCGATCGCAGCCACTCGTTGTTTGATAGCGCATTCGGTAGTCTCTCCATGATGTAGCTCGCAATTCCCAACGCCGCATTGCTATTCTTCACGTCGATGGTTGGTAGCAGCGGATTTCCAGTTACATTGCCCGTCGCATTGTGTTTCGCCAACACTTGCGGGTCGGTAAGAAGCGCAATCTCAGAGACGAACAATTTCCCGGCCGTCAGCATAGCGATCGGGCTCGTGAACAAGATAAGAATTGCAAACACCAGGATTTGTACCAGGATCTCACGAATCGTTCGCTCCATGAACGAGATGCCGATATTCTCCCATACGATGTCTGCGCTTTTCGGCGCGCGTTTCGCCTTCATTTTTCGCAGTCGCATCGCCACATATTGTCGCGCACGATAAGAGTCGCGATTCGAAGCGAAAACAACGTTCTCGTTGACGAACGAGTCCATGCTTGGCGAAAGCGACGGTGTGGACAGCACCCAGTTGCGGATGGCTTCGGGTAGAATGTTGACAACCCCTAGGTACAGATTACGTAATGTGGGTATGCCGAACTGGAGGCTTTCACGGGTACGTGGAATCGTTTCATAAGATTCTGAACTTCCGCTACTGCTCGAGGGAGACACCAGGCTGTCGTGTACATGATTCGCGCCATGCTTGAGCGCGATCTCCGCCGCTCTACTGCTCGTGAACGAGATGAATGCGCAGCCACGAAAGCCACGCACTGGTTGCGATTTCCGCGAGTTGAGCTTCTTCTCTAAGTCGGTGATTTGATGGCGCAATTTCTCGAGTATCTCCTCGCGACTGTAGCGACGCACAAACAGGCCGAACAACCCGCCAAAAAGCGTCCTCGATACGAAGCGATGTGTGACCTCGTCATTGTTGTCAAGACCCAGAAAATACTCGTATCGATATTTCGCGGACTCCAACTCACGCATCATCTTCACTTCGGAACTACGGCCTTTGCATACCAACTCCACGCGGGCGACTTGAGAGGGATATATTACAGACAGCATCTTTGCAAGTTCTGTCGATGACCGAATGTCCAATGGCAATCCGCGGACGAATAGTGTCCATTCATCTCTATTCCTTCGTCTGGTCGGGGACGCAGTGGGAGATGCATCCGGCGATGTGACATAGTGCGACGCGCTACGAGCCTGGACGTCATGAGTGAACGACTGAGATATCGTAGGTTCACCCGCACGTGGTGTCGAAGGATGTTGCAACCACTCAGCTGTGGTTCTTCGTGATTGCCCTGCCGCGGTCTTGACCACTGAATAAAGAAACACAACACAAAACGCGACCACAGCCATGACCGGGAACTGCAACAGCACTAGCGGCGAGGCAGAAGGCAGGTTGTGGGATGTGAAGCGTTCAAATACACCGCGGTCGGATTTCAGCATGTTCAACAGTGTCAACGGCTTCTGGCCGTCGGAATTCGTCGCGCCGTGTCCAACTTGGAACAACTCGCCGCCAAACCAGTACCACGGAAGCAGCACAATCGAGGCGAACAGTCCACAAGCCATGGTCGTGAGAATACAAGCACGTTGAAACAGCAAATAAACCTGCGCATCGCGCGAAAGCACGCGGTCATCGCCGCGTAGAAAATCGGTCCACCCAGTCCAGCGCACGGGTGGGGGCGCACGAACAAAGGAATCGCTCGGGGTGTAGGTGTAGGCGTGGAGGTTGTCGGGATACTTGCGCAGCAGCTCAATCTCCTCCTCGGTGAGGAGGCCGGCCTCCCTCAGGATGATGTAGCGATAGAAGAGCAATCCGAGTCCGGCGACGAAGACGTTGATGAGCACGACGACGGTGAGCCCCGAGTTCATGCTGGTCGCCTCGTACATGTTCATGTAGGTGTTGCCGTCGCCTTGCAGCGCGGCCGCCGAGGAGTTGGCCTGCGCCACGTACCGCGTCGCCGCGGCGATGGTCATCGGCAGCGCGGCGTCGCGCGACACGCCCGCCGCGGCCATCTCAGCACATCTGTCGCGGCCACACAGCCGCCGGATTGCGACACACGCGAATCGGCGCCTTCGAAAACGCCAAGGCGCGCTAGCAGCGTGGAGAAGGGACGGAGTCGCGGCACGCAAGACAGCGGTGGTGGTGGCACGTCCTATTTCAAGTCGGACTCGCTCGATCGTAAATTCCGAAGAGCGCGATGATCAAAATGTAATCGTTTTTCTATATGGAAACAGGTCGTATCCGATTGTTTCTTATTCGTGCGTTTCCGGATCTATCTCTTCAATACGTATACGCCCTTGGGTTGCATCACCTGTGAGTAGAAATCCTTGCCTGGTGAACTTGGTGCACCAGAGCTACCCCAAACCTCGTATACTGAGCGCTACCGCGGGAGTTTCACGATGCCGAGCACCATGCTAATGTGGGACATAGATGACGCCAACAACCCTGATGTCCAGGAGGATTCCGCCTTGTCCGAAGATGTGGATTGGTCGCTGCAACTCGCGGAACTGGAGGGGAACGATGCGGACAAACTGGTCACCGCCATCTGCAAGCTGTTCGCGTGCGATGAATTCGAGCTGCACGGCCAGTCAAAGCACGTGCTCGACGCCGTTGAAACGTTACGCGACAACGTCCCGAAAATCGTGGCCTCCATCACACAAGTCGACAAGTCTGCCGCCGATGCTCGTGTCGCGATATCGAAGACCAGGTTGGAAGAGGCGACATTACTGACGCGCGTCGAAGAGCTCGAACGCAAGCTGGCGGCGACAGAAGCGACCAACTTGCGAAAGCGTGAGGTCAATGATTTGGTGCTCGCCGTCAGCAAGCAGCAGCCCGTGGACCAGCTGAACGCTGAAATCGAGCGACTGCAGAACGAAATAGCCGACACAGAGCGTCGAGTCAAGGAACAAGACACGAAATATGAACGAATATCCAACGTATGTGCGTCGTTCTTTGAATCTCTGGAGGTGTTGAAAGCGGAAGCAGATGTGTCGGCTAAGACGCCTACGAAAGGCTTGCTGAAAGAGTCGCCTGGAAAATCAGCCAAGGAAACTACCAAAGAACAAACTAACGAAGCAGTAGAGGGCGCTGCGAAAGAACCGGACAGGGAGCCGGCCAAGCTCTCAGAACCTAAAGAAGAACCAGTGAAGGAGGAGCAATTAGTCGAGCCAATGGAAGAGTTGGAGAAGGAGCCAGTGGATGAGGCCAAAAAGGAACCAGTTGAAGAGCAAACTAAAGAAAGACCTGACAATGAAACAGGAAACAAGGAGGACGTGCAAATGGAGCCGATGGAGTTGGCTGAAGCCGAAGAGAAACTCGAAAAAACTATCGCGAAGGCAAGCCCAATACTCGAAGAAAACGTTGAATACGAGGAAGAAGAAATCCCAGAAAAGGTGAGTAAGCCAGTCGAGGAACAGGTTCCTGTGAAGATGGAAACTGTGAAGGCTGAGTCAAAATTGGCTTAAACTTGCCTATGCCTATTTTCTAGTAAATCTAACCCAATTTCATCTTCGTCACTTTCGCTTCGTCGATAAGCCCACAGTCGGTTCCCATAAGTTGCGTGATTATCGTTCGTGATGCTGTGGGTCAACCAGTTGTGGTGGGCACCGAAGTTCTACGCAAAAAATGTTCACTGAACGATAGCTTGGGCTTTACAGATGGCATTGTGAATCAACTCAAGCCGTGCCAGAAGAACAACCTCAGTAAAGTCTGAATATGACTTTTAATCCGAGCTGTGGATGGTAGGCTACACAACTCACAACGGGACAAACATAGGAGAATATCTAAACGTAGAAGTAATCGCAATGGAAAGCCGTAGGGTACGAATAGTAGAACCGGATGATGCTTGCATCCTTATGTACAACGAACGGCGTGCAGAAATCCGTCCTGCATTCGCGGAGATAGCACAAGCTCGTTTAGCATGCCACTAGTGTTAAGGTCAAACTGAGGGTTATCAACATTGCACCATTGAAAGCGATATTGTACGACATCATCATTATTTGAGCAGTGTGCGGGCGCTTCAGAAGTCAATAAAATGAGGCGAGACCGTCTTCCCAGCCTGCCTATAGTTCGAAGAGCAGCACCAGTGGCATGAAGTCTCTGAATAGTGTGTCAAATTGAACATGTCGCGCCTTTTGGATGCGAAAATGAACTGATGTCGAACAATAGGATAGGGTCAAAGAACGTTTAATCATGTCTGTGTCTACTTGAATTGGTCCATTGATTGTTCAGTGCTGAATTACGTTGCTCTCTTTGAGATAAAGCCGGTACAATTTACAGATTGATTGGGAAATTGAAATACTCGGGTGCAATTTTATGGCATTCTTTAAATCTTCAAGTGGGTACGCAAACAGCACTTTTGTGACACCAGTAATATCGATTTATGACAGATTCTTGACACGTGTAATCAGAATGATTCACAGGACACAGGAAGGTCACGACTTTGCGTTGTTGCTAACGTTAGAAATTACATAGGTAACTGGTGATTCTTGAAGAATTTTTAACTTTACTTTAGAGAAATAGTAATGCATCTTAGATTTTTTGCTTGTCCATGAAAAATAAAGTTAAAAAATCTTCAAGAATCAGCATTTACCTATGTAATTTCTAACGTTAGCAACAACGCAAAGTCCATTCCCTCCTGTGTTGCTTCAATGCATTTTGTATGTTATACCAAATAGATACAGTTTATTTAACGGTAACCAACTCACTAAATTAGAATTTTTCTTTCTTTGACTTTCTCGAGTGCTTCTTGGCATCGACAAAAACCTAGACGCGCTGGTTCGTAAAAAGCGCATATTTCGCATCTGGCAACACGTAGTTGCAGTTGCTACACTGGCATGACTAGATAAACTTTTATGGTTCACCGAGAGATTTTAATACTGTACTGTCTTAAAGTAGCTTAGTTAGAATGGCTTCTGATTAGCAGATCACCTAAGGATCCATTCATAAAATTTTAATCTGCAGAATTCTTATTGTTTAGAATTTTCCTGAAGTCAGAATAACATTCCTACTGTAACCGGACGTTGCGTATTTCCATTTCATATGCAAGCAGGTCGCGCGTTGCGTCACATTCTGATGCAATATACAGGTTGTGTGTCTAAATAATATAATACACTAGAAATCAACTCTGTGCCCAGTATTTTACGAATCCGGTCAATCCATTAGTACTACAAAAATTATTAAAAATTAATGGCAAACCCGTTGTCATCCGCAACCAAGAATGGTACATGGCGCGAACAAAGGTTTAAAACAAGTTTCGGAGGATCGTATAAACGCAATATTGGATTTAGCGGATGTTGGTGTACGTCAGCATGTAATTGTGAACCATTACCGTATGCTACAGTCAACTTTATCCAATAATATTCGTAGAAGAAAAGACCGCAACAATTAATATGAAGGAAGAAACAGAAATGAACGACAAGATGTATTCGCGCATTCCTGAAATGCACAAGAGAGAATCATTCCAAGGCCTCAGTGTGATAAATGCGAAATTCAAAAAATTCAGACCAGTACGGGTCAGAGTTTCAACAGTATCTAGAGTTTTAACAAAGAACGAAATCAAGAGCTACGTAGCTGTATGTAAGCCGTATTTGACACAAACCAACAAAAATATATGAATGAGCTACGTATCGGCCTAAAGGGTTTCCCCTTTAGGCGTTAATCACACTTTACTGTTCGGAGGACTGGCGTCGCCCTACTACACTAACTAAATAAGAGGTTGCCCCCGGTTTGGGTGGGCAACAATCACTTCTTTCTATCTCTGTCTCGCACCTTCTACTATTTTCACATGGTAGCATCGGACGAACTTAAGGAAAAAGAACCGATAAAAATTTTATTTATCAAAGGATGCCATCTGCAGGACGTCGCACCAAACACCACTACGAACTATCAAGATTGTCGGCAGTGTCTGCTGCCGTGATATCTGCCAGCTCAACATCGCGATTGTAACCATCACTGCCAAGAGTATCACCGTCAATAGCAGAATTACTGCTATGGTCTACTTACGATTCATCGTCCAAGAAGGGAGAACTCTCTGCACGAGGCTCGATTTCTTCGCCGCTATCTTCATTACCGGCGAGAGAGCTCACACGCTCCAAAAGAGCATCCATCATTCTCTCCCTGCGCGACGCTGCTTCGAACGCAACCAACTTCCCGCCTTGCGCAACACAACGCGGTCCGCAGAACTTCCAGTTTTGCGGAACTTCTGGCGCAGTGCATTGCGCTCGCCTTCCGCATGGCCAGCAACTCCCTGAGCATTCTCAAACTTTCTCTTCAGAGCCAATTTTTCCGTGGGGGTGGCCATTTTCGTTATGTTGCCTGCCTAACAGCAGGAAACGAAGAACATATATGTACCATGCACTGCTTGGAGCCATTGAATTCTTCATGACCCAATTCCATGAAACTTACACTAATGCCGATCGCCATGCAACCGTTGATCAAACAAAATGGTTTAATATTTGAGCATAATTTGGAATTTTGTGCTATGTACTATTTTATTGAACTGGTACCATAATTTTCTTGTACCTTTTCTTTTACTAGACTTAATGCACTCTATCTGTGCACTAATTAATTGCTCTCACGCCATGTATTTATTTATTCAGCCATGCTATTGATTTATCATGTGTATCTGTGCGCTGTATTCGCATTGTGCACTTATTTTGTGCGCTATTTATCCAATTCTGTCACAAATCTGCTAGTTCAATCGCGATTGGTATTGATTTATGCTGTTCCGTTACTGATGTAAGGCATTTGAAATCAAACTTGTGTTATCTGTAACGGTACGATTTTACAAGAGAACGTTATTCCAAAGTAACTTACAAGAAGAACTCTCAAAAGACCTTGAACAAAAAGTGAACATCAATCAACTTCTTCAAGCTCACATCAACTCAACGTTGCAGACACCCTACTACTATGGATGCCTCAACGAAGGATGACTCGCCTTCCATTAAGGTCAAACCTCTAGATGGAAACCTGGATTACCTTCACTGGCGTCGCAATGCTCGTGCATCTTTGGTGCGCCAAGACCATCTCCTACTTGGACTCGAACCTGCCCCTCTTGGAAACTCCGCTGCCCAGCAGAGTGAATGGAACAAGGCCAGCGCTATTGCGAAAGGGAGTATCACTCTTATGTTGAGTCAAGCCGTAAAAGTCCGAGCTATTGGATATTGTGATGATCCACCGAAGACTGCGCATGAACTTTGGCAATTTTTGGAATCGATGTACACGGAGAGCAATGAACGAGCTATCCATAACTTACGAAACAAACTGAACTCGCTGGTGTATGTCGAAGAGACGGAATGTTACGGTCACATGAATCAATTCAACAATATCATCGGGCAGCTTGCGTTGCAAAATATCAACATCACTGAAGCTGAAAAGAAATCACTTATTCGTTCGCTGCCTAAGTCGATGTCGGTCATCTCAATTGTTGTCAGTGCTACTCCCAATATGAAATTTGATGCTATTGACGCTCTTGTGCGTGAAGAAATTGAACGTGAGAAGAATCCCAACAACCGAAAAGGAAACACAAAGACTCAAACTTCTGCCAACACTGCTCAACGCGTTCAACAAAATTCAAACCGCCATGACCGATGTGGAAATTTTTTGGATTCGAACAACCTTAAATACAACAATCTTGTCGGTGAGGAAGGAGTCTGCTACTACTGTGGCAAACCTGGTCATTTCAAGCGTGTATGCCATAAGAAAATTGCCGACGACAAGCGACGTCAGAACAACTCTGTTAATCATCATAACAATTATCAATGTAACAAATCATGGCAGAACCAGATCCAGAGGAGCAGTAACTCGACTCAGAACAACTGGAATTGTAACGACCAAAATATCAGTAAGTCAGATGTTCAAGCTCTTACTTCTGCAGTACAATCATTGATGAATAACAGCTCCATCAATAACCAAAACCAATTTGGTGGATTCATGGCGCAAGTGAAATTCCGCAGCAACATTGCTGAACTTTCGGAAACGAAGAACCCGAACGCGTACATTGAATCTGGAACAACTCATCACTTCTTTTACCGACGCTCTTCTTTCAGTACCTACGAAGCTATCAAGGAAGAAAAGGTTCAAGGGGCAAACGCAACTTAAAAAATCGTTGGAAAGGGTACTGTCACCTTACCTATTGGAAACTTCATCAATGTTGAAGCTTATCATGCTCCAAAATTTTCGTCGAACATAATCTCTGTTGCATTACTACAGAAGAACTTTGAAATTGTCTTCTCCAAGTCAATTCGCGGATACCCAGGCTGTTTCTTTAAGAAGAAAGGTACGATGAACATTATTGATCAAGTGAAGTTCAACGATGGTTTGTACCCATTAATTTTATCAACGCCGAACCCAAACTCGTATCAAGTCAATTCTGCTAAGAAGAGTAACTCTATCGATTAATGGCACCGCAAGCTAGTCATCTCAGTCCTAATCGTTTGAAAAAGTTATTTGAGCTGAATGAAAGCTTTTCTACATTTGATCGAGAACTTATCAACCAACACCAATGTGTTCCATGATTGATCGGAAAAGCGAAATGGTCCTACGTACCATTCTCATCTCGAAAGACTACTCGACCTCTTGAACTCATCCACCTTGACCTATCTGGACTTGTTGAATCATCATTTGAAGGTTATATTTACACTATCGTAATCGTAGATGACTTCACGGCTGCATCATTCGTCAAAACTATGAAAAAGAAATCAGAACTCTTCCAGGCACTTGTCGAGTTCAAACATCGTACTGAAGTCGAACTGCAAATGTATGGTATCAAACTCACGAACATTAGGCTCGATCGTGCTGGTGAAAATCTTTCAAACACTGTCAAAGAATTCTGCAGTAACAATGGTATCCACCGTGAACCTTCCCTTGCATATGCACCCCAAAGCAACGGTTGCGCCGAAAGGCTTGTTCAAGAACATTGGATTCGCGCTCGTATCTTACTATTTTCTTCTAACTTACTCAAGTACTTGTGGCCTGAAGCAATCTATCACGCTAATTGGCTACGCAATCGTCTTCCTGCTTCTCGTATTGACAATGAAATACCCATTATGCGTTGGAAATCCAATGCCAGAATTGACTACGAATCACGGCTAGAAATTAGATCACCTGGATTTCCCTTCGTCTACTACAGCGAAACCTCAAGCGGAAAGAAACTATTACCACGAACTCAATTTGGTCATTTTGTTGGCATGGAGAGTGACACTAGACTTATTAAGGTATTCTTTC
>JAAUYH010228723.1_pt1 | contig 25070 bp, 14 predicted proteins | sample 7278061 | NCBI WGS metagenome assembly JAAUYH01 (sample SAMN14350203, study PRJNA611818) | marine sediment metagenome | isolation source: surface marine sediment (0.6m) | place: French Polynesia: Moorea | collected 2018-08 | reverse complement strand
GTACTATTCACAAGTGCGTTCCAAATAATTAAAATTCAATCAGCTCTACCGAAAGCTCATATACCCTCGTTCAGACCTAATACTCGTTCGACTGTCTTGGACAGCCTGTCGCGACACTAATTTCACGGTATACTGTACAGTATTCTAGGTCATACGCGACCATTCCACATCTACTGCAAAAAATTCCGTAACGAACCAGTCAAATTATACACGCTTGATGTGGGTGCAGAAGTGTAGGATTTGTACTTCGTTGAGATTCAACAAAGTGTTACTTGTTCCAAAAACAATTTGCGACTTTGGCTTCAAAGGAATTCAAATTATTGCAGGTTATCCACCCGATACGTTATCAAGAATCTTTGCATAAGAATAGAAGTTACCAGACAATATGAACGAGGGAATTGGTAGGAGATAGAGACGAATGGGTAGTAGGGAACGAGGAAGGCCATTCAAGGTCAGGTTCTTGAAGGGCAAGGAGAAATATCAAATTTATTTAAAAATAGTTTCGTTTATGTAGGACACCCAGAAGATAACCACGTACAACACTGGCGAATTTCTCATCTCAACCATGACCGAACACAATTTCTAGATATAATCTGTCTTAGTGGGTTCGTTGTTTTGTAATTTCCTAGGCCAAACACCACTGCACGAGATCATCCCACGCGTGCCAGCAAGGGTCTGCCAATTAGCGAGCCGTGCTGTACTGGTAATGGTCGTGGGTGGTAAAGTTACAAATTAAACCAATCATGATTTGACAGGTGTACTAATCAGTCGGACGACCCAGCTCGCCCTGAGGTGGCGACCTAAGTCACTTTCTGCGCTTGCAACCACTGTGTGTTGTCCTCTACCGACCAAACTTGGTCTCCAACAACAAAGGTCTATTCTCATCTCTGCTCCGCTTTCTATCTTGTTATCTTGACGCCCTAATTTAGGGGCGTCGGCCCCGGGGTTGCTTGTTCAAGCGATTGAACAATGTACCCGTACAATGCATCACGACCGTCGCATGGTCAACCTTCTTCAATACCGGCGCCGCCCCCTGCGTCTTCATCCTCTTCACAAGACCCATCAACATCCTTGAATCAGCTTGTGGCTCCCGCTGTCGTCTCTTCCAACCCCGAGCGAACACAAAACGCCATTGGTCACCTACAAAATGTTGCACGAAAGACAAAGGTCGCCATGCCCGAAATTATTGTGAAAAGGAAGGGAGGAAGGGACCACGACCCTGTGTTTGAAGCCGTTTGTACTTGGAATAATTCCATGAGCGAGACCGTTCAAGCGGGCAGTAAGAACGAAGCGAAAAGACGGGCGGCTTATAACATGCTCATGCGTCTTAAATCAATGAACGTCAACATTGAAATTGAAACCAAGTCTAAGAACAAGCAGTCGAAGGCTTCTCAGGCTTGGGCTTTTCCTTCCACTCCGAGCGTGAATTCTTCATGTTTTTTCATCGACCGTGGCACAGCCCCCTCACAAGAAACCAAATCGCCAACGTCCCTAGCCTATTCAAATGGGAATATGGAGGCGCCTCCCGTGGTGCATACACCGTACGTACCACCGATAAAAAGTGAGAACCTTGGCTACATGAATAGGACTGGTGTCCCGTTTCCGCCACCTCAACCTATGTGTAATGCTCTTACACCTTCGCAAATGCTTCAAGCAAATTCACGACAACTACAGCGACATGATGTAAATCCACATGCACATCTTGATTTACCTTATCGCAACCAACGTCACCCTCCACATTACCATCTTGATGGTTCCCCGAGTCGTTCACGGCCTCGTGAGATCGGCGCCAGCAGTAACGGCGGTAGTTCAAACAATCATCACTTCCACCCTTACTCCCATGGATATCCGAACGTCCGATATCCCAGGGGTGATGGTAGAAGGGGTGCTCACCAAAGGAAGAGCAGTGGTGACTTACCATTCGAATATTCGAGCAGCGACAGAAATCGATACCGACCCAACATGAACATACCACATGGGCACAAAAATACTAGCGAAAAACCCAGGGTTGCACCGCGACCTAGTTTTGCGTTAGCTATGGGTGGAACGGCCACGAAGCCCAATCTGTCTGGCGAACTTCCCCCTATTCTGCATCGTGATTTGAGTGGAAATTTATCTGATCCACGACTTAAACTGCAACAGCAAAGGCTTCGTGACAGTAGTGAGAAAAACAATTTTCCAGTTAAGAAGGAAGTAATTTTAAACTCCACTAATCTCTACGAACTAGCTGTGAAAGGCTCTGGAAAAATCGACGATTCTGCTGAGGAAGCGGTGATGCGACAGGAAGAACAGGCTGAGAAAGTTGAGACTAAGAATCATGCTCGAAGGCTATCGGTACAGCGAGAAATGTTGAAAGGACGTGACCGCATTAGAAAAGGTGTTATAACCGAAAGAGCTGCAACCGATGACAAGTTGGATAATTCGGAAAAAGAAGAGAAAGAAACCGAAAGGATCAATTCGGTAGATTGTAGCAAGGATACCAATAGATCGAATGAGACCCACAAGAAAATGGACTCGGCTGAGGGGGACTCACCTGAAAAACTCAAACCTTCGGATGAGAAAAACACACCAAGAGTCGAATTGGATGGTGTACGTTGTCGTCAACAGGTTGTCGGTCGGAAGACTAAAATACCTCTTTCTGAAAAGAAGAAACTAATGGATGTTGACTCTCAAAGTCAGGAATCTGTTAAACTTAAGAGTGAGAGACCACTGGTTGAAAGAAAGTTGCCAACTGTCTCGAATAATATTGACACTAATAATTCACGCAGTAAGAATGAGACAGTGAAAACTACTAAGACTATTGAAAAGGAGGTTGTATCGAAAGAGAAAGAACACGAATGCACGATTAGTGAACCGGCTGAGGTCATGGATAAGTCGGAAAAGATTGAAAATGGCTATAGTGCCGCGCGAAAGGCAAATGTTATTTTGCAAAATCGGACAGGAAATATTCGTTCAGATGAAAAGGGCAAGAAAGTTTCAATTGTAAACGAAGACAACGGTCGAAATTCGAAACAATTACCAATTCGTGGTAGAATAATTCCTCCACCCCGACGAAGTGCTAGAGAACGAATTGCTCGTGATTCGGTTGTGAAAACGGAAAACGTTTCTCCAAAGAAGCGAAACTCCCCTGGGCTTCCGAAATCATCACTTGGACGTTACACGCCGCGGAGGAAAACAAGGTCGATGACAAGGGCCGAAAACTTAGCGGCGGATGCTTCTGGCAGCCCCGAGAAGAAGGTTGAAACTCCTTCACCTATGGATTCCGGTCCTAGTAGTCCGAAAAAGAAAGTTGAAATGCCTTCGCCGAAGAAGTCTGTGCGTTCTGATAGCTCTGAAAAGAAGGTTGAAACTTCCTCGACCAAGAAGCACACAGATTTTAGTAGCCCGGAAGTGAAGTCTGAAACGATATCGGTTAGGAAACGAGTGGCTTCTAGTAATATGCAGAAGAAAGTTGGAACTCCCTCATCTAGGAAACGCGCGGCGTCTGGCAGCACGCAGAACAGAGTTGAAATTCATTCGGCCATAAGGTCCACTTCTCCCAACTCCGAAAAGAAGGTTGAAATACCATCTCCGACGAAGCGAACAAAAACGAAAAAGGCTGATGTGAAACTGGATGATTCACCCAGTGATGTAAAAAACACACAGAAGCGTGTGGTTGCGAAGGAGTCTAAAAGAAGAATGATGACGCCGAGTTTAGATGAAAAGGATGTTGTTGATGCGGATTTGTCGAAAGATAAGGCAGGACCAATCATAGCTAGACCCACGGTACACAAGTTCTTATTAGCTGCTGCTCCGGTTACGGTGGAAAATGATGGTGATGGGACTGGAGACGCAAAGGAATCGATTGATTCGGAAACAGTAGCACTGCCTGTCAAACCCAATGGGCAAGAAAATAATGAAATGAAAGTCAATGGTCACGTCGATCTGAAAAAGCCGAACGGTATTGGAATTGAAGTGTCTATTGATACTGAAACTCGTGAGGTTCAAATGGGTTCTGTGAAAGGTCGCAATGAACGAGGTCCGTGCAATGCAAATGGCCCATTTTTCGTACTCCTTCAAAGAAAGCCGGTATCAGAAGTACAATTGCACCTGATGGTACTCAGGACTCAGCAGATACACAGTCGAAGTGGACGGTAACGAAATTAGAAGGCCTCAATGTTACCAGCGAGAGAGAAACATTGAACGAAGCTGGTATTTATACCAGAACAAGGAACCAGAAACGAAATCTTTCACAAGTTTCTCCTAATGGCGAGCAGGCGGCCGCAGTCAAGCAGCGTACTGTTACTAAAATACGAGGAGTGAATGTACGAGGAAGGCGAGCTGAGAACGTGCCTGCTGTACCATCTCCATCTCCAGTACGTTCTAATTTGGTGGTACCTGCGAAGAAGAGATCTCGTCTATCACTTGTCAAACCAAAGCAAACCGTGTTATGGATGTATTGTAATGTAGCGGAGGAAAGCGTCTACGAACTTGTGCGACTTGTGACATTCTTGAACCTCGACCATGTTGAACTTTCTTTACACTTCGTCAGCTGTGATGGACTTGCTCGGCCGAAACCACTAGTTAACCCAGGCGAGCGACTGAAAGTTGTCCATGATTGGGGGTACCCGAATGAAAAGGCGGCATTGTTGTCGCTTGGTATGAAAGCGGCATCCCAAGTGCAGACATTGACCGAGAAGCGTAATCAATCGGTTTCCGTTTCGAATGGATTGAATGAAATCGATTTCTCGCTCGCTCGAGTTGTTCTTGTCACAGCACAGAAAGATGTCTGTGAGACAGATGGTATCGAGGTTGTGAAGCCGTCTGAAATAGACAAGTATGTCCAAGAGGTGGAAAAAGCGTTCCTTGAGAAACACAATGAAGCGCAAGGATAAACAATGTGACATTCAAAATGTACCACGACAGTCTAACAATTAGTTGGAACAAAGCTTGAGGAATAAAGTACCGAACAAACTAACTGGTCGTGTACTTTACCGTACAGTACCAAGTGTCGTCAATGGTCTTCGCCAAAAATGCTTTCTTAACTGCAGCTAGTCTAAGGTAGAGTAGGTCAGAACGTTTTGTAGCTATCTAACAATAAGGTTCCGAAAGGCAGAAAGGATTCAAGTCAGGAATAAGATAAAAATGAATAGTCAGTGGGTCGAGTTAATCGACAACGGTTTGAAGTACAGAGGAGGCTATTCTCAAAATTGTTTCAAAAGAACTTAAAGCGATGGCAGACTGTGGTACGGTTCGAATGAGAGCAGTGCCACAACCTCGATAAAAGGCTCTCAAACCTTCACGCTGGTAGATTTTGCGAAATCCATCCAACATCCCGACGTAGTGTTCGGGGTCGTGCGCACGCCGCGGTCCTTGTGCTTGCAATCGAAGTCGAACAACTTCGAGTGGATATGCAACGAGGCCGATTGTGGCACTTGATGTTGCGGACGCCATCGCTACACGAGCGGTGCTTGGGTCTTCACCCTTAAGTCTTTCGTACAATGGCATTTGTACCATTGCTCCAGGTGCACCTGCGCAAGCCGCGACTGTTCCGACATAGAGACCTCGGACGCCTTGCTCACGTAGAACGATTCGTGCGGAGGAGAGTAGACCCACATATTTTAGAGGTGCGCGCACATGTGGTCGTACAAGTTGTGTTTGCTGCTTTGTTTTCAAAACAAACAATGGGTTGAACGCAATGCACGTTGCGATCCATCCCGCTGCGCCGCCAAGTGCGCTAGAGCATGTATCCGAACATGCAGCACTAGCACTAACTTGTTTATAAACCCCAAAAAACATCGCCGCCGCAGGTGCGTTCACCACCAACGCAGGCGTGAGACCTCGAAATAAACCTCGCATTCCCTCTTCACGTGCCACCACGTTCAGAGTTCCCCACGTACCCCGATAGCGCGGTGCTTTACCGTCACGTGAACGCCATCTTTCCACCGCAAGTTTTGTTCGTACCACGTCTAGAGGGTGTGTACAAAACGACGCTATCGATACCACTTGTTAGTCTCTTCACCCGAATTCACACTCAATGATTGCACGTCACTTACCAAGTACTCCAGATATCGAACCGGCGATTGCAGCTGCTCGTGGATCTGCCGCGCCTGCGCCGGCCGACATTACGAGATGGAGCGAATGGTCATTGACGGACGAATCGGATCAACCAACGAACATTCGTAGTATAGGTTGTATACACGGGTATTATGCGGTCACTATATAGTGCGGGTTTTCTGCTTTTTCATGTTAAATTTTAAGTGCTTGCCCTCACCATAAGTTCTCCAACGCCGCCCCGTTCTTCTGCCCGCTTTTTCAAGCCTGACTCTAGTATCTACTATGACGCACGAGGTGTGAGCAGAGAAGGGACGGATGAGCAAATTTCCTCAGGAACTTCAATGGATGGGAAATGGCGAGGCCCAGGATAGCGTAAGAACCTGAAGGTGCTGTACGCGTCTGATCTACTGTTCTGTCACTATATCTCGCAAAGTTCACATTAGAATCATGGAGCAAAAAGCTCGCTCGTCTTACCATATTACTTGGTTCAGTGCATAGTTCCTTCACACGGCGAGAGCTGGCTATGTACGACTATTCCTGAAACATTTCAAGTTATCCCTCTAGAACTACACTTTCAACGTCACCCAAAGAAACAGCCGCTTTGAGTGATGATATTGTGGTCTTCTTGACATTGGAAGTGGTATTTTTCATGCTCTAGAAGGTCGTAATTGTGAAAGAACCAACAACATTCATTTCAAACAAGGCGAATGGAAACGCGATTGAAACAGCTCACTATCAGGTGAGAATGCACTACGAAACAGTTAAACAATGTTACCAACAAGGCTGGACCGTCCTCGAACTATTGTAGTCACGACCATGTAGGCAACGAAAGCGACGAAATTGAAATTCTATCCTGTATACGCATACGTATATTGTTCTGGATTTCATACGCGGTTAGCTGATGCCAACTCAGCATCGCTTACTACAGTACTGTACCCCTAACTTAACCTCGTAGAGTTTTAGTTGAATAGACCATGCGCGTCCATTTCGACCTTTTCAACATGGGACGCCAGCAAAGGAAGCGAATTGCTGATGAAACGCTCGAAATTCTAGCTCACGGCAAGTACAAGAATGGACTTGGTGAAGTGGTGTCGATCGAAGATTCGCTGAACCAGGCTGTGACAGGAACAGTGCTGATTCGACCGACAGATTTCGAGTATCTTGTTCTTTCTGATAAAACGTATGACACTCAATTTGAAGTGTATAACGAGACTACATTTGCAGGTGGTCGAGCGTTGCTAGCGGATGGTGCGGAGAAGGTATGTGTGTTGAACTTCGCCTCGGCGAAGAATCCAGGCGGTGGTTTTCGTGGTGGTTCTCAGGCCCAAGAGGAAGCCATATCTAGAGCATCTGGGTTGTATGAATGTTTAATCCATAACGGCAAAGAATACTACAATTTTCATCGTCAGAAGAGCGGCAATTGCTTGTATTCTCATCACATGATTTATTCGCCCGAGGTGCCTGTTTTTAGAGATGATTGTGACAGACTAATCGAACAACCTTGGTACACTTCTGTAATCACCTCGTCAGCAGTGAACAAAGGCGCTTTGCGACGTCCAGAATTGAAAGCTATGTGTGGAATGGTTATGAAGGAACGAATTGACCGTGTTCTTAAATTAGCTTTGGCAAAAGGACACGCGAATATCGTGTTAGGTGCATGGGGAACTGGTGTTTTCAGAAATGATCCCAAAGATATCGCTCAACTTTTCAAAGATTGCTTGTTAACGAACGAGTCTGTACGAGGAAAGTTCCAGCGTGTTCGCTTCTCCGTCCTTGATTTAAATACCTCTCTAACCACGTTCACTGCATTTGATGAGGTGTTTGTAGAGTAGTTTGTCAATCCTCAGATTTACTACGAAACGATCTGGACCGAGCAGAGTACAAATCTTTTAATGTTACGAGGTTTCCTTGCTAGGTGCTAGAGCCCCTATGTATTCCAAGTATGCTACATGAAGTTTAACTGTTGTATAAGTGTGTTTTCTTACATTACACCCGATAAAAAAGAAGAGAAGCTAGTCAGTAAATGATAGTTCCAGAGCACGGTTTCTGCTTTTAGATAGTTCAAGGTTTAAAACTTATTTAATTGTTTTTGTTCTGATTTCTGAGATTTGAATCTTCTAAGCTGGTTGACTTTTCTACAATACGTAGAGTAAAGCGTAATGATACAGTTTCCAATTACTTATCAGGATTTAAAAATGCACAACATTTTACTCATCAAAGCTGTTCTAGTTCGCTTGTTTTGTAAAATCCGTTTCCATGACCCTGAAACAAGCTTCTCAAAACTTGTTCGAGGGCCCTAGTCCGTAACCATCTCGAACGCTACAACAGTCCAAATGTCACGTTCAGTACGCCACAAGAACGCAAATCCCTGATCAATCCAGTCTACAAATCGCCCTCCTTGATTCCTACCTTCTAAATGAATTACGATCCCGGTGATTCGCGAAGTTCCACCAAAAATGGTGTCAAAGAACGATCGAGCGCTCATAATGTTGTTGGCGCCAGAAGGAGTATCCCATCCACGCAAAATCGAGGAGTCGACATAAGTGCAGAGATCATCAAATGCTCGTGTACAGTTCGAAAGAGGAGAACATTTTGTGGACGGTTCCAAATGACGGCTCGTAATAGCGGTAAGATCGGTGCTACGACTTGCACGCACAATTGAATGTTGGACAAATTCAGACAACGGGATTACGCGGAAGGAACCACCACCTTGATGGTATGCCTGCTGTACAGCATCACAAAATTCCTCGCACTTGCGTTTGTCAATCGACATTCGAAAATACTGTACGGTACAACACGGAGGTTTAGGAAGCTAGATAAATGGTGAAAATTACATATCAACGAAAGTGCTGCGCTGGGGTTGCTTCGTTGGAATTGTGATTACTAATTCATTGATGAAATTAATGATGACGAATTTGTGAAGTACAGTACAGTTTCGAAAATGCCATTGATGTTGAGTACAAAATAACACTTGGTGAAGTGGCATCAATAGAACATTCGCAGTATCATGCTGCTCCAGGAAACGTGGTGATTTGGGCAACAGATTCTAAGCATCTTGTCGTTCTTTCTGCGAGGTATGGCACTAACTTTGAAGTTCACATCAGCTAATTTTTTTCGGAATACTGTAAATGGGTTTAACCGTTCGTTACTACAAAGAATAATGCATTCCTACTTCGAATGATATGCCTTTCATACAGTATTTGGGCCACAGCAGTGTACTGCTGTGGTTCAACAAGTTGGACAATTAGGTTGGTGGCTTGTATATTCTTCTTGTACGTAATGTTGTTTTACTTACTCGTTGAGAACTGATATTTATACCATTCTAAATGCGGTAGCTGCATGCGACTTTGTATCGGTAACCTGACTTCGGCAGGCTGGGCTCGTAGCAAGGTAGAAAGTAACGATCTTTCGGTGTCGATGATGCGGTATCGAGAGCCAGTTCTCTACAGGCAAGACAAGCGATGAAGTCTGATGTAAGGTTTGGGTCTCACTTGTCGACACTGCAATTTTTCGCTATTCGTGTCTTCATTTCAGTTCGCTTATTTCTGTTTCCAATACGTACTCACTCAGAAAAAAGGTCGTGAGACAGCTTGTCCATAGCTGAGGACATGATTTTTGGACTACTTTTCTAGAATTGTGAAAGTCATCTAGTAAAAGAGTTCAAGGTTAGGACAATCTAGCACGCAAAGTTCTCTGGACAACGTCGAACAGATTGAAATAATTCCACTTCACTCCGAAAATATTAAAATAATCATGATTCACTCGACTTCTATATCGTTCTGTTGAGCCTATATTCTTCTGAAAAAGTAATTGTTTTGTCGTCGCATTCAGTGCTGGACTCATATGTTCAAGGTTTTGGTTTGGGAATGCAAAATGGCAATCGACGTTATTGAAGTCGAATAAACTCAGCTAGTCATTTCGCGAAATTAAGTAGCTGTTGGTGCGGTAATCAAGTCAAAAGCTTCAAAAGTACCTAATTCGACCAAATTTAAAAGAATGTTTGGAACTAAACGAAAACAAACGGAATTTCACGGAAACACAGCTATATGTTTCAAGAGTCCGAACAAAGTAGATTGAAAAATTTTTGCTGTTAATTTTCAGCTTGGTTCAACATCAATTGTTTACGATAGGCCGATGAAAAATTTGTACTTATTAGGAACAACAATCCTGTATGCTAAACAATAGGTTCTTGTTGGGACATCGAGCAGTGACGGCTCAACTCCATTTACTGAGAAAAATTGGCAAAGCGATCAGGAAACTACTATAAAAATGCCAATATGAAGCGAAGTGAAAGATAGAAAATTATTGAAGGTCTAAGAACCCATGAGCAAATGGATTTTCCTTAAAATGTGGAAACGATAAATCATCACTATAAATCACCTTATTCCATTTCTATGCGCCCTAAGGTTTTGATACGGCACCATAGTTCCGTACTCAATTTGATGCAAGTATTTATCCACAGTATGCTTGTATATCTGAATATCTGCATGCGATTTAAATTCAGCAATGATAGTATGTAACAGTTTGAAATAAGTATTATGTGCATATTTTAGAAACATCGCAAATCACGGTCAGACAGCTTCTTCTTTCTGCCTCTCTTATGTATGGCTATCGTGGAGGTGAGCCTGCTTCTGCAAACTACTTTTCATATTGTGGACCTTGAGATAATACAATAGTTTCCAATACGGGCATGTGTAAGCTCTGCATCAGCCATGTTCGCGATACAGTGTTTACACTTCTCATTTACATCTGAATAACCTCTTCTGTTCCCGATGTACTCGGTTGTCTTAGGATGTAGTACCGCTTACCGCCAAATTTTTTTAAAAATTTTCCTATGCTTTATTGATTGCCTTACGGTTTTTGATTGACTCATTCTCGTACTACTAGGGTGTTCTAATTTTACTGGGCCTCCTGTACAACAGTGCTGCAGAAATTCAATGGCAAGTTGACTGCCACTAATTCAAACAGCGGAACTGATTGCAGTAAATTTTTTATTGCTGAGTTTTAAGTTATGATGTAAATGACAGTTGCTTGAAGGTGGATTCCGCAACGATGACGGAAGCTATGATGACTTAGAGACATTGGAATCAATGATGAACTTTTCCTTGATTACCGTTTCAGGATTATGTGTCCCTTCAAGTCCAAAATCACAGTGTTATAGATAAAGTTTTGCTTATAATTACGATTTTTAGTTCATCTTGTTACTTTAGCGACTAGTATAAATCTTACAGACTCCAAAGCTTAGCTCTTTCAACTTAGAAACCAGAGTAAATTCTACAGCTTTAATGAGCGTCAGAAAGCATGTGAAATAAGTACCTCAGAGTTGCCTTATCCACCTTCCTTCAACCATCATCAGTATGTATACGTGCCTGCATTTTTTTGTCAGCACCATTGCAGAATGTCCTCGGTCGTTTTTGACTAGTATTGTACACTGCACTCGATGCTGAGTATTTATAAATATATATAATGACTAATGAAGAGTTTTCTCGACACTGCAAAAATCCAAGGGAATCAGAAGAATATGAAGCTTTCAATTTTTCTCATATCGACAGCCAGATTCTGAATGTTTGAGCTTATGACTTATTATAAGGTACCGAGACTGCAGATTTCCTCGCTCCCAAAATTCAGACAGATAGTAATCAGAAACCAACTAGAAATTCTACAAGCGCTTCTATAAGATTCAACGATGAATCATAATGAAAAACGTAGGCGGGAACCAGTTGAGGATTTTAAAAATGCCATTTCTTAGGTATCTCTTCCGATAGTGCAGAATCTATATTGGTCTCTTGTTATTGAAAATTCAAAGAAATCCTGAATCATTTTCTGAATTTCAAAGTTTGGCCTCTTAAACGGTATATATCGATTCGACCATGGATGCAGTTGTATCGAAAAGGGCTCCTTACAAAAATTGGTAGTACAGAGCAGCACTCGACTCGATTGTTACATCCTGACAGTGCTGATTGAGCAGAACAGTTGACCCTCCGAGGGATTTGTGCCGCGTGGACGGTACAGATCTTCATTGAAACGAGTCGTATATACGAGGATCAAATTATGTGTGAGTGTTGCACACTCACTGAAGTTTTGGATCGACGCTGAGCTAGTCGCTCAAGTTCTACCTCCAACTCAGAGTGGGTCAAGCTTTCTCTGGATTCGCCTCATGTTGCCCACGGTTTAAGTACTACTATTACAGGTTATATAGACAAGGTAAGTAGTGTATGTAAAGGGTAAAAGCGTGGAACTCACAGGGTAGTGGTGAAGTCATTATGAGTATTCACAGTCGTGCTGACGGAGGTGGGTGGCATAGTATAGTTAATATTAATATTTAGATCTTTCCGCCGAACAAAAATTTAACATATTTCACTTTTCGGATAGGGGTCAGTGGCATTCTAGCGGGGCTAGTTGTTTCCCAAAATTTCTGTCAAAACTGCGACAAAGCGTATTACAATCACTTTCTGTCAACCCGAGAAGCGAGTTGTGAGAGAGGATCTCATACTATGTGGAATAAACAAGCACATTGTCAATCGGATATTCGGTGCCAGATTATGGTAGCGACGTCGAACTATAGAACCCAAAAGGAAAAGCATCTTAACAGAGAGTACAAAGAGACCTGACAATATCCATAATATCGTTCAAAGGCGTGAAATTGAAAATAAAATACCTTAACTGAACTTAATTTCGGTTCCTGGATCTGATCGGATTGTAACGTAGAATCATGATTGTCGATTGAGGCGAATTTCTTGTTATTATTTTAATGGAAAAGGCGATGATTCTTCAAGTTCCTATCAACTCAGGAAGTACCTAAGTTTATGTAACAGTAGAATCGGCTAGCATTTATATTGCTACCATTCGTCCGCGTGAACTGCTCCAATTGACTATTCAGTCGAAAAGAAGATAGAATCATTCACAGTAATGTGTTCTCTCCACAAATTGAAGAGAATCAAAATCCGTGGTTTTTTGCAGTGAAAAGCTTAAGAGACGAAGTCAAAGTCAACTTAGTACACGAGATGTTGTGTCTAAGCAAAGAGGCTACGGTCTATTGCCAGTGACTGATTTAAGATCGGTTTATTCAATACGCCGAAGGGAGGAGGAACCTTACTCAGGCTAGTGAGAGCGACAATTTATAGTTCAAATCCTGGAAAGAAGTCTAAGGAATGAATTATGTAAAGGGAAAAATAGATTCGATACTCGGTAGTGAGTTTATAATTACGGTAAAGGTTGAAATGGACGAGAGGGTAGAAGAACAAGATTAAAGGAAAAAGATGCTCTAACAGTTTTGGATCGATCGCTCTTTATATCATTCTGTTGGGATAGAATGAGTAAGGGCTACATGACCTTATCAACAGCTACCGGATAAAACTAAGTAAACCTTCTGAGAGGAAAATTAAGACGTAGCTATTACGAAGATTGAGTACCATGACATTAATTGTAATAGCTAGGTTGATTGTACAGAAGAATGATTATGCAGATCATTTTTGCCATATTGTGCATAATAATAACATTCGAAAAAATCATTGATCTCCATGTACAATTATTACTTCGATTTCTGTTTTTTGCCAAACATTGACAATTTCTTCTCTTAAGTGTTTCGAGCTTCAAAGCTCATTCTGTTCCACGTTTTCTAATTTATAAGTGTTTGAATCTCCCTGTGAAAGAACAGATAGTTAAATGCACTTCGTTTTGTAGGAATAATTTATTTTTTTGATTATTGCATCTTTTTCAAACAGAGTGAAAATGACTTTGCGTTTTTCTTGGGGTTATTAGCGTCCTGTGTCAGTTTACGAGAGGAAGGACACAAGTATAAATCCTCATCTTCTTATGTTTAATCCAATATCAGATACTTTTCAAATCTTCACTAATCACGAAATAGGAATGAGTCCTTAAATATGGAATCCAAGAAATAATTTAACCGCCCATTATTGCACGCACAGAAATCATGCAAGTCGTGGTAATCAGCTATTAAAAATTGTTTCGATTTGGTCAATCTTCCTTGTTTCTGCCCTACAGTAATCGCTCTTTTTAAAGCTTATTTTCTACTCTTAATGGGGATAAAAATTATATTATGCACAGTATTTCATTCAATACTGCAGAAATACTTATGACTGTAATGAAATTCGATTCACTCTCCTCAAATATTTCTCCACATACTACCATTATCATTGATAAACTACCGTCTTGTTCTGGTACAAAAAAGCATACACGCGTGAATGTAACCAGCACTGCGCTACAAACAGTTGAACTTTATGTAGTAAACAAGGCATGCTCTTTCCATTCGCAAATTAGAATTCAAAAATGGAAGCCATTTTACTCCTAACATGAAAGCTGTTCTAGTTCGCTTATCTTGTAAATGCAGTTTTCGCTGCTCGGAAAGGGCCCTAGTCTGTGTCCATTTCGAACACTACGGCACTCCAAATGCCACGGTCAGTACGCCACAAGAACGCAAATCCCTCATCGATCCAGCCTTCAGCCTTACCCCAGCGCTCTAAATGAGTTACGATACCGGTGATTCGTGAGGTTCCACCAAAGACGGTGTCAAAGAAAAATCGAGCGCTCATAACGTTGTTAGCACCAGCAGGGGTGTCCCATCCACGCAAAATCGAGGAGTCAACGTAATTGCAGAGATCGTCAAATGCTCGGGTACAATTCGAAACAGGAGTATAGTTTGTGAACGGTTTCAGCTGCAGGCACGTGATGGCAGTAAGTTCAGCGCTGCGAGCGTCATGCAGAATGGATTGTCTGGCGAAGTCAGACAACGGGATGACGCGGAAGGAACAATCACCATAATTGTATGCCTGATGTACGGCATCACAAAATTCCTTGCACTTGCGTTTATCAATCGACATTCGGAGGTACGGGAGTACGAAACAGGTTACACATCTGCATGGAAGTTTTGGGAGCTGCATTAAAGGGCGGAAATCAAAAGTGAACAAGAGAGTCGCGCTGGCGTTGCTACGCTGGAAATGAGATTGCAAAGAAGTTGATTCGTTGAAAAACTAATGATGACGGATTTGTGATGTACAGCTTCGAAAAAAGACCAAGTTCTAGCGCAAGGCAGGAACAACAACACCTCGAAGAATGGTAACGATTGAGTGTTAGGACTCGCTGTACATGCTGTCGCAGGAACAATGGTGATTTGACCAACAGATTTCGAGCATCGTGTCCTTTTTTCTACGACAAATGACACTAATGACACCAAATTTGAGGGGCATAGTGAGACTACATTTTCCTGTACTCGAGAGTGACTGGCAGATGGTGCGGAGAATTTGAGTGAGTGAGTGAGTGAGTGTGTGTGTGTGTGTGTGTGTGTGTGTTAAACTCTGCGTTGGCGAAGAATCTGGCTCGTGGATTTCTTGGGGATTCTCAAGCCCAAGAGGAAGCATTGGTTAGAGCATCCGGATTGTAGGAATGTTAGGTCCATATTAGCAAAAATTCTACGACTTGCACCGTCAGAAGAATTGCGATTGCTGGAACTGTCCTCACATGATTTATTCACCCGAGGTATCTGTTTTTAGAGGTGATCTTTACAGAATACTCGAACAATTTTGGCAGTTTCCAATAAGCACCTCACCAGCAGTGAGCGAAGGCGCTTTGCGACATCGAAAATTCGTAGCGTTTGCCTGAAATACAAGCGTATTTCTGAGTGAGTGAGCATCCATTACGTAATTGAGTACAGGGTATTCATGAACCATGTTATCCATTGACAGTAATTGATACAGTAGTAGAGTGTCAACTTTACCCTGGCTTACAAAATATCTAGGAAAATAGGAGCCAATAAGAAATGAATAATTAACTTGAATGGGCACAATGCTTGCTTTAGTTATTGCGCATTTAGAAATAATATGATTGTGGTCTGAAATTGTCATTAAGGATCGAAATGAATGTGTTCTTAAATTAGCTCTGGCAAACAGATATACGAACAACGTACTAGGCGTATGAAGAACTGGTGCTGTTCTCAGAATTGATCTCAAAGATATTGCTCAGATTTTCAAAGATTGTTCTTTAACAAAGGAATGTTCGCTTCGTTCTTGATTTCAACATATCTCCGATCACGTTCTACAGTATGCATTTGATGAGGTGTTTGTAGAATAGTTTTTAACCCTTAGATTTCTGTGCTAGTTGTTATGAGTCCTATGTATTCTTACTTTGCTACTTGATAGTTGGCGTTCGTGTAAAGAAATCTCAGTTGTTGCTACTTTGATTTACAAGCATGTTTTTTTGGCAAATACCCGTCTTAAAGTTTCACTGAATAACTATGCAGTTGTACTCAAATCTAGTATTGCTTACCCTAGTATCGTGCGAGTAAGACTGAGCAACTATTAATTATAGCATTGTTTACCGTTCCAATATGAACAGTACTGTACACTACGGTACTTCAATCAAAACTAATAATCTTGACTGAAATTAACAGTAAAGTCTGGTTTGCCAAATACTGAAGTGTACCAATCACGTTTTCAAATGACTGTTTTGTTTCTATGGTACAGAAAAACAAAAACACACCTGATTGAAACCAGTGCGGAGTATTGTAGTATAAATGCTTAACCTTTCTACAGTAGGAAAAGCATAATCTTTCCAATAAATACTCAGTATTCAAAAAATGCATGCCAGTTCTCTCTTAACATGATAGCCGTGCTAGCTTGTTTTTCTTGGTAATGTAATTGACGTTGCTCTGAAACTAACATATCAAAATTGGCTTACGGCCTATAATCCGTATCCATTTCAAACAGTACAGCAGTCCAAATGGCACATTCCGAACGCCACAAAAACACAAATCCCCTGTCAACGATGTATTTAGACACACCCAGTACAATGTGAAACGAGTCACGATGCCGTGATTCGGTAGGTTCCACTAGAAGCAGTGTCAAAGAACAATCGAATGCTCATATTGTTGTTGGCACCAGAGGAAGTCTTCCATCCACGGAAAATCGGAGGAGTCAACGTAATTGCACAAATCATGAAATGCTCCGGTACATTTCGAAATCGTAGAGAAATTGGTGAACGGTTTCAACTGCCGGCACGTAATAGCAGTGAGATCGGCGGTACGATCCGCACGCAAGACAACGGGATGACGCGGAAGGAGCCCGCAGCATAATTTTATGCCTGGTGTACGGTGTTACAAAAGTCCTTGCGCTAGCGCTTGCCAATCGACATTCGAAAATAGCTCAACACAAGTTACACGTCTGCATAGAAGCTTGGGAAGCTACAGAAAAGGTCGAAAATGATCAGTCAACGAGAATGGTGCGTCTGTGTCGCTTCGTTGGAAGTGATTCATTGATAAAAGTAATGACGACAAACTTGTGACGTACAGCCGTGAGAAGACACATGCCTACAGACACGATTCCAGAACGTATTGTATCCAGCTTACACGTACCAATAATGGTAACAGTGTCGTAGTTGAAATGTAACACCACGCCATTTCGAGATAGTGTAGCCTTAGAAAGAAGACCCAATGCAAGGTCAGGAAATAAGCTCATCCCGGACTAGTTGAAAGGAGGAATTGTATGAAGGTACAGAAGCGATATCTTAATAGATATTAGAAATTTGCGTGTGGTACCGGGCTATTTCTACTCATATCTATCGATATTGGTGGCAGTACGCGGAATTCGATTGGTAACTCAAGTTTCTAGAATTCTGCCGCACGCATTCGTGTCCCAACGTTGGCTGTCGAAAAACAGACGGTGGCGTTTTCCATAATGAAAAACAAAAACGAACAACACAAAATGAAGTTCGCAACAGTTGTATGAAGGTGATATAACCTCATACAGAGGCACTATCCATAGGAGAATGCCAATTAATTCTTGTCGCGCATACATCTCACAAATTGCATTCAACGCGAATCAGTGGTCCACACACTCGGACGAAGAAATGAGTGGGAGGGTGTCGCCGAAACGAAAAAGAAATGGTAAGATAGACTAATTCGACGTAGATGTATCTTAGGATACGCGGCGCGACGATGAGATATGTATTTAACCGACGCCAGGTTACCGCAATAGTCAACTGTTCACATTGCGAACCGTCACACTACCGACGACGACGACGACGACGACGACCATGGCACGAAGCAATAACCAGTACGTGAAGATCTTACCTCGTGGGGGTGCTGCTCATGCAAGGCCACGTTGCGAAATCTGCAACACACCGCACGATGGAAATTATGGGTCCGGACGATTCTGTTCTAGCCGTTGTGCAAGGACAAAGGGTGGTCATGCAAACCGAAACAAACGAAACCAGAGCGGCACGGCTTCTAGCAGGAGCAAGGAGCAACGAATGCGGACGGAAATGATGCACATAATTGATAAGATTGCCGCATCCAAGTAACTAGCGCCGATGTACGTGCAAGACAATTCAAGCAAAACACCATCAACTGTGTTTGAAAAAGTAACTTAAGGCAAATGGATCGTTCATGCTGGAACGAAGAAGAACAAGCACAAAAACGAACAAACTGGGGCAATACATAAGGTAATTCACACGCGTTGTTTACTGCTTCTAGTACTGTACTTTATCTATGGTTAATTTTGGCAGATGAATCACGTAAAACTTGAGCGGCATGCTAAACATGTTGCTGCTGCTGCTATTCCTACTTTCGCAAACATTGAGGCGTGTTGTTAATCTAGAGATACTGCACCCCATATGGCTGCCACATTTATTGGTTAGAATTGAGACACCTCCCTATTTTCCAAATTTGCTAGATATCGGCTTATCTATTTATGGATGAGGTATGAAGATGCTATAACATTACCTCAAATTTATACAAGAAACTTAATCTATTTCTACTTTCAATCCATTTCTGCTTACAAGTTTCGAATATCTCATCGTTTGTTCACAAGCTGCAATTTATATCGATTAGCCTATGTAGTATACTGTACTGTACCGTGATCCGACGCATAGGCCTTCAAACACAATGAACGTAAATTACACACTTGTTTCAGCTCTTCGTATCTCCCTAAAACGTGATGTAGGAGTGTGAGTGTGTCACGACGGTATTTGATGTTCCACTTTTCATCAACTTATTTCCATACTTTCATCATAAGGTGCACCACGATACAGTCACGTCATTCATCTGCTTATTGTGTCCATTTCAATCATTCTTCGAGCTCAACGCCACCCATCTTTCGTATGAGTGATCGATCATTGTGCTGTGCACATTTTATCCGAGAGTGTCTGTACCTCATCAAACCGCGTGTCAATGGAGCGTGAATTCCAACTCTATAGTATGAGTAAAAATTCTCACCGATTCACCTACCTTAGATAAGCGTGCTCTATTTAGGTGTTAAAGTCAACAACTGAAACTGTACCGGTACAGCCTTAGGTTTCAGCAAACCCGCATATTCTCCTTGCTAGTCCTCAAAAGTTCAACTTGGACCTACTTTCTACTCGTAATGTTTGTGATTGAATCCTGTACAGTGTACTCTACAAGCGATATCATAGTATTCAAGGCGACACAACTCTAGGGTAATTGCAATTCCCACATTCTAGGAGCGGGCCCAACTCTCCTATCGGTAGTATACGCTTTGTCGTTACACGTCCGTGGTAATCTGTGGAAATCGACAACCAATGAACAATGTCCAACACCTATTTGATTGTCTTTGTTGGCGTCGGACCCGTACAGCAGCGATTCGAGCCGCAGCAACTCGAATCATACTTGTAGCTGTCACTGCCATCTTTCTCCAAAAAATCTTTCATATTTCTCTTTCTCCCCTTTTTACATTCTCTCGTGTTTCTATAATGTCACCCACTCCTCCCGCCCTATTCCCTAGCCATGTGTAGTCATCTCAACCGACTCTGCGACCAACCCACTGGCTGCCCTGGTGCTACACCACACCCTGCGATATCACATCCCTCGTTGCACACTACTTATACCGAGTCTACGATCTTCCGCCAGACCACCATCCCGTTGCCTACTGTTCTAACTCTTTTCACCAACGTTTCCTTAACCCCAACATGAACTTCAACTTGCTAACTCCTTTTGGTGAACGTTCTTTGCCTCAGCCAAGCCTTGATTATCGCGCATCGACGCGACCTGCTCATCTGTTTGTATCTACCATATCACCTTATCAAACTACAACCAGTTTCCTATCTCCTCCTCTCCCACTTCCACCTCCAACTATGGCCAACACTGTTCCGTCTGCGACTTCATCTTATGCGCCGTCCTCAACATCGGTGCCTTCATCCTCCACTAATTTGCATTTCACTCCAAGTACCGACGACAAACCACATCTTCCGGCCGACCGAAACGCTACAATTGTGGCTGCCAAACTCGCAGCATCTGCTATTGATCCCGGACGTGCACACGGACGCAACAGATTTCCGTGCACGTTTCCCAACTGTTCACTATCTTTTGAAAGACGGTACAATCTCAAAGTTCACTTACGGAAGCACACGAACGAGAAGCCTTACAAGTGCAAGGAACCGGGCTGCAATTCCGCGTTCAAGTGGCGTTCGTCTGCGAAGCATCACGTATCTTACCACCAGCGCTTGCAGAGGAAGAAGCGGGCCAATGCACAAAGTCTGGTAGCACCGAAGGTACACGTTATCAAACAGGAAGCACGGCCGGTCCAGCACACAAAAATCATCAATGCGAAGATAGGTTCGTTGAGTGATCCAGCACCGAGAGGATCGCCCAAATCGGATATTTCGCAAAAGGAAGAACTATTCAAGTTCGAATCGAAGATTTTTCCTCCATTTCCGGCGGGTTCTACCTCGTCTGTTGAAGCGGACAGTACGCAAGTTGACGGGCTATTCGTAGCGAGGAAGGACCTGTTGCAGGAATTCGACCACGACCCGTGCTTCGGAATCTCGTTTCCGTGCTTCACCGAGTTTGACCAGCTTTTCTTCTCCGATTCGATTTGATCGATTCGACTAACTACCACGCGAAATCATGCAAGCGCACTAACTTCAGCAACAAACCAATTTTTTTAATGTAGGACAGATTGATAAGTAGATAAAGATGACTTTTGTTCAGTTCGATGTCGATCGATTCGGTGTGCGTGGCAACGAATCCAGCACAGCTGAGCAGTGATCCAAATCACGCACTCGCTCGCCGTTCAAATACAGTTTCGATCCGTTTGAAGTGAGTGCGCGCAAGTCGCCGCCTGCATGGTCGTCTGGATTGTTCAGTCGACTCCATGCACTCACCGGCGTCCTGTTTTCTTGTGACGACAGCAAAACTTCATCGGCGGTACAGGCGAGTTCGAAGTACTGCCGTTTTTTGCTGTTCGCATTCTCGGTGAGCTTCATGTTGAACCGACTGTAGGTCGAGGCGAGGCGAGGCGAATTGCACTCTCGTTGCCGAAACGACTGTGGTAGACAGATTGCATTTCAGCGGCCGTGTTCAACGGAAAACGTGAGAAGGGGCCTGAATTTTCATCTTGGCCTCTGCTCAGTACAGTCTACTTTGTTTTTTCATTTAATCGGAAAGTTATGATAGCGTTTCTCGTGTTCTCTTATGACGATCATTCTCGGCAATAGGAAAGAGAACTTTGGAAAGGGTTGTTCCAAATTGGATTACAATTCCAGCGCATCAATCTGATCCCAAATCTAATTAAAACAAACGTAAGCCATTGTTGAATATGATTTGTATGAAACCCTCTGCTTCTCCTCAGAACGCGCAGGTGTCGTCCTGCATGGATGGGTACAGGACCAGGCAATCTACGGTAAGTCATGACTCTAAAACCTCTTCAGGTGTTAAAAGGACACTCAGACCGAGTGAGCAGCGTCGCCAAAATTGGTTCTTCCGGAATTTTCGCGAGTGTATTCTCGGACAAGACCGTCAAATTCTGATCGGTCACACATGAGGAATGCGTGAAAACGTTCTCAGAGTTTCCAGGCGAAATAGAAGATATTGTTGCTGTGGACGATGCAACGGTATTGCCGATTGGGGGACGCACTGTGCGCGTCTATAGGCTCACAGATGGCCACGTCATCGCGGAAGGAGCACCATTTGCCCATACATTGTGTCCGTGTGCTCTGCTCAGTTCAACAAGCGCGATTGTGGGCGATGCGAAAGGGAATCTGTTTCAGATTGAATGGCACCAAGGAACCGTTGACATTATGAAACAAGTGAACAAAGCCCACAAGGGCTGTGTCACGCATATTACTGTGCATGGGGATAAATTCGCAACATCGTCATGGGACACTACGGCTAAACTGTGGGATACAAGTTCACTGAAGTGTATTCACACTTTCCGAGGGCAGAAAGATGGATTACTTCGTGCGGCACTAAATGATTCCTATCTAGCTACTGCGCCAGTGGACGGAAAGGTGCGTGTCTATAATTTTCGAACGAGAAGACTTGTAAAACGACTTACTGCACACACTGCTGCGGTCACATTCGTGCATTTCACGGAAGACAAATCAATCCTCGTATCGGTTGGTGAAGACGAAATGATTGCATTGCATTCTCTTCCGTCTTGCCAATGCATCGCTAAACACAACATTGGAGTGCGCGTGAATTGGGGTGCGTTCCTGAATCCATACACATTGGCGCTTGCGTGTTCTGACCCTCATGAGGTGAACGTTTTCGAAATCGAGCATCTCAAGAATCCCTCGGGAAAACAACCTACTAATGTGGATAAAGAACATGAATCTGCTTTGCGGCATCAATTCAAGTCTTTCACGATTGGGCGCGGCAAGACAACGTTGGCGGTGGACGAGGCTACCACTGCACTTAACATCCTGCTGGTAATTCTCAACTTACGGATGGAGAAAACTGTGTAAGAATCCCGAATTGAATTTCAGAAACTAACAAATGATTCAGAGGTCACTGAAGACTTGTTCGTGGACGTATATCGCGCTATTGTGATGAACACATACGCACCCGATGACGACTACTGGACATACGTGTGAGCGGCTACCACTTGTTTGTTCGACAGTAATGAACAATGCCACAGATTATCCACCCGTGTAATCCATTTGCTAATTGCTACAAACGTGCAAGAAAACGAAGCGAAGGGTCCGGTAACAGAGTGACCGACTAACTACTCCGCGCTGGTGTTGCTGGGGGTCCTCGCTACATGTGCGCTATTGACGCATAGACTAGCAGGAAAACGATGCAGGACCATATGTCCATACTACACGTGTAAGACGTGGTAATTGACCGAATAGTGCGTAATGTAACAGTACACGGCACGTCACTGTCTATACTAAGTATGAGGGTAGGTTCCATTCAAGAGAAGGCTAAAATCTATGGTTCAAATAGTCGAGAAGTCGTTCGTAGTTCATAAGATTTCTATCGTATTCACGTCAGTGCTTTCGACTACAGTAACTGCAATCCACTAGAGTATGTGATAAGAGAAGATCCAGCACGGACATGATGTGATTCACTGTCAGGATATTTCATGGAGTAGACGCGAGGGAATACCCCGTGAATTGTCTCGTTTTGTTGTATTGTCCTGAATCCACCGGACTACGAAGATAACTGCTGGATTGTTGTCAGTACGCAGTAGGAATCTTTGCTTACGGAAGATAAATTCTAGTGCGGATCTTAGGAATTTATGTGAGATAAACTGCAGTGAATCCTTGAACCGTATGTTTCAATATCATATCAAAGAGGATTTTTTTGAGGACACGGATTGTAAGTATTCGTTCTGTTTCTTACTTCTCGAATAAGCCAAGTATTGGAAAAGGTGCAAGTGAATGTACTTGTCTCAAAACAGATTCAGGTACCGTACGAGATTCCGTTTCAATAGTGATATATACACAAAGAATAGATTCAGGTTCGATTGCGTGAATAAGTGCGGCGGGTTTGACAGTCCCGGATGTGTTAATCATCCCTGCAATGAATGCTTATGGAACGCTGCAACTATGAAGGAAGACTTGTGCGTGAAAGGATTGGACACCCCGAGACCAGGCCCAAACTCAACTCCAAGCAGAGATCCTACACCCCGTTGCTGTCAGCTCGGCCATTTGGACGATGTATCTCGACTTCGTGGCTCGCTCGCCACGGTTTTTTCTCAACAAGCAATTCATAACGAAGGGATGCTCCTGTCATTTGTATTCCTGGTCTTCCGTGCGGTACCCACGGTCACTTATCACGTCTATGCTTATGGGGATATATGCAAGCCACGCGACGATTGTTCAACATTTGACATGTCTGTGTCGTAGCTCAGTGACTCATATGATTGGTCTGTATTTCGAACATCATTGCCGTCTTCGGATGCCTCCATAGAGATTACAAGCCTAAGCCAGAATCAAGGTGCAAACAAATTCTCACTATCCTATGTTATCGCTCGCATTACGGACATTCACTACCGGACTGGTTACGGCGTTTCTGAAACGTAGTTGCTCGTATTCCACATTCTATTCCCAAAGTAAGCTACTCATTCGGAGCTACTATAGCCAGTTGATCCATCCGCGCTTTTTTCGACATAGAACAGCATTTCAGTGGGCAACGAATGAATTACTAATTTCATTAATTTTTTCGGATTTGATTTGCGACTTGAATACAAAAAGTTATATAGTGCAGAAAGAATAGTTGGGAAGGCTGCAAACTATTATTCTACTGCTTCTCATATCGTTTTCGAAGTGTGAGCTTTCTGAATGGTGTTCTTTAGTTGGACAGACGTCAGGTTCAAAAAGTTGAGTAATGGGTTTTCGAAATACGGGTGACGTTTTCTGCTGTCGAAATAATCAAAGGAATGTTTGTTCAGCCATGAATAAGCATACTTTTGCAATGTTTCGATCAGGGAATAGAAGTATCTTCAAAATCAGCTCAAAATTTTAAAACCTTGACCGGCCTGAGCGGAATTTATTCCCTCGTAAAGTTCTTTTAGAACTGTTCATGTTCGATACATGTGCTTTTGAAAATTTTTTCGAAAAATCTATCAAACATCTACTCGGTTAAAATTTATTCTAGCTCTTTTAGTGGTGCTAATTCTGCGGTAAACAGAGGAATTTCTATTTTATTCAAGCAGCTATAATATTAAAATTCAACCTACTTTCGAGAGATTCTTTCATAAAATTTTTCTTGAAATATGATCCTATTTTATTTGTTGAAAATCATTTTATTAGGCTCAACATTGAATGAAAATGCACATACGCAT
>JAAUYH010032809.1_pt1 | contig 25070 bp, 20 predicted proteins | sample 7278061 | NCBI WGS metagenome assembly JAAUYH01 (sample SAMN14350203, study PRJNA611818) | marine sediment metagenome | isolation source: surface marine sediment (0.6m) | place: French Polynesia: Moorea | collected 2018-08 | reverse complement strand
GAACCCATGAGGACATAATAATATTATGTCCCTACCAATAAGCTGCTGTAGGGATTTAACAATGTTAAATCCTCTTTGTCATTTTCTCACAACTGAAACCTGATTGCTATACTTACTGTCAATATTCTTTAGAACAAAGAAACAAAATAGTTGCTTTAATAAACCAGAATATTCCCAAAGTTTTAACAGAAAATTACCAACAAGTAGGAGAAATTTTAGTCAAAGAAAAAAGTAAAATAAATCTGGCCTTAATCTGGGAAGAGGATTAATACGAAATCTGCGTTAGACAGTAGATAATCATATTAAGAAGGCAGAAAAAGCAGAGTAAGCAGGGGGAGAAAAAATATTACTCTACGATGATAAGTGGACTTGATATAAAAAAATGTTTGATTAGTCAAATTTTGATAAAGTCATTAAACGATTAAACTCTTGAGAAATGAGATGATAACATTGACAAACTCGTTGTTCTAACCCTGGTCTATTTAAAATTGTTATCTCTCCTCTTTGATAACGAATCAGTCCTAATTCTTGTAGTTTATAAGCAGCTTCTGTTACACTCGCACGACGAACCCCTAACATTTGTGCCATAAATTTTTGGGTGAGTAATAAGGTATCATTACCCACCCCATCATGAACTAACAATAACCAACGGCAAAATCTTCTTTCAATACAATGATGAGACTTACAAACAGCGATTTGGGAAATTTGTTGTAAGCGTGTTTCTGTGTACAATAACAAAAGTTTATGTAAGGTTTCTCCTCTTGCAAACTCTTGTTTTAGCTTATCTGAACTCAGTTTAAAAGCCCCATCAGCTACTTGAACAATGGCTTGATGAATCGCATATTTGCCCCCTAAAATAACAGGAAGACCAATCATTCCTTCTTTCCCAATTAAACCAATTTCAGTGGTAATATTACCCGATAATCTGGAAACAATAGAAATCATGGAATGATGGGGGAAATAAACCCATTCAATCAGGGTATTAGCTTCATAAAGAACTTGTCCCAAACGAAGATCGACAAACTCTAAATGAGGAGAAATTCGCTGATATTCCTGTTGAGGTAAAGCAGCTAATAAACGGTTATTCAAAGGAGAATTTAAGCTATTCATCTAAAAAAGTTAAAACTATTTTTTATTATGGAAATCAACTTTATCATAAATATCTACAAGGGGAATTTCTAAAGAAATAGATTTTAAAGTAAGAGTGGCTTCTTGTCCGTCATAATCAGATAATAACCATTGTCCTGATTCGGTTTTACTAAATTGTTCAATATGGGGGGAATATTGTTGAATTAAAATATATTCTTGTAAACTTGGAATGGTTCGATAGGCACTAAATTTATCACCCCTATCATACGCTTCTGTGGATTGAGATAACACTTCAGCGATTAGCAAAGGATTAATAATAGTATCGTTTCGTCCTTCTTGTAATTGTATTTCCCCTTGAACAATCATAATATCAGGATAAGTATACGTCTTTGTACTAGGAATCCACAAACGTTGATCGGTGATAAACACATCATAGGGTTGACCTTTAAAAGCAAAGTTTAAGGCAGCAGAAAAATTACCAGTAATTCGATTATGATTAGGAGTTCCACCAGAGATAACAATCATTTCTCCGTTTCTATATTCATGGCGATCTTTTGCCTCAACTTCTAGGTCTAAATATTCTTGAGGGGTGTAAGTTTTTTGTTTTTCAGTTTGTAGTATCATTAGGTTTTCTTTAATTGTTAATAAATATTTATTATTTAAAATTAAACGAATTTGTTGCCAATGATTAGATCGTTGAACATGAGAAGAGAAATCAAGCAACTGATTGATATTAGCACTATAATAAAAAGTTGGACGTTAAACAAATTGGATGACCATGACCTCTACCCCACGCCGTTACCATATCACCACCTTTGGCTGTCAGATGAATAAAGCTGACTCAGAACGCATGGCTGGTATTTTGGAAGATATGGGGTTTCAATGGTCCCAAGACCCCAACGGGGCAGATTTAATTGTTTATAATACCTGTACCATTCGAGATAATGCCGAACAAAAGGTTTATTCTTATCTGGGAAGACAGGCCAAACGGAAACACCAACATCCTGACTTAACCTTAGTGGTAGCCGGATGTGTAGCGCAACAGGAAGGAGAAAAAATATTAAGACGGGTTCCTGAATTAGATTTAGTCATGGGACCGCAACACGCCAACCGTTTAGAAGATTTACTCACTCAGGTTTTTGACGGCAATCAAGTAGTTGCCACGGAACCCATTCATATCGTAGAAGATATTACCAAACCCCGTCGCGATAGTAGCGTCACCGCTTGGGTAAATATCATTTATGGTTGTAATGAACGGTGTAGTTATTGTGTGGTTCCTAACGTGAGAGGCGTAGAACAATCTCGTACCCCTGAAGCTATTTATGCTGAGATGGAACAGTTAGGAAAACAAGGGTATAAAGAAGTTACCTTATTGGGGCAAAATATTGATGCTTATGGTCGAGATTTACCCGGGGTAACGGAAACAGGAAGACATCAACATACGTTAACGGATTTACTGTATCAAGTTCACGATATTTCTGGCATTGAACGACTGAGATTTGCTACGAGTCACCCCCGTTATTTTACCGAACGACTGATTAAAGCTTGTCACGAATTACCCAAAGTGTGTGAACATTTTCATATCCCTTTTCAGTCAGGGGATAATGAGATTTTAAAAGCCATGAAACGGGGTTACACTCACGAAAAATATCGACACATTATTGATAAAATTCGCGAATCTATGCCCGATGCTTCCATCAGTGCTGATGCCATTGTTGGGTTTCCGGGAGAAACCGAAGCACAGTTTGAAAACACCTTAAAATTGGTGGATGATATTGGGTTTGATCAATTGAATACCGCCGCTTATTCCCCTCGTCCCGGCACACCAGCGGCCCTTTGGGACAATCAATTAAGCGAGGAAATAAAAAGCGATCGCTTACAACGATTAAACCATTTAGTGGCACAAAAAGCAGCCCAACGCTCCCAACGATATTTAAACAGAATCGAAGAAGTATTAGTAGAAGATGAAAACCCCAAAGATAACAGTCAAGTCATGGGAAGAACCCAAGGTAATCGGTTAACCTTCTTTCAGGGGAATATTGAGGAATTAAAAGGACAATTAGTTAAGGTGCAAATTACCGAGGTTCGCGCTTTTAGCTTGACAGGAGAAGCCATTGTTACAATTTCTACTGTTTAACAACCCTTCGGACGAGGCAGGAGGCAGGAGGCAGAGGGCAGAAGGCAGGAGGGTTTTAAAGCTTTAACAGCCCTTCTCCCTCCTTAAAATTCTAAATATTTGCTACATTAAACAACAAACTCAGTTCTACTAAACGCACACACCCCAACTTGTAGATTGGGTACAGTTGCTCTATGAAATATATCACCTGTCTCTTATTAAGTAGCTATATCTTAAGCTGTTTTACAGAGGTAGCCTCAGGCGTTCAATCCTCTAGCTTATTTTCCACATCATATACACCCAATGACGTATTGAATTTTCCTCAAGTTCCTTATCAACAAACACGGAGTCGTCATCAGTCTATGTCTGTTGAAGAAACCAAGAGACGACTCGCTCAAGAGGTATCCATTCAAATTGCCAACGATATCGCTTATGGGTTAGTGATCGCTCACGATAAAAAACAGATTCGCTATGGAACGAGAATGTATCGTAAGGTGCAAACCGCTATCAATTTGTTACGACGGGGAGCCGGACTCAATGGAGCCTCTCGTCGCTCTGGGGTTCCTCGTTCTGTTTTAGATCAATTGATGAAATGGGGACAGGAACGGCCAGGAGCCTCTCTCTATCATGTTGAATAATAAGTAGGGAATTCTGCACGACATTCGGTTAAACAACAAGGCCAACCCCAGAGCGTCTGGTATCTCCGATGGCTTCTAAACCATCATTTTCCTTGTGTCTCACGCCATGAACCCCACCAAAAAACATACTCAATTCTTGCCAGAGAATCGTCTTGGTTTCTGGAGGTAGTTGTAAGTTTTCAATGGTTTCTAATTGTTCCCTCGGTTCTATATTAAAAAGATTATTTTCCCAATGAATTCTGGGTTGATTAATGGCTTCTTCTAAAGAAAAATTAAAGTCTAATAAGTTAGAAATGACTTGCAAAAGAGCCGTTCTAATGCGATTTGACCCCCCTGAACCTAAGACAATTTCTGGTTTTCCTTCTTTGAGAATCATGGTAGGAGACATCATCGAAGAAATACGACAATTACAAGGCCAACGATGAAATCCTAACGGGTTTAAATCCGCTTCTCCTAACATATTATTGAGCATAATTCCCGTGTTAGGAATTACATAAGAGGAACCTTCGCCATTAGAGTTGGTAACACTGGCTGCATTACCGTCTTCATCAATCACACTAATATGGGTGGTACTGCCCCATTTATTAATAGCTTTTTGTAACTTTTTTTGAGAGTCTAGAAGATTTTTGGGACTTAAAAATTGACTGACTATATTATCTTCATAAATATAATTATCGTAGTTAATTGTTCTCGCATCATTGGTTAATGCCATAACCGTTGCTAATATTTGTAAATGGGTTTGACCACCAAAATCCAAAGAGTTAAAATCAACGCTTTCTAGAAGTTTGAGGGCATAATTAATCAAAATACCACCTGAACTGGGAGGGGGATTCGTTAATAATTGATAGCCTCTATAGTTAAGTTTTAACGGCTTTCGTTTAATAACACGATAATGTTTCAAATCTTCTTGCGTTAAATAACCCCCTTGTTTCATATCTTTTAACAGTTGATGAGCAATCTCTCCCTGATAAAATTCTTGGATTCCTTTTTTCGCCAATTCTTCTAAGACATTGGCAAAATCTTTAAGATACGCTATGTCTCCTATATTTAATAGTTCATTATTCGATAAATAGATTTTCTTCGACTCTTTAGAACCCCTTAAAATAGGTTCAAGAATTTCAAATGTAACTCGATTGTAAGGGGTGACTTCATACCCATTTCTAGCATAGTCAATAGCTGGTTCAATCACCACTGAAAAAGGTAATTTACCCAGTTGTTGATGAACCTCAAACAAACCCATTAAACTACTAGGAATGGCAATAGAACCACGACCAATATGGAACACTTGGATCGCTCCCCCAAAGTTAATATTAACGGGATAAAATTCAATGTCTTCAACCGCTTTTTTAACCCGTGGGGTTTGAGAAAAAAAATCAAATAAAATACTTTCCTTTTCTTGGGTATGGGCTAATAAAAAGCCGCCACCCGCCGAAGAGGTTAAGGTGGATTCTACCACAAACGAGGCTAACATAGCAGCGATCGCCGCATCAAAAGCATTACCCCCTAATTCCAATATGATTTGACCCGCTTGTGCCGTTTTAGGATGTCCGGCGGCGATCGCGCCGTGGGTTTTTCGATTCATCAATTTTGGCTTACTATCCTTATCAACCTACTCGTAATTGTCTCTGATGTTATCTGACTGAAACGGACGGAGAGGGAGGGATTCGAACCCTCGATGGGTGTTACCCCATAACTCCTTAGCAGGGAGCCGCTTTCAACCACTCAGCCACCTCTCCAAGGCACAGTATAGTATCGTAGCACAAAAATGGAATTTAGAGCAAAATTTCTCTTTTCGTTAAGTATTGCAACATGAGCATTGACAGAAGGGGCTTAATTCTTAACATTAAAGACTTATAGATATGTTTTTTCTAGGAGAACTCACTGTCATGTACTCTACCCTACTCTTAGCAGCTTCTGCGGTTCCTACCACCATCGGATGGAGTCCCAAAGTTGCCATGATCATGATCGTTTGCAATATTTTTGCGATCGCTGTCGGAAAATTTACCATTGCCAAACCTAGCGAGGGACCGGGGTTACCCTCTCCTCAAATGTTTGGTGGAATGGGTTTAGGTGCCTTACTAGGAACTACCAGCTTTGGCCATATTTTAGGGGCTGGTGTTATTTTAGGGTTAGCTAGTAGCGGCGCATTGTAAGCCTAATTCATAGGAAGGGTGGGAAGTACGGGGAGTGATCAGGTGACGGGGAACATATATCAATGATTTCTACCAGTCTCCCAGACTCCCCCATCTTCCCTACTTTCTAGTTGTTATTAAAATTTGTTTTCTTTTGTTGAGACTGTATCTTCTATAACGGATAATAAGAAGTGGGTCATTAATTTGTGTCATGTCTACCAAACTCCGCGAGGAAGTTCGTTATGCTTAAAGTTATTCAGTCTCCTACTAAATACACCATTGATGTGATCAAAGAGGAGGCCGCTAGGTTGGTTCGTGAAAGAAGACTTCATCGACGACAACCTATTTATACTCTGTGCAAATATATTCCAGCCTGTGAATGGCCGAGTGTAGAATGTGAACTAGAAAGACATGATTTTCTGCTGAGAGATTCTATTATCGATTTATTAAGCAAAGAAGAATGGCGCGATTAAAAAGCATCTAGCCGTTCCATTGATGATTCCACTCCTTGAAAAGAGTGGAATCGATCAGGTTTAAATATCTTGAGGATTAACCGGAAAATAGAACTCAATTCCTTGATCAATTAAATGTTGATTATTGGCTAAAATTTCTTTTTTGAAGTTCCAAGCTAATACATAATAGATGTCAGGGAGTTCAGTTAATTCTTTTTCAATGACAATGGGAATGTGCATCCCAGGAGAATAAAGTCCCCGTCTCAGTTCATTTTTTTCTACTAAATAATCGAGGTATTGGGTTCCAACACCGAAGTAATTTAACATGGTATTTCCTTTAACCGGTGCGCCAAAACCCCAAACGGTTTTACCTTCTTTTTTAGCTTTATCTAAGTAAGCTAAATTATCGGCTTTCATCTGTTCAATGCGCTTGGAAAAGTCTAAATAGGTAGAAAATTCATTACTTTTTTCATCCACTTCTGCTTGACGCATTTTTTGTAAGCGATCGCTGGGATTTTTTTGTCCTTGATGGGTGACAAAGCCAATAATTGATCCCCCATGAATGGGCGATAAATAAGCATCAAACATAGATAAACCATGACGGTTTAATAAGACTTCAATGGTGTTTAAATTGTAATATAAAAGATGTTCGTGATAAATTTGATCAAAGGCTAAATTATCAACAATTCGCTTCATATAAAGGAATTGAACCACAAAAATACCATCGTCGGTTAAGGCTTCCCTAATACCTTCGGTGACGGAATGGAGTTCTTCTAAATGGAAAAAGACACCGGCTGCATTAATGGCATGAAATTTACGATCCAGGCGTTTAACTACGTCTAAATTGAAGAAATCATTAACGGTAGGAACCCCTGCTTCTTCCGCTATTTTGGCCGTAGTTTTTGAAGATTCTACCCCTAACACATCGTAGCCTAATGCCTGAAAATGTTTGAGTTGTGTCCCATCATTAGACCCAATATCTAACACCGACTTATTGGGGGTATCTTTAAAGAAGCGATCATTTACTTCTTGGGCAACATTTTTAAAGTGTTCACTTAAAGATTTGGTCACCCCAGAAAGATAGGTATGATCCCCGAACATGATTTCTTTTTTGACCGTATAATCTAACTGAACGGTTCCACAATCATGACAGTATAAAACCCGCAAGGGGTAAAAGGGTTCTTGACCTACTTCTTCGGGTTTTAGGAAGTTATTACACCAGGGTTGATGACCTAAATCAATGGCTAATTCTAAATGAGTTGAATCACAAACACGACAGATATTATTCAAGATTAATTGCCCTCTTAGTTAATGGAATAGAACTTTAATTATTAAAGCATTTCGTTGCCATTTTCTCCAGCGTAGGAGACTTGTTTGACTCCATTAACACGACCATTTTGCTGATTAAATCCAAAGCCTAATCTTTCTCTGACTAAATAAAGGGGACGACGTTTATCTTCCCGATAAATGCGACCAATATATTCACCAATCACCCCTAAAAAGACCAATTGAATGCCCCCAATAAATAAAATCGCAATAAAAGAAATCGTCCAACCCGGAACCCAACTCATGGTAAAAAGTCTTACAAATAAGGCATAAATAATGCCAATAATAGACAACGCAACGGTTAATAAACCGGACCAAATAGCCAGTCTTAAGGGAACCAAAGAAAAGGATAAAATCCCATCCACCGCAAAACGAATCATTTTGAACAGAGGATACTTACTCACCCCAGCCATCCGACGACTCCGTTGATAGGGAACCGCCACTTGACGAAACCCCACCCAACTGACCATTCCTCGTAAAAAGCGATCGCGTTCCGGCATCATTTTTAAAGCTTCGACTACCTGACGGTCCATTAACCGAAAGTCCCCCGTATCGAGGGGAATCGCCACATCAGATAACCCGTTCATAACGCGATAAAATGCTTTTGCACTCCAGAGTTTAAAGGGGGTTTCTCCTTGTCTGTCGGTCCGAACCCCATAGGCCACATCATACCCCTCATACCAACAGTTCACCATCTCTTTAATCACTTCTGGGGGATCTTGCAAGTCCGCATCAATTAAAACAATAGCATCCCCACTGACATGATCGAGTCCAGCAGTGACGGCCATTTGATGGCCAAAATTACGGGACAATAACACCACTTTAACCCGTTGATCCCGTTGCTGTAGTTGTCGTAGATGGTTAGCTGTTTCATCTTGACTCCCATCATCAACGTAAATCAGTTCAAATTGGGGGGTTATTTCTTCTAAAACGGAGACTAAACGACTATGAGTTATGTGGATAACTTCTTGTTCGTTATAACAGGGGACAATAATTGAAATTAACACCGTTCACATCCTCTTAGGTTTTTGAGAAACGACAAGTTAAAAACTTATGGTTTCACACATCCATGATTAACCTATTGTATCTTGTTAAGTTTTTTTAGGGGGAATGGCATAAAGGGTATGTTCTTCCATTGTCAATTGATAACCAAGAGACTGTAAAAAAGGTTCAATTTCCACTGAGGAAGATTTGCCTGTTTTAACATCAGCATGAATATCAATACACAAGTAAGGTAAATATTTTTTTAAGGTTTGTTTTGCCCCCTGTAACGCATAAAATTCAAAGCCTTCAATATCCATTTTAATTGCTGATGGTTCTAAGGTATTTTCTGTTACATACTCATCTAAAGTTGTTATGGATACTTGATAAGTTGTAAAGTTTTTATGTTGATCGATATTATCGTCTGAGGCTAAAGCTGAGGTATCTGAAGCCCAAGATGAATCATTGTCTTTACTATATTCAATAAATTCGGCTGTTCCTGATTGATCGGAAATTGCTTGAGTAACTAACGTAATATTAGAAAAGTGATTTAGATTTAAAAGTTTTTGTAAAATGTCTTGGGTATTTTTAGCGGGTTCAAAGGCATAAACATGACCTTTTTTCCCAACTGCTTTGGCTAAAGGCAAACTAATAACGCCAAAGGCTGCACCAATATCTAGTACCGTATCTCCATAGTTAAGATGAGAACTTAACCATTGAGCGCAATGATTTTCAACTAAAAAATTCAGTTTTTGCTCAGCCACTGGAGACACACAATGTTGATAAACTTGTAAAGGTTCAATGGGGGATAAAAGTTCAACCCCATTGATACGACACTCCACAATACTTCCGGGTTTAATTTGATTAATAAGTTCTTTGACTAATTCCCGTTTTTGATCTTTTAAAACTTGATCAAGGGCTGCTAAAATATCAATAATACCTAAAATTCTACGTAGTTTATTGATTAGATAATCCTTAATGGCCATAGTTTAATTAGGTTGTCTATCTCGACAGATTAAGCTGAACGTTCAATTATAAGACTCCTATTCCTATGTTGTAAGTTCCTTAGATTACAGTAGTTTTTAATTAATTGACAAATAACTCAACTTGTGATAGACCTAATCACTAGCATTTAAAATAGACTAATCCTGATGGATTAGAGTTTTATGGGTTTGAAACAGTTTAGTCTTGAATACTTTCCTCAACAATTATTATTTATATTTTTAATCATTAGTTATTATATAATTGGGTTGTATTTAATCAGTCAAGCGTCTGTCACTTCGGATGAATCTGCTTATATTGGTGCTGCTTATGCTTATACTAAAGGGTTAGGATTAAATCAAGAACATCCTCTCTTTTTTAAGTTGATTAATTCTTTTATTTTCGATATATTTTATCCTGATTATAATCTCGAAGTTCCTAGTATTAATATCATTAGTGGTGAGGAGAGTATTGAGGCACGGTTAGCGGCTTTTAATTTAGGTTATAATATTTTAATGGAGAATCCTAATAATTTTCAAAGTCTATTATTTAGGTTACGTTTACCTTATTTAATTTTTAATAGTTTTATTTTTATTTGGCTTTATTTATATACTTTTATATTTAAGAAAATTCCTTTTATAATTTCTCTAGTATTTGCTGTATTATACGTTTTTTCTCCTAGCTTTTATAGTCATAATTTTTTAATTGCTTTTGATGTGAGTGTCAGTGTATATGCTCTATTATCTCTTCTAACTTTAATGGTAATTTATGACACAGCTATTAAAGAAAATAGTCAATTTTTAGCACTTCATTTTTCTGTTTTTACCGTTTGTTTATTTATCGGTCTTAATGCAAAATTTAGTAATTTAATTTTACTTCCCATTACCATAGGAGCTTATCTATTTATTGGTTTTTATTTATTCAAGAAACAGAAAATAGATAGACTAAGTAAATTTTTAGGATTAGGCATTTTTAGCTTAATTATACAAGTTATATTGATTAGTCTTATGTATCGTCTGGCATTTAGTAATTTGCCCAATCAATCTATCTTTGATAATTTAAGAGCTTATATTAATGGAATTGGCATGAATTTGAGTACAGCAGGAGGAATTAGAGAACCCTTTTGGAATGGAAACTTTGTCTCGATTACTTCCTTAGATTATTTAGCTAAAATATTTTGGTTTAAAGAAAATCCTGGTCTATTTATTCTAGGATTATTTTTGATATCAATTTTAATTTATAAAATTGTTTCTCAGAAGACAGTAATTAAACACTATATTAATCAACAAACCTTACCCTTAATTATTTTAGCCTGTGCTTATCCTCTCATTTATTTTTGGTTAACGAAAGATAGTCGCTTCATTATTGGTTATCGATATTTTTACCCGATTATCTTATTTGTTTACCTATTTCTGGCCAGTTTAACCATCTTATTGAAACATAAATGGCAAAAATACGTCTTACTAGGAGGATTAACCCTTTATATTTACTTAGGTGTGGTAGGAATTCCCCAATCTTTGAGCTATGTTAACCCACTTTGGACTCAAGAAAAATGGAAATTGGCCGATGATTCAACCATTAACTGGGGACAAGAAACTAAACATAGTGTAGAATACCTCCTAACTCACAATTTACTACCAAAGGACAATGAAAATGTTATTACTTATCAACTATTTGGGGTTAATATCGGGTTTGTTCAGTATCTTGACTTATTCAGTCAAATAAAAGACTATCCCATCAATATTCAATCCTATTATGCTCAACCTAGATTTAACCCAGAAACAGAAACCATTACCCAACTACCTTATCACTATCTACTCATTGATAGTACCGTAAAACAACAAATTTATGCTCAAAAAGAGACGAATACTATTGCTGCTAAAAACTGGAAATTTCTAATTAATAATCAACCTATTTATTCTCGAAACCAAATTATTTTTGTTTATAAACTTAGTTAATAATTTTATTTTACATGACCCCAAAAGACATCATAAAATCGATTTATCAATGGCTATATAAACATCGTATTGCCCTAGGAATTATCCTCTTATATAGCGTAATTGCCTTATCATTAATGGCACCCATGGCCTCATCAAAAATCATTAATGGTATGTTTGGTGATACGGCCTCCCATGTTGGTTATGTTGCTCAAGCAAGAACCGCTATTATCGAAGGCCAATTTCCCCTAAGAGTGGCTCCCATTGAAGACAATGGTTGGCGTTATCCAGGGTTTCAATTTTATAGTCAATTGCCCTATTTTCTCGGAGGTTGGTTTTATAAATTAGTCACCCCAACCAATCCTTATGAAGCCTACAAATTAGTAATTATCCTCGCCTTAATCGTTGGGGGATTTTACATTTATCGCCTCAGTTTAAAATTAACACAATCCCGTATTGCTGGCGTTTTAGCAGGAATTGCTTATATGTCGGCTCCCTATCTTTTAAATAATATTCATGCAAGAGGAGCCTTTACCGAAGCCATTGCCCAAGGCATTTTACCCGTCGTTTTATATTATGTGATTCAATCTTACTCAACTGGCAAACGACGTTATCTAATCCTCAGTTCTTTTAGTTGGTTTTGTTTAGCTGTTACTCATCTTATTACCTTTGTCTACTGCACTTTATTCATTGCACTTTTAGCCCTAATTGTTGTTATCCAAACCCGAAAAACAGACTTTACCTTTTCTCGTTTACTTCCTCCCCTTCAAGGATACGGTTTAGGATGGTTACTTAGCTTTTATTTCCTAGGCCCCGTCGTCTTTATTTCTTCCCATCTTTCCATTCGTAAACAAATCTCAGCTAATAACCCCTTTGGCACCAATACTTATACACCCCTAGCTAACTTACTGTCCCCCACCTCCTTACCCCCCGAACCCTCCCAAACCGGTTTAGCCGGTACTTACGGTTTACATCCGGCGGTGGGATGGATTTTATTAGCTGCTTGGGGAGTGGTCATGTACTATCATTATTTTGCCCCGTCTTTGCCCCCTAAATTACAGCAAACTCGCCCCTATATGCTGGGGTTACTGTGGGTATTTGGCATTGCCTTGTTTTTAACCTGGAGTCCCATTAATATTTGGGTTATTATCCCCCGTCAACTGTGGGTAACTCAATTTACCTTCCGATTTCTCACCCATGTCATGTGGTCTGGCGCTTTATTAACGGCCTACGCCACTGTACTCATCTTTCGCAGAAGACTCGATCGCCGTCATCTCATTATTGGTATCCTGTTAATTATTCTCGTCAGTCGTCCTTGGTTACCGGCACCCAAAGGTACTTTAACGGTTGATGAATTAAAAAAAGAACCCCTATTCAGGTATTCTGGGGCCTTAGACTATCTTTATCGTTCCCCCATCACAACCCTCTACGGTAAAGCTGACTTACTCCTTTTGCACCCCGACTGGACACCTGGATATAGCACCTGGAATACCTTTGTTAATCATCCTTTACTGCTAGAAGCAGAATTACGTTATCCAATTTGGGAAGAAGGAGAAAACCCCATACTATTTATCGAAGGAGAAGTGTCTTTAGAAAATATTGCGGATACGGCTACCTTAGAAGTTCATATTGATGGTAAAACCATTGGTTCTTTTGCTCTGATTTCCCGTGAATTAAAAGGAAAAGTCCCCTTTCCATCCCTTCCCGAATCTAGCAATGATTTTGGCTTAAAATTTGTGGTCAAAGGAGCAACCCGTGATGGTCAACCTTTGAATATCCGCATTAGCAAACTGTATCTAGACGGAATGTTACCCAAACACACCTTAATTCCTGTCACCGAAACCGAAGATAACTGTCAACAACAGGGGGTGAGTACGGTGTGCGAAATCACTGTTACACAAGAGGCTAACATTGTCCAGTTACCCGTCTTGTATTATCCCCAGATGATGAAAGTTTGGGTTAACGACGAGCGATTTAAAAAGGGATTTCCGGTTCATTATCGGGATTATAATCTAACAGGGTTAGACCTCAAACCAGGGACTTACACCATTCGCACCACCTTTCATGGGTTAGCTTGGGCTAACTGGGTTAGTGGTTTTGCTTGGTTGGGGTTAATTGGTTTGATTATTTTGCCTAATTTTAGGCGTTTGAAAGATTAATTCTCCCCACACTCCCCACACTCTCTGCACCGAAATATTGATAACTCACGCTGAAAGTTATGTTAACTTCTCCTAAAACATCTTCTGTGCTTGGTTTGCCGGTTCATTTATGCGATAACTATACCCAGTGGTTGCTAGAACGTGGCCAAAACGGTCAAGGGGTTCATGTGGTCACCATTAACGCAGAAATGGCCATGTTAGCCCAACAAGACCCTCTGGTGGCTCAAATCATCCAAGAAGCCGATTTAGTCATTCCTGATGGTGCAGGAGTGGTTATCTATCTAAAGATGAGGGGACAACAACAGCAACGGTGTCCAGGAATTGAACTGGCCCAGTCTTTGATTGAAGCGTTCGGAACCGATGGCCAAGGGAATAAAATTGCCTTTTACGGCGGTCAACCAGGGGTCACAGAAGCAGCCGCTAAGCAATGGCGGGCTAAACTGCCTAATGTTAATATTATTACCGCTCATGGCTATCTTTCCCCAGAAGAACAGGAAACCTGGAAACAGACCTTAAAAGCACAACAACCTAGCTTAATTTTGGTAGGGTTAGGGGTTCCTCGCCAAGAAGTTTGGATTCGTGAACATAGAGAATTATGCCCCCAAGCCATTTGGGTTGGTGTAGGAGGCAGTTTTGATATTTGGTCAGGCACCAAAAAACGCGCCCCCGGTTGGTTGCGTAATAATAATCTAGAGTGGCTCTATCGACTGTATCAAGAGCCGTGGCGTTGGCGCAGGATGTTAGTGTTACCGCAATTTTTTCTCAAAAGCCTCGTATATCGTCAATAAAGGTTATAAACTGAGCCGTTGAGTCTCTAGTAAGGGTTGTTGGCCAAGACTAGCATCTAATCTGACGTACTCGAGTAACTGTCCCAACTGTTGAGACGCTTGAGAATTTTGGGGCTGCGATCGCTTGATGGTGGCTAACGCATCTAACTTTTCATGCCAAAGATCGTAAGATTGATAGAGGTTGAGCTTTTCTTGGAGGGTGGCCCTTTCCAGTTGTTGAACCTGATTCGATTCGAGGGTAACCGGTTGTAATAACCCTTCCACTACCACATCATCAGCGCGATCGCTCTGATTACAAATAACGGATAAATACCAATGGTAACTCTTTTTAGTATTAGGGGCAGACAGACGAGGTACTTTGGGTAATTTCAGGCTCATAATGCCTGCTCTTCCTTGTCCAGAAAAGGTTTGTTTTCCTACCAATTCATCTTGAGGTCCCCGTAACACAAACTCAATTTCTGTGTTAGGGGTGATAGCCGGAACCGAAAAGTATAAAGTCGGGGAATCTACGCTGGTTTTACCGCGAAGATTTTCCGGGATTAAAGCAACGAGTTCTTGAGGATTGAAGTTACACTGATAATCATTGCGACTGGCTGCCGGTTTGCGTCTTCGAGGGGCTTGAACCATTTCTTCGTCGTCATTTTCCTCATTATTTTCAGAGGGTTGAGGCCGTCTCGAAGCCCCACCTTTACGGCGATCGGGAACACTATCGGCGATGGACTCTTCCTCTTCATTGGTGTTATTGCTACCCGTTGCGGTTTGAGTAACTCCTATACTAGAAAAGGACAGCAAAATTAGGGAGGCTAGGGTCATCACTCCTAGGGTGAGTTTGATGGGTTTCTGGTTAAACATGGTTTCAATGTCCTGGTCAATTCCTATAATTATTTAAAATTTCCTAAGTAATTCGCGTTTAAGATTTATGCTCTATGATTAGATGCAATAATTAATGTAATAGATTAACCTCACTTACCTTCTATCTTACTCTCCATTGTTGTCCTTCGTCCAGTTTTTAGCCTTAATTGTGATTATGCTCACACCATTTTTTCAGATTAATCCCATTATCTCATCAAAAGAGGAAAATATTGCCGAGCAACACTGTCTTACTTTCTTGTTTACTCATTCATCGAAACTGTAGTGATCACTAAGTTACATCAAGTCATTCGATCTTTTCTCCTTGATAAGAATAACGAACAATCTTCTCAAGAAACTAAGAAGATTCCTAGTAACTCGGGTAACAATTATCCCAAACCCTGGCAACAACGTTGGTTCTTTTATCTCCCTTCTATTCTCCTTTCCAGTCTTTTAGTAACGGGAGGAATCATTGCCCTAAGACAAACAGGACAGTTACAATTTTTAGAGTTAGTGGCTTATGATCAAATGGTGAGATTGAAGGCTCAGTCTCCTCCTGACTCCCGTTTATTAATTGTTGGGGTGAATGAAGCAGATATTGAACACCATAAACAATTACCGTTACCAGATAAAGTGATTGCTGATGTTTTGAATCAATTACAACGTTATAATCCTAAATTAATTGCCCTAGATATTTATCGAGATATTCCTTATCCTCCTGGAACAGACATCCTCAAAGAAGCTCTAGAAAAAGATAATATTATTGTGGTTAATGAACTTCCTAGAAGTAAAGACAAACCACGGGTTTCTGCTCCTAAGAATATTCCCAAAGATCGAGTAGGATTTAGTGATTTATTGGTTGATCCCGATAATGTAGTGCGTCGGACTGTTTTATATGTAGAAACCCCTTCAGGAAAAAAGAAAGAATATTCTTTCGCGTTGCAAACGGTTTTAAATTATTTGGAGAATGAAAAAAATCTATCTTTTCAAGTAACCCCTGAAAATTTAAAGCTCAATTCCACAACATTGTCTCGTCTTAAAGGAGATTCTGGAGGCTATATTCTACCGCAAACAGAAACCTTGGGGTGGCAGATTCTAGTCAAATATCGTTCACCACAAATCGCTAACGTTATCTCTTTAAACGATGTTATTGAAGGAAAGATTGATCCGACCTTAGTTAAAGATAAAATTGTTTTAATTGGAGTCACCAGTCCCACAGAAAAAGATACCTTTCCTAGTCCCTATAGTGCCACAGCAACGGATAATTTTGAAATGTCTGGGGTGGAAATTCATGGACAAATTATTAGTCAACTTCTAGGAACGATTTTGGAAGGAGAACAACCCTTTTGGTTTTGGTCTGAAAGAGTAGAATGGTTGTGGATCGGGTTGTGGGCCTTATTAGGAGGAGCGGTAGTCTGGCGATCGCAACGTCTCTGGATGTTAGGGGGAAATGTCATCCTTTTGGTGATGGGTTTATGGGGACTCTGTTTCTTGCTCTTTATCCAATCCGGTTGGGTTCCTTTGGTTCCCCCATTACTGAGTTTTTTGCTATCGGGGACTTGTGTCTTAGCCTATAAAACCGTTTATCAAGCCTATCATGATCCCCTCACCTCCCTAGCTAACCGACGGGCCTTTGAACGAAAATTACAACAACTTAATCATAAAAAAACGTCCCACTCATCAGAATTGGTGGCCGTTTTATTGATTGATGTTAATCGGTTTAAAAGCATTAACGACGGTTTGGGCCATCAAGCAGGGGATTATTTATTAATCAAGCTGTCCCAACGTCTCCTACAACAACTCGATTCTCGGAATCATTTGGGACGGGTTGGAGGAGATGAATTTGCTATCTGGTTAAAACCGGTCAAGGACAAAGAAAACGTGATTCGGTTTGCAGAGAACTTACAACAGGTATTAAGTCAACCTCTATTTTGGCAAGGACAAGAAATTTACACCACCGTAACCGTAGGCATTTCTTTCGAGGAGACAGGAGAAAATTTTCATGGCTCAGAATTACTGCGTTACGCTGATATTGCCATGCACAAGGCCAAAGAGATTAATTCCTCTCGTCCCCAAATCTTTGAAACGGGAATGGATACCCAAGCCATACAACGTTGGCATTTAGAAACGGATTTGCGGTTGGGAATCGAGCAAAAAGAATTTCAATTGTATTATCAACCCATCTTTTCTTTAAAGACAGGGCAAATTGCTGGGTTTGAAGCCTTGGTTCGTTGGAATTCTAAAACCCGTGGATTCATCTCCCCCGGGGCTTTTATTCCTGTGGCTGAAGAAACGGGATTAATTGTTCCCCTAGGGGAATGGATTTTGACGGAAGCCTGTCGCCAAGTTCGAGAATGGCATGAGCGTTTCCCTCGCAAGCCTGATTTGATTATGAGTGTGAATCTCTCCGGTCGTCAATTTTCTCAACCGAACTTAGTTAAACAAATTAAAACCATTTTAGACCAGTCGGGGATAGAAGGCGATCGCTTAAAATTAGAAATCACCGAAAGTATGATGATGAATAATGTAGAAGAGGCTATCACCCTGCTCAATCGTTTAAAAGACTTGGGATTACGGCTCAGTATCGATGATTTCGGCACAGGCTATTCTTCGTTGAGTTATTTACATCGTTTTCCTGTGGATACCCTAAAAGTCGATAAATCTTTTGTGGGACGTATGGAAGACGGAGAAGACAGTGAAAAATATATCCAAATTGTACAAACGATTATTTCTTTGGGTCATAATTTGAAGTTAGATGTCATTGCTGAAGGGATTGAAACCAAAGGACAAATGAATATTTTAAAATCCCTCAAGTGTAACTATGGCCAAGGTTATTTATTCTCTCGTCCCCTCTCCTACGAAAATGCAGAAACCTTATTAACTGAGGAAAATTTGACCTAAACATGAGCAAATTCACTTCGATAATAAGGTCTAATACCTGGCTTTTTAAAGCGGAAAGTTTTTAAGGCGAGGCTTTCAAAAACAACTTCTGTTCGATAGAGTTGGAACGAACTTCTGACTTCTGTTCGCTAGAGCCGGAGCGGAGCGAGGAACTTCTGACTTCTGACTTCGTTAACGAGGGTATTGATTCATCAATTCTCGAACTTGTTCAGCATGATAAGAACTACGGGTTAAGGGAGAGGAAACCACTTGTAAAAAACCAATGGACTCGCCGAAGGTTTGCCACGCTTCAAAGGTTGCAGGAGTCACAAATTCTTTAACTCCTAAATGTTTGGCAGAGGGTTGCAAATACTGTCCCAAGGTTAAAATATCGCAATCGACAGCCCTTAACTCTTCCATCACTTGACGCACTTCTGCGTCTGTTTCTCCTAACCCTACCATAATGCCAGATTTGGTATAGAGTTTAGGGTTTAAGGTTTTGGCTTGTTGCAGTAATAAAAGCGATCGCTGATAATCCCCTTGAGGACGAACCCGACGATACAAACGGGGGACGGTTTCGGTATTATGGTTCAGCACTTCTGGGTTGGCCTGTAAAATCATCGTTAACGCTTCCCAGTTGCCACACAAATCAGGGATTAACACTTCAATGGTCGTGTTAGGGGAAACTTGACGAATGGCCTCAATACAGCGTACAAATTGAGACGCTCCACCATCGGGTAAGTCATCACGGTTAACCGATGTAATCACCACATGGTTAAGACGGAGACGACGCACCGCTTCAGCTAGGTTTAAGGGTTCCTGGGGGTCTAAGGGTTGGGGTTTCTTTTCAAAATCAATGTCACAGTAAGGACAAGCGCGAGTGCAAGCTGGCCCCATAATTAAAAACGTAGCCGTCCCCACATGAAAACATTCCCCAATGTTAGGACAAGAGGCTTCTTCGCATACCGTATTTAAGCCCAAATCTCGTAATATTTCTTTAACACTGCCTACCCGTTGCCATTGGGGGGCTTTTACCCGTAACCACTCCGGTTTAACCGTCATTTTTGTCTGATCTCTGCGTTAAGTTTCGTTTAAATTCATTTTATCAGCTATTTACCCATGCCAGAATATAAATGGATTAATGATTCGATAAGACAGGCTCAAAATGTTTAGAAAAAAACAGGATTCCCAAGGTTCAAAAGAGAATAAACGGTCTTCAAATGGTCAGAAACGATCTTTAATCAAGCCCTTTTTTAGCCAAGAGGCTACCGTTAGTGAATTTGTTATTTTACTCATTTTAGGATTGCTCGGTTATGGTCTTTGGCACTCATTTTACCCCCCAAGTCCGCCTTTGTCTTCTCAAGCTGTGGAAATTAAAGAATCAACGTTAGAAAAAATTTCTAATATGCAAAGACAAGTTAATAATCAGCAACAAGAATTTAGCCAAGAAAAAGCTGAAACTTTGTCCAAAGATGTTATCGGATGGCAATCAGATTTAGATATCTTTTTACAAGAAACTTTAACCTCAAAAAATAATGAAATTAAGCGAATTTTGGCAGAAATAGCCAGTGATTGGCAAGAAAGCATTTCCTCTGAAGACAAAGAAGAACAGCTAAAATTTTTATCAAATATTGAAAGAAATTTAAGTCAGCTTAAAACCATACTTGAAGAACGTAATCTATTTTGGTCAGATAATAAAAAGTGGATCGAGGTAATTTGTTGGACTCTCTTTGGTACCCTTCTGTATTTGATCCAACAAACAGCAGAATATAACCTAAAAATTCGTAATGGAACGAATCAATCACAGCCTAAGAATCAGCAACCGAGCAATCATAAACTCAAGAAAAAGAAACAAGAACAATTTTTTACATCTTTTGTTTTAAAAGGAACTAACACTTTATCCTTATGGTTGATATTAGGGGAAATTTTAGAAGAATGGAATAGGCAGCAAAAAGAAAATAAAAATTTTGAGAAAGAAAAAAATAACGATCAAAAAACAGGAAAACGGGCTGGAAATTATATGGAACGTTACAAGCCACAATATTATTCCTATCTTTTACGAAGTCCTTTTATTTCTTTAGCCATTTTATGGGTGTTAAGTGCGGCCAATTTTAACATTGCGGGCGTTTCTTTAGTTTTAGAGAATATTAACGAGACAGTATTAGTATCTCTGGCATTTATTTTGGGTTATTTTAATAAAGTTGCTACCACTCAACTCAATTTAATTGTTGCTGCTATTTTTAAAGATGCTTGGAATCGAACCGTGAGAAATATTGATATTGATCCCTGTTATAAAGTCGTTAAATATGGGCATTTTTATAACTTTAATGTTATCCCAGATGTTAGAGTCAAATGGAGTATTCTGTCTCAACCCCAAATAGGGACCATTGACATCGCAACCGGTATGTATATCGCCCCGCCTCAACCTGGGTATTATTGTGAAAAAAATGGGGAAGGCCAACTAGAATGGAAAGAATTAAAATCTGAAGAAAAAAACAATAAAAATCATCAACAGGTGATCATTCGCGCAGTCAGAGAAAATGAAGAGTCAATTAGTTCCATTGCCTTAGTAATTTTAACCGATGATTAAGCAATGGGACTTGAGTGTGGGGTCATTAAATTCCATAATAATAGGGTGAAAAATTCTAACAATTCCTATGGCTTTTACTCAAAATCCGATAAAATTTGGGACTGACGGCTGGCGTGGTGTGATTGCAGCCGATTTTACCTTTGAAAGAGTGGCCATGTTGGCTCCTTTGGCTGCTAAGATTTTAGAAGAGAATTATGGTGCTTCTAGCAGCGATCGCACCGTTATTGTAGGTTATGATCGTCGTTTCTTAGCGGAAGAGTTTGCTCAGGTGGCTGCTGAGGCGATGATTGAAGCGGGATACAATGTTATACTTTCTCAATCTTATGCCCCGACTCCGGCCTTTAGTTGGGCAGCCAAAGCTCAAAATGCCCTAGGTGCGATCGTCTTAACCGCCAGTCACAACCCCGCTAAATATCTAGGATTGAAGGTTAAAGGGGCGTTTGGGGGATCAGTTGCGCCAGCCATTACCCAACAAATTGAGGAATTGATACCTAACCCTCCTCGCTTTTCCGCTTCTCCTGGCAGTTTAACCCATTTTGACCCCTGGGAAAGCTATTGCCAAGGTCTACAGCAAAAAGTGGATATCAGTGCCATTAAAGGGGCAATAACTGCGGGAAAATTAAGGGTGTTTGCCGATGTTATGCACGGGGCCGCAGCCACTGGGTTAGAAAGATTGTTAGGTTGTCCCATCGAAGAGATTAATGGCGATCGCGATCCTTTGTTTGAAGGGGGTGCGCCGGAACCGTTACCCCGTTATCTTAGTAAGCTATTTACTAGCATAAAAACGGCTGCAAGTCAAGGGGATAATAGTCTAAGAGTGGGGTTAGTATTTGATGGAGATAGCGATCGCATTGCGGCGGTGGATGGACAGGGAAATTTTCTCAGTTCTCAAATTTTAATTCCTATCTTAATTGATCATTTAGCTAAGCGGAAAGGGTTTACAGGAGAAATTATTAAAACTGTCAGTGGTTCTGATTTAATTCCTCGTTTGGCAGACCTTTATAACTTGTCGGTTTATGAGACTCCTATTGGTTATAAATATATTGCAGATCGAATGTTAAATGCTGAGGTTTTAATTGGAGGAGAAGAGTCGGGAGGAATCGGTTATGGCACTCATATTCCTGAACGGGATGCTCTTTTATCTGCATTGTATGTTTTAGAAGCGGTTGTGGAAAGTGGTCAAGACTTGGGGCAATATTATGGTCAATTACAAGAAAAAACAGACTTTTATAATGCTTATGACCGTATCGATTTACCCTTAGCTAATATGGAAGTTCGCTCTAAATTATTAGAACGTTTGGAGACAGAACCGTTAACGGAAATTGCGGGTCAAGCTGTTACCAATTGTGATACAACCGATGGTTATAAATACCGTTTAACCGACGGAAGTTGGTTACTCATTCGCTTTAGTGGAACCGAACCCGTTTTAAGATTATATTGTGAATCTTTGACCATGAAACAGGTTTATCAAACCTTAAACTGGGCAAAAGATTGGGCTAATTCTGTTTGATTTTTGTGCTTTTAAACCGTTAGGGATAATTGAGCAATTATCCCTATAAAGCTATTAGTTAGTAGAGCATCCAAAGTACAGTATCAGTTCAGAATTAAATCCCGTTATTCGATAGTTAACTAGCTGATTTAAACTTCATTTTTTCGAGAATTTCCTTAATTTTGTTGATTTTATCAGCAAGGGATTTAGAAAGGGGTTGAGTTACGTTAATGACTGTTATTAAGTCCTGAGTATTAATCTTATCTTTGTTGTCTATAAAAGCGGTTTCAATGGTTTCTTTAACCACTGCTTCAATATCTGCACCACTGAATTTATTAGTTTGTTTTGCTAATCTATTTAGGTCAATATCTTGAGGCAATTTACCCCTTTTTTGAAGATGAATTTCAAAGATTTTTTTCCGTTCTTCCTCATTAGGAAAATCAACGGAAAATAGTTCATCAAATCTACCTTTGCGGAGAAATTCAGGGGGAAACTTAGAAATATCATTGGCTGTTGCTACCACAAAAACCGTATTTTCTTTTTCTTGTAACCAAGTTAAAAAGCTACCAAATAATCTTTTGGTTACACCACCATCCCCATCAGTTTCACCAACTCCTGCAAAAGCTTTTTCTATTTCATCTATGTAAAGAATACAGGGACTAACTGCTTCAGCTATTTTAATCGCTTGTCTAAAATTTGCCTCACTTTCTCCTACATATTTACCTAATAATTTACCAATATCTAACCGTAATAAAGGCACTTCAAACAGCCGAGACGTGGCTTTTGCTACCAAACTTTTACCACATCCAGGCATTCCTACCAGCATAATTCCTTTGGGAATATCTACCCCATATTCTCTGGCTTTGTCTAATTGTTTAAATACTTTCGCTTTCTTCTTTAACCAAGATTTAAGGTTATTCAATCCCCCAATAGCGTCTATGGTTTCTTTAAAATCAACAATCTCTAAACTGCCAGTTTTTTTAATAATTTGTTCCTTCTCTTGGATAATAAGTTTTTTGTCATTGATATCGATATAACCACCATCTTCATAAGCTAAGCATAATATTTGTTTGATTTCAAATTCACTCAATCCTTTGCAAGATAATGCTAATTCTTCAACTAAATCTGTCTCTATAACAAATTCCAATTCTTGAGCAAATTTTTCAATTATTTCGGCAATTTGAGCTTGTTGTAGTAACGGAAAATCAAAAACTGTAATCAATTTTTCTAGTTCTGTCGGGATAACTAATTTACTAGCAACAATAAAAATTATGGTGTTAAAATCTTCTTGTTTGGTATTTAACGTTTTCAAAGCGATGGCTTTAAGTAGAGCAATAATTTTTGGATTTTCTAAATAAAAATGGATATCTTTCAGGACTAAAAAGCTTTCTTCTTCTATTTCATAAAAATTGCTTAAAAAACTGGGCAAATCTTTTGTTTCATTATAATCTTGACGATTTTTCCATTCAAAATCAACAGACCCAAAAGCGTCATTATATTCGTAGATTTCTGGTGTAGCTGGAAGAATTTTTACAACTTCTTGAATGAGAGCATCCACTGCACTAAAATCAAAATGATTGATATAAATGATGGGTCGTAAAGCACAAATATAAGAAGCTAGTTTGTTTTTAGTTTCGTTCATTTTCTTGACCTTTAAGGAATTTTTGGGATGATTAATTGTTTTAGTAGTATTTAGTTATTTCTTGGATAATTCTTCTAATCTTCCGTAAGCTACCTTACGATTCTTGCAAGCTAAGGTAAAGGAAGGATCAATTTCCAAGGCTTCAGTATAATCAGCGATCGCTTTTTGGTATTCTTTTAAATCATAGTAAGCATTACCACGATTATTATAAGCATTGGTATAGTCAGGATTCAGTTCAATGGCTTTAGTAAAATCAGCGATCGCCTCTTGGTATTCTTTCAATTTACGGTAAGCAAGACCACGATTATAATAAGCATCAGTATAGTCAGAATTTAGTTCAATGGTTTCAGTAAAATCAGCGATCGCTTTTTGATATTCTTTTAAATTAGCGTAAGCATTACCACGATTATAATAAGCATCAGTATAGTCAGAATTTAGTTCAAGGGTTTTAGTAAAATCAGCGATCGCCTTTTGGTATTCTTTTAATTCACTGTAAACAAGACCACGATAAAAGTAAGCATCAGTATAGTCAGAATTTAGTTCAAGGGTTTTAGTAAAATCAGCGATCGCCTTTTGGTATTCTTTTAATTCACTGTAAACAAGACCACGATAAAAGTAAGCAACAGCATCGTTGGGATTAAGTTCAATAGCGTTAGTATAGTCAGCGATGGCCTTCTCGTATTCTTTTAAATTAGTGTAAGCAAGACCACGAATATCGTAAGGAAGAGTATAGTCAGGATTACGTTCAATAGCGTTAGTACAGTTAGCGATGGCCTTTTCGTATTCTTCTAAAAGACAATAAGCCATACCACAATAAAAGTAAGCCTCAACATCGTTGGGATTAAGTTCAATGGTTTTCGTAAAATCAGCGATCGCTTTTTGGTATTCTTCTAAATTACCGTAAGCATTACCACGATTATATAGCAAGAGCGACGTGTAGGGAAAGAGTTAAAAGCTCATAGTATATAACGCTGTGGGGGTTTGGATTACATCTATATTGCGGGGGGGGTTACGTGGTTTT
>JAAUYH010212322.1_pt1 | contig 25077 bp, 12 predicted proteins | sample 7278061 | NCBI WGS metagenome assembly JAAUYH01 (sample SAMN14350203, study PRJNA611818) | marine sediment metagenome | isolation source: surface marine sediment (0.6m) | place: French Polynesia: Moorea | collected 2018-08 | reverse complement strand
GTACACGTCATAGTAAACCGTTCGAAATCTACCCTAACTTTCTATTGACTGTCTGATATGGAACGTTTCGAGGGCTAACATCGCGTGAAAACCAATTGTTATTTATTTTTGCTCGTCAGACTGAATTCATAACAGAAATTTCGTATTGGTCGTGGGGTTAGGATAATGGGCTAAATAACTAAATTCGTGTTATAATCTTTACATTCCTGAAGCCATCTAGAACTGTTACACAATAGCGATGATACTGAGCAAATCGAAATGAATATGAGTGAAGCCGCAAAGATAAAATTATTCCGGCGACAAAGTAGAATGCCAGCTATGACATCGAAGTCGATTGTTACGCATTTGAATTCTGCTTTGCTTCGGTAGCTGTGCTCATCTAAGACGTCCAAATAGCACATATTATATAGATTAGTGAGACCTAAAAACGAGTTTATTGAGCAAGATCAATTAGTCCTTGAGATTCTTTGAACCAGTAGACTTCCTGCTCTGCGAATGCAAGTTTCTCCATAATTTATCTTCATTTGATTATCAAGTTTAACTTCGCTTTCGAGCAATTCTGATGCACTCGCGCATGCCGCATCAGTGCTGCGAAGGTACATGAAAGAATTTAGCATGCAACTCCAGAATACACGTACAACTGACCCACACGCTTTGGAGAAGATTGTATCCACACAAAGTTATTTTTCTGTTCGAATCTAGAGCACCCGGCAAAAATTTTTCCAATCTTCGTTTATCTCCCTATTGTTATAGAAGAATCATAATTATGATATTTTTAAGAAAATATTATGTCAAAATAAGCCGTTTCAATTCTTTGATATGGAGTGTTGGATATCAAAAGTTACGGAAAGGATGGATGTTTGAGATAAATCAAGCTTGCTCACTTTGGCTTGGCGGAAAATCACCTAAAGCAACATCACAAGTTTCGAACGAAGATGAAAAAAATCATTTTGTGGACCGACGAGGTCGTATTAGCCTGGCTTGCATGCCTTCGTTACGGTAAAATTGTGCTTAGCGGTAACAACTTTCAGAACTTGACACTGAGAAACGGAGAGACTAATCAGGATTTGAATTAACTCTATTATGTGCCCATTAATATAGAAATTTCTGTGACGATAGCTGTTTAAGCACTTGGAGCAGATTTTGATACAATATTATGCACTTCGCATATTATGCTATTAGCTGTTTCGAAAGATATAAATAATGTTGGTAAGTTTTTCAGATCCGTATTTCCAAGTTGGCAATACTGGCGCCAATTAATTGAAAACTTCCCATTCTGATAAAATGCGTTTTCGTGGACCAAAATGTTTGTGAATGCCGAATTCTTCCAAAGTTCGAATGAAGGAGACTTTTCAATCAAGCCTTTTAGATTGAAAATTCTCGTGTTCAATGACGATACTCACTTCCAAACTTTTTTATTTCTGCAGAAAACAAAACAGTGCGAAGGAATACGGCATAACATGAAGTACTTTTTGATTTCAGATTAGGTACAGCTCGCAAGAGACGAACTGTCAGTTTCTATACGAATTACCCGCACGCATTGTAATGATAGAGTTACTTGGAAGCTTCAAATCTATTTTTTGATTCAGAATCTGCCAAATCGATTTGGCGGTATACCGAATTCCAAGCGTGTTGGGCTAAATGTTTGGAATTCTTCTGGAGAATTATGCAACGTCCCTTGAAAGTGCGCTACGTTTAATCGCGGAACCATTAATCTTTTCACTGGTCCCTTCTGTACCAGAATGATTCCATTATTACTTATTCTCGATAATAAAACGTTCTGAATGCCGTGACTAGCTCAAAATTCAACAGTAATAAGTTACTTTAGTTGATAAACGGGAGCATAGAATTTATCTTTGGCATTGGACAAACGCTTTTTATTCTGCTTAGTTCCACTGACTTGTTTTGTAATCATCGTTGGAGCACAACCCATTTTCTAGTGAAAACTTCACATATATTTGAATGCTGTCGGACAGCAAGACATAAAGCTTGAGCCTAACACTTGGCACCTTGGGTCGAGAAGGGTATTACATGCATTAAGATTCGCCGTGCTCTAATTTACAATAATCTCGTACTACTGGCAATCAATGCAGTGGCGTGTTTCAACACTATCGCGTAAGATTTTATCTGGTCAACTTTTCGGATAGCGGCAGTAATTTTTCTGCGCATCTAAAATGGGCCGTTTAACGCTAACAGCATCTCAAAGTGGATTGCTTAGCATTGATGCACTGGTGCTGGGACGAGTACAATTAAGTATTTTAGTAAAACGTTCTTCAGATACTTGATACTGTATGACATCAAACATAATCAGGCACATTTTCTATTTACAGTAGCCAATTAGGTTCTTTTTCTTTTTGGGTCCTTAGTTGTTATGTAAGTCAAGGAACTGTCATTACCAAAAAAGATGACAAGAAGAACGAGGATCTAAACACAACATTGTCTTCGCTACTCACGTGTTATCTCTCCATGCCTGATTTTCTCTCTTACGTTACGTCTTTTGAATGTCAGCAGCATTCTGCGAATTCGTTCTGTAATCGTTTTGCTCTTCACTACTAACTTTTCTAAGATCATTATATATCACCTAACTTGGTAGCGTGATTCGTGAAGCAAAGGTAGTGAGTCTAGAATCATTTTTACTTCGTGACTACGGAGAACAGTGAAATCTTTGACGGCTGCCACATTCCTAGGCTGCATAAACATAGCAGTATTTAAAGTTTGTTTACCGAGACCGCAGTATTCCTCAGGAACATCTTCTCATAGGATTAATAGGGCAGTTCATCATGCTTCAAGCACATGTTCGTTTCTGGAGGTTATATGCACCCTCTATACAGGCGACATTCAAAGCGTAGCTCATCTACGAGACACGTACGAATTAGTTGATTTATGCAATTAAATAGGATTCCAACGCCCATTCCATTATGAAGTTGAGATCTATTTTATCCAGATTATCTTTGAACAAACTGCTGGGAACAAAAAAACTAATCTTGTGCGGAAATCAGCAAATTCAATAAGAAATATCGGCAGACTATCGATGTAAATCCAGCCGGCTAATCTTATCGAAATCATTGCAAAGAGAGTAATAGACAAGTGACTCTCGGCTGTACCTGAACAATTTGCCGTTGTTTTACCAATAATGCAGTGTACAAATTACTCGGACACCAGATTAGGAAATGTGACGCTTATGGTCCTGTGCTCAGCTCAAGCCACACGGGCGAATTATTTAACAAATTAGATAATTTCATGATCGATCTCATGTTGCACCAGTAGTCGCCGTTGTCGTCGTCACCTTAACTGTTGGAGTCAACACTATTTCTGACAAAACATTTCAGGGCCTTCATGGACTGTAGATGGGCTCTTCACACAGTATTTACTACAGCGAAGCTAGACAAGCAGCTCCAATTCAACTAAGAATCAACTAGAATAATTTTGGGGCTGGTTGTAAAAGGCGAGAACAACAGTTGTAGTATCTACTCCGGCGCCCTGCGCTTGAAGCACGCGACGGGCAAGGTCCAATACACCAGATAGCTCTACATGAATCTTGACGCGTTGTAGGATTTCATTATCATGGATAAGCGCAGTACGGTCCTTCTCTAGACGATCAGTATATTCAAGCTCTTTCTGACGACACTTCTGCACAGCTCCACGATTGAGAATTCCTTTTCTCATTCGCTCCCCTGCCTCCTCTCGCAGTCTTCTTGTACCACGCCCAGATGTTTTACTGACTGCTGGACCACTAGTGTCTAGACGCTCGAATTTATGGCATCAATTCGAGGCGCTGTGTACCTCAAAGAGACCTCATTGAATTCCACTACGATTTCCTAGCTTAATTCTTTCTCTTGGAGAGTATCAGTCTAAGTGAGGGTGGGCATCACTCGTTTGTTGTGCTAGACAGTTTCTGCCAGTTTTTGGTCACAAAGATATACTGAAGGTTGATAATGATAATAGCAAATACAACACTGATGTGTTGATTTCTTTGAACACTTAATACACCGACATTGAATTGCAAAATCAGTGTTGCTTCTTTTTTCAGGCATCGGTATATGTTGTTGGTTTGATCGAATTGCCATAGCTTCAGTCGACTCATTGCGCGGTGAAGATCTTTGATCTCGATTTAAATCAATCAGCTCGGTTGCAGGCGAATTGTAAAACCGAGATTAATTTTTGACATCGTAGCTGCTCGAATTGCACATACATCCCTTATAAAGCAACCAAGAATCAACTTCAATCATTGGCAAAATCGATGAGCAAATCCGAAACGACCACGACTGAGTCCGAATTTTCTTCTCCATATTGAGAACAGCATGTCTACTTCGATTATGTCGATCGATTTGACCACACACAGATTAGTATAACTCAATTGCTCGAGGCTGCCTCACTTTCACTGTAGTAGGAATTGCACCGGTTTCACTCATTCTCCATCTTTCTCGAGGATTTTCAGATACTTCTTCAGTACTTGATGTAGTCGTTATGAAATATCTACGATCAACGTTAGTTACATGAGGCAAATCATCAGACCAGGACGGGAATAGTAATGTTACCAGCTCCTTTGACCATTAACAATCGTAGCAAAATTCGACTGTTGCCACATGCTGAATTTTGGATTTCGCATACAGACTCTGGTTTTCTGTCAAGTGCAACATAGTGAGACATGCCTTTGCCGATCCAATAACCGCCATGTCCATACCATCTACTGATTGACTAGTCTACACAAATACGATCGGAAGGAGTAAACGTGTTTTTCGATGATTGTTAAAAACTTCTACAAAGTCATCCACGAGAGTCCAGCGAACGAGTTGCGATTGGGTTGTGGAGGCAATAAGTGCTATAATTGAAAATGTAATACATCTCAAAAATTCCTCGAATCTGTAGGGTGAAAATCCAGTGTCATCGAAGCATGGAGCAGAAACATACTTTGAAATTCTTTTACTGGACCACTACTCACGCCGTGAGTTAAACTCAAATCTTGTAGTCAAAATTAGGACTCCAAAAAACCGAAAAATCTCAACTTTGGTTGTAACTTCTTCTTTATCCTTTCCAACTTTCCTGATATCCATCGAACCATAGATTCCAGATAAAGACTTGGAAAGCAGGATAAGGACAAGTCGTGAATAGAGTAGTGTTTTAGACCTGTTCCCTCATGGATAATGCCTCCATCAATCATTGTCATTGACAACTGTTTGTATACTCTCTCTTCACCAATGCGTCCATTCGATGCTTTTTACACCATTTTCTTTCGTCAACTATTATTGAGGTTTCGTTTTCCAAGTCACATGATTCATGTGAATCGTTGACTGAATCTGATTGTGTACAGTGCCCATGCTTTACTCGTCCATTTTTTATAGTTTTTTATTTCTTTTCTGTGGGCGTTTACTGTCCATTTATCTTTCAAAGAAGTACTCGCTCGACCTGTAGCAGTATTTCCAGCACTTTTCCATTCAAATACTTGGACTTCGCATTCTCTCCAAAAAGCCTTCGACATTCTGCTAAATTTGTTTCCATGGTAGCTGGAGCACGAACTGCTGCACCGTGCTGCTTTCTCGGATCAGTCGCCATTGGCTTCGAAAGTTCTGGAATTCGGGATTTTTCTCAAAAAAGTACTAAATTATTTCTTATCATTACTTATTTTAGTAATGAAACATTTCGCATGGCGTTCAAATGTCGATTTCACGTTATATGTTGCAGAAAAGTTTCGAATCTCTTCCTTCTGCAAGCTTTCCTGATTGTCAAGTAAGGATTACATGCAAATGATCTAGTGCATCTCTGCAAGTATGCACCAAAAGGGAAAAAGAATCTAAGCAAGATTTTTTCGTAGACTATTCGATATGTAGTTCTCGATTCGAAGACAAATTACCCAAATTGAGGCTTCAAGCGTCTAGACACTAGGCGGATGCGAATGATGATTTTGGATTACCCCATAAGAACTAGGACCAGCAGGTCCTGCAAACGGTAGATGGGGGCGAACCGGAAGACGATTCCCTAAACGATAACGGAGCAGTGGAGTGTGAGTTGGAGGTAGAGAAGAAAGTTCACGGTGAGGACGCGTGCAAGCAACCAGTGACGTCAATGGGAAACGGGGAACACCCGAAGGCGCAGGAAGATGATGAGGAATGGATGTCGATTCCATATGTTCACATCAACTGTGCGATAGTGAGTGCTGCTGAGGGCGAGAAGGCATCGCTAACTCTCCAGTATTACGACTGGCTAGAGTCGAATCATTCTTGGGCGGCAAGCGAGGGAGACTCATTCGCCTACAACCACTCCGCGCCAAACCATTTTAGGTAGCACAATAGTACTACCTAACTGAGCCTGGGCATTTGTAACTGCAGCCTCCTCTTCTCTAGCGTTGGTGCTCTGTTCCGCAATACTTACAGCAATCTTATCTATAGGTTCATGAACGTGCAATCAAGACGACGGAAAACCATCTCCAGTAGAGGCGCGCCCAGGGGACGAATTTGTGGTATCAGAGCGATTGATATAATGGCGAGCCTCCAACGAGCGACGAACATCTTTCTCTGCTAATATTGGAGGAGAACCTTGTGAACTATCGGATAGGGCCGAGTCATTCCTGGGCGGCAAGCGTGAGATGGGCACTCGCTTACCACCACTCGGCCCCAAACCATTCTTAGGTGGCACAATAGTATTACCTAACTGAGCCAGTGCGCCTACAACTTCAGCCTCCTCTTCACCGGCCTTGGTGTTCTGTTTTGCAATACTCGCTGGAATCCTCTCTCCTGCTTCATTTAAGGGAAATGTGGACGGCGGTGGACAACTTCCCGGTAGACGTGCGCCCAGAGGACGAGTTTGTCTTTGCAGAGCAATTGGGATAATGTCGAGCCCTCAACGAACGGCGAGCATCATCCTCCGCTAAGATTGGAGGTGAGTCTTGCAAACCATCCGTTGGAGCCGAAGCATTCTCCGAAGGTAAGCGTGGGAGAGGCAGTCGCTTACTACCACTCGGAGGCGAAGCATCTTTAGGTAGCGCAAGAGTATTATCTAATTGAGCCAGGGCATCTATAACTTCAGAGTCATCTTCGCCGGTCTTGGTGTTGCGTTTAGGAGTTCTTGCAGGAATCTTCTCAACAGGTTCATGAGCGGGCAATGAAGAAGGGGAGGACCGTTCCCGGACGAGGCGCGCCCAGGGGTCGAGTTTGTCTTTGCGGAGTGAGGCTGGACAGCTTGAGCAGCACGCCAAAGCATGTACATGGGGTCGCCGGGTGGGCCCATGTGAGGTGAGGTGAGGTGACACGAGTGTGCGTTGTCGACTAATAAATTTTCGGTTTTATCGTGGTCGGAGTGTCACTCAACCAGCGACTAGCATAAAAATTATAGCCGAGTCCCCGAGTTTGGCGGATTTCCATGTTTGTTTCAAGGCCTTTCTTTAGATTGTCAGTCTCTGCCCTTACCTGACGTTAATTTTTGTTACGCAGTTACACAAGAAAATACTATTGATTATTTTAATGGGTGCATGCAGATTCGGTTTCTCGTGTGACATTGAATTTTTTATTTTACTTGAATGAAAGAAGTTTACGACGTTTTGAGATAATTTACCTCTAATGCTTCGATATACGATTTCCTCTATGTTCAGCTTTATTGTGGATAGCTTTTCTGACTTACACATCATGACCTGATTGTTCGGATCTTACTTCGCCGCTTACAATACGCCATGTTTGCTCAATCAGCTACATAGGTTATCTCATTCCTGAATTACTTCGTAACCAAGGAACGGAACTTTAAGGTTCCTGACCTCTCTCATTTGAAAGATCCAAATTCGAACTTGAGCTTGAAGGTCTCCATTAAAAGTAAGATCTAAGAATTCCAAGGAGCCCTTGAACATTAGCCTATTCCTATCTTCGGTTGAATACTTGAGGTGGTCATGAAAAGTTGTAAAATTGCAAATGGCGGTGGAAAATCAAGGACAAAAAGACGTGCTTACCTCTTAACCGTCTTTCAAATTTCAAATATATTTTCATTCGAGTTTTTTGTTTGTAAGATCCGTATCGTCGTAGTCGAATAGAAATAACTTGTCTGCATCGGAAGCACAGAAGATTCATATCTTGTTCAACTAAAGTAAAAATAATTTATTTCTTCAAGCCCAATTACAGAAATTTTCTAATTCGATTTCAAGAATACGAAAAAACTTCACTCCAGTTCATTGTCTGGTTGACTGCCTCGTTTAAATACCTGGATTTTTGATCTAACTCTTATCCATCAATTCAATGTTCGAAGACAAAAGGTGATTAAAATTTTTGGAATTTACTCTTGAAATTACAACTAGTTTTGAATACAATCTCTCGATTTTACGAATTTTATGATTGTTTTCAAAAAATGATTTTGTATTTGGGTGCGATCAATTTATGTTCTTGGTCGCGAATACAACAAAGAAAACTAGCAGTTCAAGTATGTAAGATAAAACGTTTGTCATATTCATTTGCTATGAATGTCAAATAGTTCAGATCTGTTCCAGCAATCAAAACCCAATTTTTTGTATAGAACGTCAAACAAGACGATTTTCACAGTCTAAGATCTTGAATGAACCTGTGAATTTTCCTATATCCTCCTAGATATTAATTCGCGGATGTAGTAGCAAGTATGTTTTGTAACATTGTGTTAGTCGATTCACTATACATAATTAAGATCAATGATGCATACACTCCAATTTGGTTTCATATCAATTTTAACTACATGTTAGGGTTGCGCACATTGTCCACGGAAGTCTGACAAATATGTTGATAAACACTTTCAAAATGCAGATTACGGAATCAATAATTTAGCAAACAAAAAATTTATGGTTTTGTATGAAAATTCGAAAACAATTTGAGGAGTATAATTTTTAATACTTTTTTTCTGTTTTAAGTATTTGATTACAATTAACTAAAATTTTTACTTAAAATAGCTTGCGACTGATTTTTTGGCATGTCTAAATGACTCTCAGCCACAATAGAAGTGTTTGAGGCACTTTCAATTTTTTGTACGCCTTTTTCCGCTAAGAGTAATTCAATCTTTAACAATGCTGTGTAATTCGGATTGTTTAGAAATGTTGAATGATTCATCATAAATTCAAGATCTGATGTCGAATAAAGAGAAATGAAAACCTTTGTAATTTTGCACGTTCTCCGATCAATTATTTCATCAAACGCAGAAGGAAACCAACTCATGATGATTCAAGATTTCGATAAGTTCTGCCTCGAGACATGGTCATAAATAATGCCAAGAATCCCCCGAAATTGACAGTTCTACAATTCGATAGATCTGAAGTTTACTAAAAAATTGTTAGAAATAAAGATTATTTAATCTTAGAGCGGTATCTGTTTTATGAGCTCAAACTACTGCGAGGCTAATAATGCACTTTTGCTTTTGTCACATTAAAAGAAACGCACAGTTTAATGTTTTCTGTTCAAAAGATTGTATTTGGGGAATGTTGACTTCTCCGCTAAACTTGATAGACGAATTTGAATTTTCTATACTTGCTCTTTTCTATCAGATTTACTAGAAAACTCTGTCTTAAATTGCCTCTATCACTTTTCACACTATTCTAAGTTGTTTCTTTGCAGGTACTGTCTCTCAAAATATCCCTTCTTTGTTATACCTGAAGATTCTAATGACTTCTCAATATTTGCTGCCCATGACAAGTGCGACTGGAGATCCCCCGGAAGAACTTGGTAGAGAAAAATTCCTGAAACGCAGGCCAGATGCAGTATCGCTCCTGTTCTTTCTCGAAGAGGCAATGAAAATAGGTTAAGAATTTACATCAAGTTAAAGTGGGAGAACTGGATAGGATCATGTCTTCGGCCGACGAGATTGAACATTGCTGTTTGCAAAGGAAATTATAAGATATGAAATATATGAATCAAATACACTCACTGCACTTAGAGCATATATAGCAGCAGAGGCATCTAAACGAACCCCTGATATATTTGAAATCAATGTAGAAGAGCGGAATTAGTGAAAACTATTTTCGCTAGTGTCAGAAAGCTTGACGGTGCAGATGTTCTGTTTTCCATTAGACTAGAAATCTGAGACGTTAGCAAAAGATTGTAACAATCGGATTGAGATCGTTTCGCTGTTTTAGTTCGAGCGCAATCCCAATCGCAATCCTCGTTGAGCGAATTCAATTAGGATTGCAAGCTATACAGCAATTATAAGATTATTTTTACTTTTACGATACTATATATTTATGAGGATAACGAGTCATTTATTATTTCTTCTCACTCTTGGTTGTCAATTTTGTAACAATATTTCGGAAAATACTGCAGAATCATAGATGCTGATTCAGAACGGAACGAGTGTGTAGTATAGGAAACTAAAGTTCGCACACGATTCGAAATTAACGTGAAATGCTACTGTAATAATGATTGGAACAACTACAGCGCATTGAAAACCAAGCGCAATCTGGATCCCTTTCTTTCGATCCTCAGTCAACCCGATCCGAACTGCCCAGGAAGGCAATATTTGGCAATTTCAATCGGGTTGTTCAAACCCCTGTCGGATTCTTGATGTGTGTTTATTGTGTTTACACCGTTACTCGGATAGGTTGCAATTCGTTCTTTCTCGGTCATTCAGGCTACCCAGTTCGTAAGGGCGTGATGGTAAAAATCTGGTCAATTCTATTGGAAACAATACCTATGTTCGCTTGTTCCTTCTGGACCGAACAGAATCTGGAAGTACGTTTTATGATGACAGCACTTCTGGAAGCTGTGACTAGCACTGAATTTTGCGGTGAGAAGTCACATCGTTTGAAAACGGAGCGACTGGACGCCAATCGTGGGAGAAAGTCAACTGTCTACGTTTCCGAAGCAAAGAGCGTATCTTACTGCCATGTATCTGGCATTTGTTTTCGGATATAATTACTAGGCCAGAAGTCGATTGCTGCTCTAATAATGATAAAGAGATAAGCTCAAGCACACTCAAGCACACTCACAAACTATCGTACAATGATATGCTCGTATCACACAGAATATTCGGAAACCAGGAACAGAAGCTTGCGAAGAGTTCGTCGATCGTATCGTTCATCGAAGAACTTCAGCCAATTATCAGACACCGCTTCCGTTCAGAATGGCCAATCAAAGTTCAGTGTCCTACCGGCTTCGTCTTACAGTGACAGTACCGATCATGTGAGGTATCTGCCACGACTTACGAAGATGCAAACAAGAACAGGAATCATAATAAAACACCTCGAACACTAATCGTGGTGCCGTTCATCCTCGCTTCCTATTATCTTCTGTCCCGTCCTTTCTATAGCAACCACGTTCCGCGGGTACTGCTTGGTGCGTTTCTGCAGTGCACTGCTCAACGTGTCACAGATCAAGGTGTGCTAGCATACACTTGTTACTATTACTCACAAAGCAAGGTGAAGGATGCTGGTATCAATTTCACTGCTTAGTGCATGGACAAATATCACACTTTTGATGTAGACTGCTACGTTGCTGTTTTTCGTAACCATATCGGCCTTTGACGGATTGTTTACCGGGACCATAGCTGATCACGCAGATATCTGTCGTCGCACGTTGGTACTAGACACGTATGATACGATCGGCAGGCAAAGTTTGACACAATGGGATAGCACTTTTTCTGATTGCAATTTCGTTATCGCGATGAGGTATTGCAGCCTCGAAAATGTCGAATATGCGAGTGCACATATAAAAGGTGCGTAATTCCTTTGCCGCTTAGTATTTTATTAATGAATTACATCAATTTTACGATGCAGCTCAGCTCATGTTGCGCTCGCCGCCGCCGCTGCTGCCGCCGCCGCCGTCCTCACCATCGTTGAGCTCACTGCAGTGGCCCAAAACATTTCTGGTGTCCAATTCCGTCGCTTTCGGAGAAATACGTTTCATACAGTTCCAGGCCTGTAGATGGGATCTTAACATAACATTTATTAGAAACAGTGGCACTCAAATGAATTCAATTCCATATAAAACCAACTCGAACAATGCTGCAGCTATTTGAATGAGGCAAAACAACAGCAACCGGATCGAGCCCTTCCGCCTTTGCTCGCAGAACAAGGCGAATAATGTCGTAGACACCATGCTGCTGCACATGGGCTGTGGCACGTCGTAGGATATAGTTGTCGTAGATAAGCGCGGCACGCTTCTGCTCAAGACGAATTTCATGTTCGCGCTTCTTGTGGCGGCATTTCTGCACAGCTGCACGATTGAGAATTCATCGCCGCACGTTTACATGTTCTTCTCGGGAATGCTTATTATCACACGACACGTTTTGAGCATGTATGAGAGCTTCGATTCTCTTCTGTTCTTGCTCCGTAGGCAATGCCCTCGTAGCACCGTCCGATGACCGCTCGACTCGACGGACAGTGCGTGGATGAGCATGCGGGGCAACACTTCGTATTACCTCAGAAAGACCAGGACGGCCAGGTACTGTGAAAGATAGGCGGGTTGGAAGCCGAGGCATTAGCGGATAAGGGCGCTGTGATGAGTGAGGATTAGGTTGGCGGTGCGGATGCGAGTGAGCAGCCAACGGCATCATGACCCGATTCGAAGCTCCCGATGGAGCAGCTAGATGATAATGTGGAAAGATGACCGACTGCATGTGGCCACGGCCAATGGCCAGTGATGAGTGCTGCCAAGGGTGAGAAGGCATTGCCAATACTCCAGGAAGCTGTTCTTGCGCTCGTGAAACTTGAGTATGGCGAGACTGCGAAGAAGATGATGCGTTGATCAAGACAGAGACTGTTGTGTTTTTGACGTAACAGCCATATTTTCTCGGTGGAAGCCGCGGGAGATAGGAGCGTTGGAATAGCTGCATGTGTTCAACGAGCGGCGTACGCCGTGCTCCAATATGGCTGGTAGTGCAACTCGCTAGCTATCACGTGGAGCCGAAGAATTCTTAGGTAACACAAGAGTTTTGCCTTGATCAACTGGACCATCCATCACTTCATCTTCCTCTTTCCCAGCCTTAACGTTGCGATGCGGCACACTTGCAAGAATTTTGTTAATGTGATCGAGATGACGCGACTGTGGCGTCATAGTAGAGCTTCCCTTAAAGGCGTGCACGGTAGCCGAATTCGTCTCGGTAGTACAACCTTGTACAGCTTGAGCAGCACGTCTGAGGGTGTCGAAGGAGTCGGCCGGCGAGGTCATGTGAGGTGAGGTGCCACGAGTGTGCGTTGTCGACTCATAAATGTTGCCGCTGGCTGCTCAATCGCATCCACACCACCAACCTAAACCTCACTCATCACAGCACCATTATTCGCTAATGCCTCGGCTTCCGACCCGCCTATCTTTTGCAGTACCTGGTCGTCCTGGTCTTTCAGAGGTAATACGAAGTGCTGCCTCGAATGGTCATCCACGCACTATCCGTCGAGTCGAGCGGTCATCGAACGGTGCTACGAGGGCATTGCCTACGGAACAAAAACAGAAGAGAATCGAAGCTCTCATATAAGCTCAAAACGTGTCGCGTGATAATGAGCATTCCCGAAAGGAACTTTTAAACGTGCGGCGACGAATTCTCAGTCGTCCAGCTGTGCAGAAATGCCGCCACAAGAAGGGCGAACGTGAAATTCGTCTTGAGCAGAAGCGTGCCGCGCTTATCTACGACAAAGATATCGTACGACGCGCCTCGGCACTTGTGTAACAGTCTGGTGTCTACAATACTATTCGCCTTGTTCTGCGAGCAAAGGCGGAAGGGCTCGATACTGTTGCTTTTGCTCTTATACAAGCTAATAAAGTGTCGTGTGATGATGAGTATTCTCGAGAGGAACGTTTGCAGATGCGGAGAAAAATTCTCAATCGTGCAGCACGATTTAGAATTCGTCCCTGCATCTTCACAAGGAGGGCTCATAGTGCAATTAACTCCAATGCTCAGGGAATACGCCTTGTCACGAGAAAATTGAGTAGGGCAAGACTAGGAAAGCGAAGTTTGTGACAGTGGCGGTAGAGACAGCTGTGGCTTGGAGGTTAACAACCTCATTATCTTGGTGGAAGCGACAAGGGATCGGGACCTTGAGATAAAAGTGGGTGTTCAAGGAGCGGCCAGCATCACTCCTGGGTATGATTGGGAGAGAATTCACCAGCTAACCTGTGAAGCCGAAACAACCTTGCATAATACGAAAGTGTTGCCATGCTTTACCGAAACATTCATCACTTTCCGGCCTTGACGAATTCTTCTCTGAGGCGAAATCTTCCACATTATTACCATGGATAGGTGCACAAAGCCCATGCTCAAGACGATTTGCACGTTCACGCTGCTTACCGCGGCATTTCTGCACAGATGCGCGACCGATAATTCGCTTCGTCATCTTCGTAAGTTGCTCTGGGGTATTCAAGGACACGTTTTGGGCCTGTATTCGGGCTTCAATTTTCTTCCTTTCTTGCTCCGTAAAGAATGCTTTTGTGGCACCATTCGGTGAGGCCGGATTCTACAGATAGTGAGTGGATGAGCATGAGCATTCCATACTATCCCAGATGGACCAGGAACAACAGGTTCTATCAAGGATGAAAGGGATTCGAGCCTGAACCCGAGACATTCAACGATTTTGGCGCTGCGATGAGTGAGGTCTGGGTTGATGGAGAGGATGCGAATGAGTAGCCAGAGCACCATGTGGTAATGTAAAACAACGGAGGAGGATACTTGCGTATTCCTCATGGTAACAGCCAATATGCGGTACTGAGTGCACCTGAATGTGCGGAGGTTTCACCGATGCTCCAGGAATAGGCCTATTTGCACATGATACTTGCATAGAGCGAGACTGCGAAGGAAAAGGTCGTATCAGTACGGTAAGAGACATCAGTGAATTCGAGGCAACAACCTTTGTTTCTCGGTCGAAGCGGCAAGAGATAGGAAGCTTGGATGAAGGCGGGCCTCTTCGAGAAGCGAAGAGCGTTCCCAGGGAGGGAAGCGGGCAGAACTCTCCAGCATTCAAGCGGAGCGGAAGGGTCACTGGGTGACACGAGAGGTTTGCTATGCTTTACCGAGGCATTCATCACTTCATCTTTACGATTTCCGGACTTGATGTTGCGGCCAGGCATACCAACATGAGTTTAGTCCGTATGTTCGAGGTAGTGCAGAGGCGGGTTAGGAATACTTCCTGTAGAGCCGTGCACGGAGGCAGAATTTTTCTCAGCGGCTCACACCTCCACATCACTACCATGGAAAAGTGCAGTACGCCTGTGCTCAAGACAATTTGCAGGTTCAAACTGCTTACTCGAAAATTCTGCACAGATGTACGATCGAGCGTGCGTTTTTCTTTCTGCGAGGATTCCTGTGGCATACCCACGATCACCCGACGTGTTTTGGCTTGTAGTAGAGTTTCAATTCCCTTACTCTCTTACTCCATAGACAATGATCTCGTAGCTCCATTCGATGACTGCCCGACTCGGCGGATAGTGCTTGGATGTGCATGACTATTTCTGATTACCCCAGAAAAGCCAGGCAAAACAGGTACTGACTAGGACAAAATGGGTCGAGTCGGAGTACGATAGATTGAACGGCAATGGCGCTGTGATGAGTGAGGTTGCGGTTGGTAGGGAGGATGAAAATGAGTAGCCAGGGTCATTATGGGGTAATGTAAAATACTCTAGTGAGGCTAGTTCCCAATTCCACATGGTCTCGGGCAATATGCAGTATTGAGTGCTGCCGAGAGTGAGGAGTTATCCCCCAAGCTACAAGAATACGCGTTTGTGCAAATGGTGTTTGAGTAGGGCGAGACTGCGAAGAAAAGGGCGTAATGGTAGAGGTAGATACGCGGGTAGTTTGTAGGTAACAAGCTTCGTTTCTTCATGGAAGCCACAGTGGATAGGAAATTTGAGAGAACGGCGGCGTTTAACAAGCGGTGAGGCTCGTTCTCCGGTACGAAACGGCGCAGAACTCGCCAGCTTTAAAGTAGAGCCGGAGGATCCCTGGGTGAAACAAGAGGTTTGCCATCCTCTATCGAAACATCCATAACTTCATCTTTACCGTTTCCAGCCTTGATGTCGCGCCTCAGCATGCTTGAATTAGTTTTGCTGATAAGTTCGAGGTAGGCAGAGGCAGATTAGGATTACTTCCTGTAGAGTGGCGCATGAAGGCCGAATTTTTCTCGGCGGCACAATCCTCTACATCATTACCGTGGATAAGTGCAGTACAATGGTTCTCAAGATGTGTTATTCGAGCAACAGCCCGCGGATCCATCGGCCGCCTACGTAGGTGCCGTTCCGATCGGCTTGGAGGGAAGCGAGCCCGAACGCGGGGTGAGGTCGCTAGTAGATGATGGGCTCCAGAAGAGGGAGAGATGCCCAATTTATTCTATTCTACCTTCCGATTATGATAGTAGCAAACGCCCGAAAATATTGAGGTGCCTGCTACTGTAAAGTGTAGCAGGTGTAGGATACGTTGCCGGTCTTGCTCCTCAACATGATACCGTACTGAAAACGAAACAGACACCTCCATGGCTGCAAACTTCGAATAGAAAACATCCTATCGAACGAGGTTCAACAAGATGATTTGCACGTTGATGCTGCTCACTGCGACACCTCTGAACATATCCACGATTGAGCCTGTGCTTTTCTATTTCGCAGGTTTTTTTGGGGTATTTCAATGATCATCCGACTGATAGATTAGAATTTGGTTTGTTCAATTCTATTATCTATAAGATTTAGTAGTCATACTATTTGCTAGAGGATAGTTCATTGGTTGTTACGACTAGATATTTTAGTTAGAGGTCTATATTAGTCTGAAAATATTGTTGAGTAAAAACGACACGCTATTGTTCACCCCGGACAGCAAGGCCCGCGAGTTGAAAAGTAGTTCTAACACTGACACATTTTGCGCCCATACTAAAGCTTCACTTCGATTCCTCTCTTGCTAGGTAGACAATGCTCTCGTGGCACCATTCGATGACTGCCCGAATCGCCACATAGTTGGTGGATGGGCATGAGCATTTCTGACTACCTCAGAAGGACCAGGCACAACATGTACTGCCTAGGCTGAACGGTGATGAGTTAGAAGCACAAGGCATTTAACGATGGTGGTGCTGTGATGAGTTAAAGGGGTTTAAGTTGAAGTGGAGGATGAAAACGAGCTGCTAGTGGCATAATGTGGTAATGCGGAACACACGAGCGGGATCTAGTTCCCGATTGTACAGGTCAGCAGCAATATGCGGTATTGAGTGCGGCAGCGGGTGAGAAGGTATCACCAACCTTCCTGAAATACGCCATTGTGCACTTGGTACTGGAGTAGAGCGAGAATGCAAAGGAAGAGGCCGTGGTGATAGAGGTAGATACGGCAGTAGTTACCAGGTAACAACCTTCGTTTCTCGGTAGAAGCGGTAGACGGTAGCAAACCTAGATGCCATCGAGCCTTCAACGAGCAGCGAGAATGATTTTCCGATACGAATGGGAGGAAAACTCGGTGGCTATCAAGTGGTGCCGAAGGATCCTTGCGTAACACAAAGTTTTTGGCTTGCTGAACGGAACCATGCCTCACATCATTGGAACCTTTCCCGGCCTTGACAAGGCGCGCCCGGGGGCCGAGTTCTTCTCAGCGACCCAATCCACCCCATCTTGAATAACATGGCTAAGCGTGGTGAAGGGGTCGGCCGGCGAGCTCACGTGACATGAGGTGCCTGGAGTGTGCGCTGTCAACCCATGAACGTTCTGTTCGTATTGTAGTTGACGTGTCACTCAATCAGAGACTGACACAACAACTGTGATTAACCCCCTGTTTCGACGCATATTCATGTCTGTGTCAAGGCCTGCCATACGAATGTCACTCTTTTATACCGACTATAGCAACATTAGCCATAGTTATTTCTTGCATCGCACTCTTGCTCTTTGTGTCACGTAAAATTATTTGCTCGACTTCACGTTGAAGTCGGAAATTATATTTGATTGGTGTTTCGTCATAATTCACCCGTAATTCATCATTACGTGATTCTCTTTATTTTCAACTCTTTTTGTTGTTGGCTTTTCTAATTCACTTACCATCATCACCAGATTGTACGTATCTCAGTTTATCTCTCGTGGTGCATCAATTTTGTTCAACTAGCCTCTGAAGGTATTTTATTCCAGAACTAGTAACCAAGATTTCTGATCGCAGTCATTTGCAAAATCCTATTCTTAGACTTTTCTTGAAATTCTCCGTGAAAGAGCAGGATTAATTTCAGAAACTTCCAACTAAAGGTATCGAAAGATATGTTGCATTATAATATATTCAAATTGTTCAAGCAACCCCCCGAGTAAAGATAATGTATCCTTCGCAAACTCCTGTGCTGGAATATTTATCTACTCAAATTGGAAGCTAATCAATAAATAATTCTATCCATTGAAGCGAAATAATCATGCTAAACGAAGAAGTTGGGTATAAGATCGTAAACGTTTTATTCAAGTAGGAGTGCATGATGGAATCGGGTATTCAGTAATTATTTTGAAATTTTCGTGAGATAAAGCGGAATCGCCAGATACTTCTGGAATAATGTGGTAGAAAGATTTCTATGATTCTCAATCACATTATGATGAAGATTAATTTAAGTAAATTCAATCCCTAACTATGCTGTCTATGTCTGATTTGTCTAGTACGGCCGAATGATTCTTTACAGGTACAAGATAAGATAATCAGTATGAGGAAGTAAAAATTACTGGATGTGAACTATGGTCAAGAGATTAGTAGTTCGAAAGCATTGTGGAATGCAAGCAAAGATGAAGCAAGATTATTGGAACGTTCAGGACGGGCAAACGATAACAATTTCGAAGCATTAGGTACTCGATACAGCAGCAGCAATACAATCAGATCGATCATCAGTTTTGCATGTAGTTTCTGAGAAAATGAAGGTTAAGATGGCGGATAATTGCTCGTTACTGAGAGTGTGAAACTACTTCAATTATAATGATATTTTTGCTTGATTTAAATTTCAGGTGACCCTTGATCCGGCGTTTCTATTTCGAGGTTTGCATGCACGCTATTTCCAACTTACCTCCGGATTCGTTTGGTATTCGATATTTTGTATGGCTCTTAATGTTTGCGTAATAGAGATTCAATTAATTTCATGTTTAAATTGTCTCGTATACTTTACAATACATTTGAGCATATTTTCTCGTACATATCTCTACTAAAAATTTACGTGCATCTGAGATTAAAAAATTCGACTTGCTTATGAATTCGTGAGGCCGAATAAGGAAAGCTAAAACAAAATTCTCCGCTGGTTTCAATGACGAGCTATTCCAGACATGCAGCTTTTGAGAAAAATGGCTCCTACTTCACCTGGACGTTGATAAAAAAGCATTAGAAATTACAACGAGTAAGGGTTGTCAAACTCGATAGAACGCAGTATCGTGCCGTCGAGCTTTAGTATTATCATTTAATGCCCGAATAAATAAGAAAAACAAATAAGAATCAAGTCAAGCTTCTCCTACTCATCGAAGAAGCAGCTCCAGTTGCATTTTCACTAGCTAATCAACATAATCGCATCAACTGCAAAAATATCGCTCAATTGCAACAAATTTACTGCTGATTTCACATAGATTTACATCTTATATGCCTGTTGTCAATTAGATAAAAAAATCTGAGACGCACACAAGAGTATGTACAATTCGTTTTGTAGACCTACTATGCTTGATTAGCAGAAATCAATCTCGCACCATTTTCTCTGTACTTGAAGTCTTTATCAAGTTGCTTCGTTGAATGTGCTCGCAAATCAATTTATTACATTGCGTTGTATAGTGTGGCCAGCTCAAAAAGGAGGAAGTACTTCCCGACCAGGATTTTGGTATAGGGTATGGCAGTTTGAGTTGTTTGGCTGAATATAGTTATTTATGTGATATTTTCTATCAATTAGACAAGCTTCCAAATCTTTGCAGAGTAAATCAAGGAACTTCAAATTAAACTTCTAAGGGATGGTCCAGAGTCAGTTGATCACGAGACTGCGAAATTTCAAAGTTGAATTTTCGCAAGAGTCCAAATCTCATGAGAATGGGAGAGACAATTTCGAAGAAACAGTCTACAAATTTAGCTTTTAGCGTTGTTGTTTTCAGAATTTGCATTGAAAGAAGATGTACCACAGTGCGTCACAGACTATCGATTGATTGGAAAAGCATATTGGATTCGAAATTTTTATTTGATTGAATGTTCAATAGAATTCTGTCGTTTCTTTTGCATTTCGCTCAAAAATAGTATTCATTTGTAGACACATAGGTTCCAGGCGGATTGGTGGTGAATCGTGCAAAGGTTTGTCTACCGCTTAGGTTTCTAAACGCGTTCATATTTACATTCCATAACGATGGTTTGGAAGAAACACAGATGCACAGAATCTCATAGCACTGAATGATGTAAGTACTCGCATTAATATACAAGATTTATAGAACTACTGTGTCTTTTCTAGCATAGTTTTGCTTAGACCATCGATTGGCCGAGAAAACAGACAGAACTCACATTAACTTTACTTGAGATGTGCATAGATTGTCCTGTTTCACTTACCAATCACCAAAATATATGCGCCATAGTCTGGAATTCTGCTAAACTTTAGTTTTCTAGATGCATCTTTTACTGTCTAATGGCTTTAACATTTTCCGTCTGAAAACTGAAATTTTCTCCAATACTCGTTGATTTCTAGTAGTTTTGCTCAATTATAGCTTCATGACTACACGTCATTCTTTGTCGAAATTAGAAATTATAGAATTAAAAATTAATTAATTTGTTTGAGTACAATGTAATTGATTAGCAATTGAACTGACCAATTTCTACATACCTAACCGTCGTCAACTCCAAGACTAGAAGGAAGAACAAGACGAATAGACTGCACAAGCTCATATTGTTACACCAGCCGGACGTGGAGACACGCGGGCGTTAGCAGGAGCACGCACTATTAGCACCACTATCCATAACCTATCGGTATCTACTGCTTGATCCGCAGGTCTGTCGCCTACGCGCTGACTCCACTACTACAAATCTATCGCCAAGGCGTGAAATTTCTACTACTGTTCTATTTTCCTACTCGCAGCCTGGCAAGAGCTTGGGACCTTGTCGCGTGTAGAAGGGGTGTCTGACCAAAACTACGACATTCTTGCTTAACAGTTGGCGAAATCAAAGCTTATTTTGTAGGAATTATCAATGAATTATTGTTATGTTCCGACCTTTGCGTACTCACTGTGTATCGAACAGGAGCCTCCGAGGCTGCAATTCTTCGGAATTTACAAATTCTTGTAAGATTAGTCTTTTATAAACTTACCAACTGATTTCATATTTGATAAATTCTTTTCGTCTAAGCACTGAAATAAATGTTTTCATCAAAACCGCGCCTACTTTTTCAAATATTCGTTCGATATTAATTTATTTAAGAGATTGTAGTACGACGCCAAGTATTCATTTACTTTATCGCTAGCCATTGGTCCGTTCATTGCATCCTCGTTAATGTTTTTTAGATTTATCAAATACTCTATATATTTCAAGAATTAAGGCTTCAGCATTTGGAATTCATTTGTTTACGTGCACAACTTTAGAGGAATAAATTTTGATGGGAAAGGACAGATAAAAGCGATTAAATTACAGGTGAATTTACAAGATACAATCTCGCATGGTTCCTGTCGCAAGACCTGTGAAGGCCTTAGTTGCAACCCGATAGGATCTGGCGCCTTCTACACGGTTGCGTCGCCGACAGTAGGAGACCGACTACGCACAACAGAGCGGTGCCCGTGAGTAAACGGCCCCTAGGCTTTCAACTAGTACAGGTGCCTGGCGTGACTGTGGACACATCCGAAAGAGTAACCCCAAAATGGGAGGCTCGAAGGTAGAATCCTCTTGGTACGCCGGATAGCAAACACTGTAGCTTTACTTGCTGATAGTCGAATTTTCCTCTTCCTAGAAGAGGTTACAAGTCATTTATTCACTATCAACCATTACATCTGTAATGATTGAACTGAACTGGAAGAATAACAGAGGGAATCGAGGAGCACATATCTTAGCAACTATCGAACCAAACTGCGAGAACAGCGTATCGATAGAAAGCTCCTGAATCAGACGCAAGCGAAATACCAAAAATATGGGAAAGATGCAACATTGATACGTGACAAGAAGCATCGAGCTTACGTGACAGGACAATAATACGTTCGAGCGTATGCAACAGCAGACACTTCAAACCGAGCCTAGCGTACGCGACACCATGCATCATAAACAATTATTACTGGCGTGTACCGTGACAGTTTCAAAATCAGTTTCCCTTGTTAAATGAAGTTAATATTTCCACAATACTATGACTGTCAACCTGGCGGCGCATAAACACCGAAATTTGTAGCTATTGATCCTACTTTTTTAAACACGCAGAACTTCATGTTCATTATGTCGAGTTTCAGCAACTGTTAATAGATGATAACGACATCGCGTTCTCCAATGAGTTAATTGCTCATAGCCGCAATCAAGGACAAATAGACCATAAAGCAGTAAGTGACCAATGGTGTAATATTATAAAAATCGAATCGGAGGACTGCTGATATGGCATACCCGGCACCATAAATTCTCGAGCCTAATCACAATTTTTACGTCAGAATTTGATATTAAAGGATAGTAGAGAATAACAGGGCGCAAATAGTACTGCATTAATTTTTTCTTGCTCTAAAAACGCAAAGTTGCAACTTCTATATAATCAATTCGCAGTTGCGGCGTTTTTATCGTAATTCTTGTATTTTAAGGTGCATTGCCGAATGTAGAATAGTCGAATAACAATTTTGGAGTGTCTAAAATCTAAAGAGCTCCGAGTTAACTTCAGAGAACTTACCAGAGTTATCATTGAAAGGCCTCGTACACAGAAAAGAGATCTTATTTATAAGCATTAGGTAATGTACAAGTCATGCATACAATGACTGCAGGAATACATGAGGGAATGAAAAGCTATCTCTCAATACTATGGTACTCGGTGAGCCGTTATATTTTCAGATTACGTTTTTTGATTTCTCGTATACGAAGAATCCTTTATGCACGAAAGAGATTAAAAGTTCTCCATCCAATCTTATTTGAGGACAAGTAATGAAGTTCCTTCACAATCGACGTGTTTGTAATTTCGTTTTGAAAAAGTGGCAGCACAAATCATCCAAAAAAATTACTTATTGTCAACATTTAGAAACTCTTCTATTTCTGCGATATTTTAATTTAGTATTTTTTACGTGAATTTCCTGTTCAAATGGAAAATATGAAATGAAATTCGTGGTTGCAGCCAGAAGATTATTTGATATCTTTTCGGATCGACCAAAAGAAAAAGGTTCTGTGGTCAAGAAAGCTCTATTACGACCGCTTTAGGTTCGATATTTTATAATCGATGAGAGTATAAGGAAAGAAGGCGAGAAAGAGCTTTTGGGGAGCTAAGTTCATTCTGAGTAAACTTTCAATCTTCTGTTTGTTGAACTTCGTTTTTCGCTTTGTGTCAAAAACTGAGACTACAGCTTTCCAACAAGACGAAATCAGCGCTGCTGCAAATAGATCTATTTATGGTAGAATAGACCGCATCCATATTTGCATAGCAGAACTAAATACTGTTCGGTTCCATTGATTTATTTACTCGCTTCCTATTTGTTGTGTACTTTTTGAGTCGCTTTTTAAAGCGTTTCAGTGTGGTTACACATTATTCTCGAGAAATAGCTATATTCATGTGATGTACAGATTGATTCAAACAAAGAATCTGGCATGGTTCAGCAAAAGCGCATTTTCGCCATTCATGATGCACTATCACATCTTCCATTCTGATACATTCCTTCCAAACAAAACTTTGAAAACAACACAGATGTTTTAAACTGATTTTCACTGTTAATAACTAGAATGCAATCGATTAATCCCATATGCTGTTGTGATTTATCTTTTACAATAAATAGATTCAAACAAATTAAAATGTTCAGAAACATCAGGCAAGTATTGAGAACAGCTTGTTCTCATTTCACATTCTACAGTAAATATTACTGGGTTCACGAACTTTCTATCTGCGTGCTGTACCTCAGTTTGATTAGATGCAAAGATAAGTGGGCTTCTATTCCCGGTGTTTTTCTTCTGGTTCAATTCTTCATTACAGATGTATTGTTGTATCTTGAAACCTTTTAAACAAAGTAATTCAATTTCCAACAATGTCTTTAGCGCTCTCCAGTTTGAGTACAACATAATAAATATCATTGAGCTTGCAGGTCTGATGCTGCATTTTTGTGTATGCCTTCTGAAATGCCAGTCATATTTGATGGGTGAAATTGCAGGCGCCGTTATCTCGCGAATGACGCTTTGATGAGCATAGTTGGTTTCGTATCGGCGGCAGCGCAGATTTTTTAAAGGCAGTAGTCGGTTTACATGCTGCTACGGGCATGCTCGCTTATCTCGTTCAATCCAAGCCACCGAATTTCTGGTAGCATTAACCTTTAGTTCATGCACTTTCTAAAATTCGATGCCCATTAACGTGCACGGAAGGGCAAGTGAAATTCAATCTTGTCGAATAATTTATCTTGGAATCAAAACGCAAAGTTAAGCAAAACATTCAGTTCAGGTAATGGTTAGATAATAGGAAATGTCAATAGCACAACTTGTTCTGTATTATGAAAGACTTATCTTGCTAGTAGACAGCCTCACCTCGGATATAGAAGCTTACTATTCACTTCTTCGATGCCAAAAACGCAGTAGAAGTGGTGGTAGAAGTAGAGCAAATGAAGATATCATTTATTTATTTTGCAACAATCAAAACAAAGTTTATAGTAAAAACACAATATTCTAAATGCAAAATTGTTCTTACAGGATCGTATCTAACAAACACATCTGGCACAGAAATAATTCTCTACTTCCAAAACGCAAGCTGAAACAGAAATTATCTTACCCATAATTATTTATATATTAAATTTGCTATTCCACATACTCGATGACTTAAACAGTAATTATGGTACTAGAACAAAAACGACCTGTACGAAGCTTAAAACGTTTTCAGAGTTGTACAGAGAACTAGTTACAAATTTCGACAAATCAGTATTTTCAGAAACGAAAGAAAAGAAGTTAAGGATGCTATGTTGTTGTCTCAAGCGAAATTAACGAAAATACGTGTGGCTATGGAAAGCGAAATGATGAATGTGCTGTTGTTACCAAGTCGGCAAAGTTTTCAAGAAATCACAGCCTTTGAGATTCATGACATTTTATATG
>JAAUYH010020839.1_pt1 | contig 25094 bp, 12 predicted proteins | sample 7278061 | NCBI WGS metagenome assembly JAAUYH01 (sample SAMN14350203, study PRJNA611818) | marine sediment metagenome | isolation source: surface marine sediment (0.6m) | place: French Polynesia: Moorea | collected 2018-08 | reverse complement strand
CGCTGTCGTCGACTTCCCAACTACAATACAGTACCGGCAAGCTTCGTAGTTCGCCGTGGTTTGACGACATGCTCGCCAGTGTGCCCTTGTCGAATACAGCCGTGCCGCTGTGTTCTGCGACAGCGTTGGTTCTTCGTCGAGATATACTTTCCCTGCCACCGCCGAATTGCGCGGGCCGTCCGACTTCAGCGCCGCAGAAAGAATCAGCACTGTTCATCCAAGCTTTCATAGGTTTTGCTATTTCGATTATCGATTCACTGAGATGCGATGAGCATTCACACAGTAGTTACAAGTCCATGCGTTATCAATTCAAATCTACCGTTTTCTGTCCGATGTCGAGGATGCATGCGTTCTACTCTTCCACGATTCCTTTCGTGAGATTGTATGAGTTTGGAGGTGCCCCACTGATGTGGTTTTGCAGCAAATCAAGCAGGTGCTCGTCGATATCAACGAGCAGTAGATATGAAGGAAAGAGGAGACCTTTGTTGAGAAAAGAAGTAAGGTCGAACCATTGAAACAATCCAATGGGCCATAGGGTAGTAAATCGATAAACCGTTTGAGTTTATTCTTCTTGCAATTGTGTGGTATCGCACCTATGTCAACTTCTCACTTCTGGTGATGAAGATGCCTATCCATTTAACCAACTACAACAAATCGAGCACATCGACACCCGATCATGTAGTATAAGGCACATAGACGTAGTCTGAAACGCTCTCGTTGTAACATTCGTCTGTAGAACCGCTCACCAGAGTCACATGAGAATCTCTTTTGCGCCGCTCACAAGTGATGCCGTTTTTCGCGTTGGGGTCACAAACGTACTCGTCTTTACATCGGCCAAGTTTGCATTTCACGGAATTCGACGCCCGGAAGTACCGACACCTTCGTTGCGGGTCCGTGTTCAGCCTGCACTTGCAAGTTCTGGGGTTCACCGTCGGCGTGACGCTAGACCTCGGCACCGAGCGTTGGATAAAGCTGATGTCCGTCCCATGGTTGCCATTTGCCCGGCGCTGCACGATCGCTCGCAAGTTCGCTCCATGTGTGGACGGCAGCCCGACAGGTCTGGCACGACGAGACGTCGAGCGCGCGAGAGCTAGGTGGCGTTGCGTAGGTATTCGGACCGGTTCACGTGTGAAATGGAACAGCGCAAGCTGCGCGAATACCCCAATCGCAAAGATCGCGCACACCTTCACCACGAGGTTCCGCGAGTTGAACTCCGACGAATTCGGCGTGTACGTGGTCATGGCGATGCGTTGACACTGCATGGCGTATTGGAGGCGAACTCTGGCGACTCACGTTGGCATTTATCCCACGGCCTGCAAGCAGCATTGTAAGTAGCGAATCCAATCTGCATTTCGTTGATCCACAAGCATCCCAATCTGTTTGCAATAAGAGTTTTGTTCCCTTGCTCTGCACCATTCGTAGTCAACGTGAGTAGGATTGCAATCCGAGGGTGGACCGCCGAAGTTTTGAAATTAGTATTTGGTAAGTTCCCGTTTACTTTTTCGAACTGGGAGAGGTACGAGCATGTTGGTCCCTGTTGTAGTGCTCGCGTGGACGGTGGCAAGGAGTGCACAAGTGGTTGACGTGCCATTGGAGGTACAACTACTACTTGCCTGACTTTCGTCATATTCGGCCGTAAGCCTAACCATTACCCCGCCACACGCCACTTGCCTCGCGACTCTCACGCCACCCTTCACCATGGCACCATCCTCCCGAAAACGAAAGCGAAGTCTCAGCACCGCCGAAGACACTATGGATGATAGCAGCAAGAAGCCGAAAGGTGCCCAATACCTGGCCGACGCCTATCCCTCTACTCGTCCTATCAAAGTGCAACTCACCGCGATACGGGCTGGACAAGCGCGAATATTCACCACCAAACTGCGCGCCGCGGGCGCCACCGTACTCGATAGTAACGATTCCTCCCCAGCATCGGTAGTAATCACTGATACACCGCCCTGTTCCCAAGAAGAGAAGCCTCCTACTTATGTCACCCCGAAATGGGCGCAGGACGTATTGAGACGACGACGCGCAGTGTCGCCAACTAAGTACGCTCTAATTCCAATAGAGCCGAAACCGGAACCACCATCACCTGATTCGACATCTGCTAAATTAGTGGTTCCAGGGCCATGGGCGATAGTTACCGGAGCGGCGGCATCTAACGATGTTCGTCTACGCTGGCTAGAAGCATTGCCCAAATATGCCGTGGAACGTGCGACTTATGAACAGAGTGTGTTCGAGTCACCGAACGCAGAACTCGTCGTAGCATTGCGCGAAGTTGCGCGAGTGCGTGAACTACTAGCTGGCGATGGGAAAGGTGGGAGTCAAGATGGGGCAGTGCGAGGTCTGGCGTATAAGAATGCTGCCGCGGCGATAGCCTCATTGCCGTTTGCGATTCGAACTGGTGAAGCAGCGAAAATTCGCGATGTCGGACTGGGTGTTGCGGATGTGGCGAGGCAATTCTTAGTTACTGGCTCACTTGCCGAAGCGAACTTGCTGCGCACCGATACGCGAGTGAAGGCGTTGGACGAGCTGACTAGCGTGTATGGGGTTGGTGTTCGCACGGCGCAGCGATTGTACGATGCCGGTGTGCGAAGCATGGAGCAGTTACACGACCTTGCGAGGCGGCATGCCAATTTTAGCGAGATTCTGAAGGGCGTGCACTTACCGGAGCAACCATACGATGCATTAACCCTGCAACAGGCACGTGCCTTCCGCGATGCGGTGGCGACGGCGTGGAAAGAGGCGGGATTACGATATCGCGTGGTGCTATGCGGCGGGTATCGTCGACTGAAGAGCAGAGGCCACGACGTGGACCTGTTGTTTTGCCGGGAAGACGATGATGAGAACACGTCTCCAATAATTCCCAAGGCAATGCAGGTCGTCGCAGACAAGGGATGGTTGCGAGACACACTGCACGAAGAGAATGGGCACGGCAGGAGGTTCGGGCCCGAGTCGACGACGCACGCCACGCCGGTGCGTTCGACGTCACACGAGGTGCAGCTCGCGGTGTGCGAATTCAACGGCCAAATCTTTCGCGCCGACTTCGTGGGTGTTCGTGATGCCACCAGCTTCGCGTTCGCCACGCTGGCGTGGAGCGGGTCGGTCATGTTTCAGCGCTCGCTGCGACGGTACGCGGTGAAGCGCAAGGGGCTCGTGTTCAGCAAGCACGGCTTGTTCGACGCGGACAACGGACAGCGTGCGAAAATCGCCGAGAAAGTGCGCACCGAGCATGACGTGTTCCACGTGCTGGGCCTGCAGTATCGTGCGCCTTTCGAACGTGCCGCATAACATGCGGCACGCAAATTTTGATCATCTCGTGCCAGTTTCTTGTGCGTTGCTGGGCTGCCGAGCACTGAATTTCGACGAGTGTCAACATCTTGTGGGTTTAGTTGACCTCAACTCATCTGTGTCACGTCTCGTTTTGTCACACCCATCGGCATGCTTGTTGCGTTTGATTGCTGCATATTTCTTGCACCATAAGTTATTATTCATAGCGTGCTCATTATCTTATATGGATCCCAGCGAAATCTAAATATTTCTACCGTACTTCTTCAGCTTGCAACAATTAAAGTAGAGTCGGACGTTTTTCCATTGCAAAGCCGAGCAATGAATTCACTACAAAGAAGATTTAGCAAACTATAATTCTGTTACGGATTCGTGTGATTTAACTAAGTTTTACTTGGTGAAATTCTTTTTCTTACTGAAACTCAGAACGTCATAATAAGGATTCTACACAATTCCTACTTTCATTTCGTTCGATAAAACAGATTTGTTTTCAATGTCTGGGACACCTATGAGAATAAAAAAGGCACAGAAACGATAAATGGGCTGCAGGGACTCAGTGCCATACTGTACGGAAGTAGAATCCGCGCCCATTTGAATTCGAGGACGGAAAGAGTTGATCTGGAACTCTTCTGCAGGGAATGAAATAAAAAATAAAACCGAAGAACGAGAAACACTTCAATATAAACCGGACTACTTGTAAAAAGGGAAACTCAGTCATTACAAGCAGAACTGTGCTTCTAATTCTAAAGACCGATGGACTCAGAAAAGACTAAATAAAACAAAACGAAAATAATAAGCTATCCAAGATAAGCCAAATTAACAAGTTCTGCTACAGGAAACTGAATGTTAAAAGCGGGTTTGAACATTTTTTACTATAAAGAGTATTTTCATTGTTTAATGATAATTCATTTATAACAAGAAAAATAGAAATTATTAAAATAAATAGCTTTTCAAAGTGAGAAATTGTTAGCTTCACAATACGAAGCATAAGAATATGAGGAAATCGAACCGAACTACTCATATGTTTTGGAATTTTGGGGACAAGGAGTATAGGGGAAACGAAAAACGAATGAGACTTGATGTGATGCTAGGAACATCAACTTAATCGGAACTTTTAAGATAAAAATTCAAACTAATGGACGTGTATTCAAATTGTGTGCTCGGGCAATTCGAATATATCTGAAAGGGTATCTCAAAGAATACTGATATTTTTCAAGTAGACAGCTTTTAGTAATTGATTTTCTTGTTCTCATGCTGGTATGTATCTACATAGCATGTTTGGAAGAGAAAGCCCTCAAACTCCAGAACTTAGGTACATACTATTGCATTAAACACTATTTAAGTAATGATTTTAGAAATGTAGAATTATACAGAAAGATTGAAAATTTGTTTACATGTTGAATAGTATTATATTTACTTTTCTTTGCATACAAAAATTTCACATGCTTATGTTGTATAGTTTTCACTGACTTAATCTTTGGCACTTATTTTGAAAATTATCGGACAAATCTTCAAATTAATGTTCTTTTTTAACAAGTTAGAAGCTTTGGCAGTGCTCTAAAGAATGCTCGGGAAATTCTCAGCAATTCGTAAGCGAATATTCACTTACATATATCTGAATTTCGCGTTCATCATCAACGACTCGTCATCTTTTAAGTCGAAGCTAAAATCCTTGAATTTAGGTCTCGACAACCCTTTGTGGTAGTAATCCGCAAACCCAAAGCCTTCTTTCGGAATTCCTACAAAGTTGTAATCCATTTTTCCATTGTCGTTCTTGTCATCAAGAAGGGAAATCCCGTAGGTGCCTGGTTTCAAGTAAAACTTCGTAGTCATTGCTAAGTTAAATGTAAATGCTTTTCGTAATCTTATCTTTTTATAAGCCTTTTCTTTCTTAAACCCTGCTTCGTCCTTGAATACTGCTACCCAAATTGAACCGGCATCACTCTTGATTCCTGTAATTCGGAGCTCGATATTAGGATCTGGTTGATTCAACTTCGAATACAACAAAGCAGCAGTTCCGATGAGAGCTACCACCGCCATCTTCATGTTCAGTGCTTTGCAATTATTTATTTGACCACGAGTGATTATGTATTTGATTACTTCTGATGCTCACTTGTCAATTGAATGATTTGGAAAATATTGATTCACATTTACTTTTGCGATATCAATTCACATTTACGGTTCTACGTGGTGATCCTAAAGATCACATTCAGAATTTGATTTGTGGACCTGCATTCATGATACTGCAGCTCGAGGTTGAAATCTCCCCTGAGGGAGCGCATCGCCGATGGCACCGGCCTTCGTAACACATGGGGCCGCCCATCGGCTCTTCACCAAATCACAGAATTCGTCAAGAAGTCGATGTCGCTCACAGCCATCAGTATGCGTATCACCAAGTGCCTCGGAGCGTGCTGACGCGGTTCAGAAGGCCATGGAATCCGAAAATGAAGTCCGTGCAACGGGGATGTCGGCGGAGCAAGATGCGTCTCGTGTATTCCCGCTATCAGCTGTTGTTGGCCAGAGTATGGTGAAGCTCGCATTATTGCTAGCAGCGGTGAATGCGCGTGTGCGAGGTGTGACTATCCTTGGTCGAAAGGGTACCGCGAAATCGATTATGGCGCGCGCGATTCATGCGCTGTTACCTCCGATTGAGGTCGTGAAGGATAGTTTCTGGAATGAAAAGCCACCAAATGGCACTGAGGAAGATGATATTGAAGTCATTCCATGCCCGTTTGTACAAGTTCCATTGAATGCCACAGAAGACCGACTCATCGGTTCAGTGGATGTCGACGAAAGTGTACGCACGGGAAAAACTGTTTTCCAGCCGGGTCTTCTTGCCAAGGCACACAGAGGGGTACTTTACGTCGATGAGATCAACCTCTTGGATGAGGGACTTGCCAACATCATTTTGGATGTCATCAGTTCTGGTGTTGTACGTGTGGAACGCGAAGGTATCAGCATTGTTCATCCTTGTGAACCACTCGTAATTGCGACGTGCAATCCAGAAGAGGGCGACTTGCGGCCGCATCTGCTTGACAGATTCGCGGTCACACTGTCAGTGGATAGTCAACCACTTAACATGGAGCAGCGTTTAGAAGCAGTACAATCTGCGACTTCATTCAGCGAAAACCCGGAAGCTTTCATTGAATCTTTATCGGAGGAAACCAGTGCGATGGCAACGAATATAGTCTTAGCCCGCGAGTACATCAAAGATATTTCGCTGTCTCCGGAACAGACCAAATATCTCGTCACCGAGGCAGCTCGCTCGTTGTGTCAGGGACATCGAGCGGAATTGTTCGCCATAGAAATTGCGAAGGCGTCTGCCGCACTTGAAAGTCGTGAAGAGGTTAGTGCGGATGACTTGAAACTGGCCGTTAAGTTAGCAATATTACCACGTGCCCTGGTGATGATGAACGATAACATGGAGGACGACGATGCCCTGGAACCGCCGCCGCCGCCACCTCCACCTCCGCAAGCGCAAGAACAAGACGACACTGAAACAGAAGAAGATGAGGATGAACCTGAAAAGGAGGAAGACCAAGATGTGGAAGAGTCCGTTCCGGACCTTCCAGAGGAATTCATGTTCGACCCGGAGGGGGTCGTTCTGGACCCGGAATTGTTGGAGTTCAGTAAGAAACAAAAGACGGGTAATGCAGGTGGGCGTGGTTTGGTGTTTTCGCAAGACCGCGGTCGCTACATCAAAGCAATGTTGCCACGTGCTGGCGTGCAGCGGCTTGCGGTAGATGCTACTCTTCGGGCTTCTGCCCCACATCAAAAAGGGCGACGGTCACGAGCTCCCAAGGATAGTACGAGAAAGGTCTTCGTCGAAGAAGGAGATATGCGTATCAAACGATTGGCAAGAAAGGCAGGCGCTCTTGTTATCTTCCTTGTGGACGCGTCAGGCAGTATGGCGTTGAATCGAATGAATGCAGCAAAGGGCGCAGCAATTCGGATGTTAACAGAAGCTTATCAGACTCGGGATAAGGTGTCATTAATACCGTTCCAGGGCAAACGAGCCGACGTGATATTACCGCCAACAAAAAGCATTACTATGGCGAAGAAACGACTGGAGACAATGCCATGTGGTGGTGGCTCACCACTAGCTCACGGCCTAATGACGGCGGTCCGTACAGCTATTAATGCCGAAAAAAGTGGAGATACTGGGCGTGCAGTAATCGTTTGTATCAGTGATGGACGTGCGAACGTGAGCCTGGGTGAAAGTGACGGGGTGCCAGAGGAAGAAAAGTTGGACAAGGCCGGACTGAAAGAACAAGTTATTAACCTTGCGAAGCAGATTGGAGCGATTCCATCCATTGATCTATTACTCATTGACACGGAGAACAAGTTTGTCAGTACGGGCGTTGCAAAAGAAATTGCTTCGGCGGCAGGCGGAACTTACCATCAACTTCCGAAGGGTACGGATGCGGCCATTGCGTCAGTGGCGTCAAACGCCATAGAGGCGATGCGGGCACAGTAATGGTTGGCGGATGAGATATTGAAAGTCTGTGATAAAGTTGGTAAGTTGTGTAGGTGTTCTGACTATCCCTCGCCCTTCCTTCTCTCCTGAATGCCGGTGTTCAAGAACGTGACGAGTCACGCGCAGAAATCTACTGGAGTTGCTGCTGCACGAACTAGAAAACGAAGTAGATGTTGAAGTAGCGGTTCCGTGCGAACTGTGCCCGAATTGTTCGAACAAGATTCCTAGCAGAACTACAAAAGTGCGAGCAGAAATGTTCGATGTTTCAATGAGATTCGATGCGACGTACAGTGGCATCCACAAGATGAATGAGTTGAATTTCTTGCTTTCATTTCCGCTCGATCCCGTGTGTACTTTTCATGCTCTGTGTACGTTCCCAACAACACTCAAACAACTTGAAGGGTTATGGCATCCTAGCAATAGAGTACTACCTCGTGACAGTCGAAGGGGAGACTCTTCGACAATTTATTTCTTAGGCTGATTTCAGAGCAAACGAAGATCGAGGAGGTCTGACCAAAACCGCACGACTCCTCAAATGACCCGAAGAAAAATGTTGGTCGTGCGGGAGCTACCGAGGCACCACACCGCATGTATATGCCGTGAAATGAACGTTTAACTAAGCTCCATGGTACTAGAACAAAACGATCTATGAAATTCATTATCTTGGTGACATTGTGTGAGACGGAATCAAGAAAAGTAATAGGCTATTTTGCTTGGCAGAAGTTGAGTTGCAAATTCTGCATTTCTCGAGAAAATCGGATTGGTCGGAAATAGCAGCAGGGTATGGGGTCCTTTACATCTGGGAAATTCTCATTTTCAGACCACTCATGCAAGTTCGGAGCAGTTGTTGTGCATTTTGAAAGGCGCTGTTTCTTCGAACGGGAGGAAATACCTTACTACGGCCCTTTTCTACGCGTGCTGCACTCCGCAATCTGTCGCAACATTCAAAACACGTTAGGTGACGAAAATAGAAAAGATTCAATAATACCAGTTGGTTGCTTGAGTCACTAAGACTTCATTCTTTAAAATCGAATGACGATACCATTCCGCTCATTACCTGAGAGACAAACAACACGCCAACAAAATTCTCGAATTGAGTGATTCGTTACCTCATAAAACGGTTGCTTGTTTAACGTATCCAACGGAAAAATACGGGTGTGCCATGAATTTTACCGAACGTTTGTGAGAAGTTTTTCCCATTTGTTGCGCCTTGAATAGATGTCGCATTAGTTCAGAAGATTCTATTCTCTTTTCTCGGGTTTCTTTGTTACAGTTTTCGTAGAATTAGCTTACAAAATCCTCTTCTATGACCAAGGAGATGGGGGGACTGCAAAGATATGATCAATCTATCTCTTTTTTCTCGAATCTATGATATTTTTGAGTTTTTGTGCATTGAGCATACATATTTTCAGTGATATCTCATGCTCTACGTGCAATACATTTTAAATTTCATGCGGTTTGTTCATTGGTCTATTTTTTTCTTTTATTTGTTTCCGAAATTAGGAGCCAATATTTGCCGAGTGCTGATAATGGTTTTGGGAATGTTGTATTTTTCTACTAAATTTTTTCAATTTTACTTAAAAATCACTTCCATAAATTTTAGTCCCTAAGAAAAAACGGGTTTAACATACACCTAGATGTGAAAGTTTAATAGAATGATATGGACCACTTTAATACTTTCTAGAGTAGCCCGTTATCTCAATAATTACAGAAGCAAGTTCATCAAAATTCAGATTTGAAATAAGTTTCTATCTAAAATAATTGAGTACTACCTATAGAACCGAAGTTCTAAGAAAAATTAATAAAAAATCAATTTTAATTCATTTGAATACAAAAAACTAAGATAAGCTACAATATGCAAATTTTTCATTCCCTTAACACTCTCAATTGTATACTATTTGATTTATTTCCCATCAACTACCTCAGCTCCCTATCGTACATTTTTTATCTCAGCAATATTACGAAAATTTCTCAGTTCTCAATGCTATTCGCACGCTACAACCATAGTACGCTTCATCTTCCGGACTTAGTTGTTCTCTACCCCTGTCATTTGACGGATCATAACCTCGAGCTATTGAGTTCATGATGCTTTTCTGCATTGCATTCATTATACCCTCTTGTACAAAACGTTGCATCTTTGAGGGACCGCAAAAAAATACTCCGATGACTGTCCCACTTCTGCTTCTTTCAACAACATTCAAAAATACTTTGTTCCAATCTGGTTTTCCATAAGTTGTCTTTATCGGCGGTTCAATAAAATGCTTCATCTTAGTATTTGACTTTGATTTGTCTTCCTCTTCTTTTGTGAGAAATCGATGAACTCGGACTGGGCCTGACGATGCTATTGGCATTAGTTCATCAATAATCCACTCGTCATCCACATGAGTTGGGTTAATAAATAGGAAATCTAATGACTTTGTTCGACCTACACGAGACCTAAAGAATCGAGCTAGAGCAACACGTGATCCTATTGTGCGTATGATTCTCCATAGAAGAAATATTGAAAGAACTGGCCAAACACCGAACACAACCACTTTTGAAACATGATGCGACGTTGCGCCGATCCCAGAAAGTCCTAATGAATGCAGTACAACGCATATAATAGCAAGCGGTGTTAAAAGGACAAAGTCAAATACGTTACCAAAGTCTTGGTGGAAAAATTTCATCAGACCATAAGAAGCAATCTCAATAACAATTGTCAGAACTACAGGTATCAACAGAACAATAGACAGAGCTAAGTCAATTACGTTGAGTCCAGAATTACTATATAGACTCAGTCCCTGGTTGTTCAATGCAAATCTCCCTGTTATTCTCCCAATTCCTACAACAGCAAACCGAATCAGCATCATCCACAATAATATCCAGTTCAATGTCACAGAATGCAATAAAACTAGTGCCTTATCTTTCCAAATGACCGCATTTTGAAATAGAAGGCTTATTTCACTGGAGTCTTCAGCATCAACACCTTTGTAAGGATATGGACCGTTTATGTCTCTTCCAAGTGCACTTAAATACTGGGAAGGTGCATCATTTCCTTGCAGTAGTTCATTTTCCCATTCTTGAGCCTTTTCCTGTAATACAGCTGGATCAGTTTCAAATTCTCTGTCATGGACTTGAGAAAAATCACTTACTGATCGAGGAAATCTTTCAGGAATAGGTTCATTAGGATCTCCGAGAGAATTGTCTGAATCTGGAATAAATAATGCATTCTTCAATGTTCTGCTCATTGCCGTGAACGTATTATTTGCTGCACCCTTCGCCTTTGACAAAAATGTAGCATCTAATCCTCGCGACTGAACTTCATCCCATTCTTTCGCCCAAGGCGGAGCATCAGTTCTTGATTCTCGCTTTGTAATATCTTCTTCTCCATAGCTTACATGTTCCTCTCTTCGCCTCCTCGTGAATCTTGCCCCTCGTATTCCCTTAGGAATTTTTTCTGTTTCAAGTGCATTATGGGCTCCGTAGTTAAATAAATAAGCTGTGTGTGGGGACCTCACGTAGCGTCTTGCCATGGATGTATGATTCATGATATAATTATGAGCGTATTTTGTAATAGAAGTAAATGGAGTGCCTCCTACGCCTCCTGAAATTAAAATTACATGCTCATATTGACCAACATGTTGGGCTGGTGCACCAAAAGGCCCTCTCATGAATACGGGTATGTTTCTAGGAAATGGTTCTGTGGTTGTGTCTTTTGAACAAAGTGAATATAACTTTTTCGTCCAGTCTCCTACTGTTTTGATATAAAAGGTTACCCTATCTTCGTGCGGAGAGCTGGCTATTGAAAATGGATGCCACTCCCAGTATGAAACAGGTGGTACATTTATGTAGCAGTATTGACCTGCTAAATACTGAAACGTATCATCTTTTTCCATATTCAGTTTTACTATTCGCGGTCCAACTGTCGTTGCTGTATAACCCGGTATCAATACCGCTCGAGGACGACTGCGCAGACGTCGTAAGAATATGTCAATTATATACAATGCTAAAGGTCCAACAATAAATTTGTACGAACTAAATTTTCCGTGGTGGGATCCGTGCAAAACTAGCATGAAGAAGTACATAATCATTCCACTAATATGGCATACAAACCAAAGTTCATAAGAAATGGCAGACTTAACTGATTTCAATGACGTATATCTGATTAAACCTATACACATAAATAATACGGTGCCTGTCACCGCAAGAGAAATATGACCATGTATTCCTGTAGTTGCTATTTCATTAACACCATAGTTAATTAGATGGCACAGTGTATGAACAAACGCAGCAATCGCAATTGTAGAGCCAACCATAGCATGGAAGTGAGGCATTGCTTTATCAAAAGGCACGAACATGTTCAACGGAGTTCGACGCAGTATACTCAGAAATATTTTCGATGCAACCAAAATAATAAACGCACTGTTTATATTTAATACAGAACCCGATCCTCGTGCAGCTCCTCGAATCACTCGAATAAATCTTGGGCTTCCGGCGGCAAGATTCCATTCTGGAGCAGCGCCAACAAAGAAATAAAGCACGTTTACAATAATATACAAAAATGAGAAAGTGAATACGAAACCTTCATGTTGCAGAGTCGGCTCAACTTGCCTAATTCTCGTGATCAATGTTTTGAACATTGACGATTCAATGTACTAGCTTTTATCCATTAAGGACTGAAACAATCTTTTGGGAGGCCGTTGCGTATTACGAATTGAGTTTCAGTTAGGGGCAACATTGATTCCTACAGAAAGAAGAAAATTTCCGCCCGATTTACGAATGCAGATGTGGATGAAAATGGCAATCAGGCCAAATAGACGAATAAATTGGTAGACAAGGCCCGGAAATTGTAGCTTGGAGGCGTACTGAAGTTAACCTGAATTCATTTGTAGGCCCATGTAATTCTTTACACTGCCAAAAATACTTTGGAGCACATTCACCCGCAACATCAATTACTTGCGGTTACAAACGGTTCTGATTACAATTAAAACTTGGAGTCGGTCAGAAAGTTAAGGAAGAGTTATAGGCTGATTTAGAACCATGCCCTTCAATTCAAATTTGGTATTGAAAAATAGAAGATAGTAAGATGGGTAAGTAGTTAAAGGATACGGAAAATATTATCATGCTGACAAAATTCGAAATCATTAAGCATGCCGGTTAGTTTCAGCAGCATGCATTAAAAAGAAATTATTTGGACTGTTCTAAAAAGCGACGGATATTAAAATTACTTTTCAGAGCCTGATTTTTAAAATTTTCTAAATTATCAAAAAACGAAATTTAGTTATGAATATGAAATTTGTGAAATACTTTTATATTCGCAAAATTAATAATATTTTCAACTTATGGTTTTTTTGAGTGGCACAGGTTATTGAATTCAATTATTATGTTTGAAGTTTTAAAATGAAAACTATTCATGACGAATATTTAGATGAAGAAATATAGCAAGGCATATTGTGGGGTCTCCACCTCATATTTTTTCTGGCTATTTCCTATGCCGGTTTCATTCAATTGTTTAAAGAGTTGAAAATTAGTAACAGTATGAGATGGATTCATTTATCAGTGTTGAAATATTGGAGATCTACTTCAATGTTCAGATTGTTGCTCCCATTTACCCACTGATTGTTAAATAAAAGAACTAGTCATTTAGAGACACCCATATCTTGTTTCCAATTTTTAAGGTGACACGATATAAATATTCACGAAGCTCCGTTTTACTCGTCAAAGAAGATCATGCTGGGCGTCTACTATTCATTTCATTGTTGCGTGCGGGAAATTGCACGCTAGTGTTCATCCGCCCCTAGGTCAATCATGAGATTTCACAATCTGCTCGATTGATGGTGCGATCAAAGGGAGAAAAGCAGTCAGGAGCGCGAAAATGAGAAGTCAAACAAATCTATGGATAGATCGTAATATGAATCTAAAAATGTAATGGAAGCTGAGTGATATGCAACGGATTGACATCAAATCCGACAAATTGACGGCAAGCCGGCAGCTAACTGAGAGAGTGGGGAAGAGGAGTCAAGATACACGGAAGTAGATTATCACGGTCACGAATATAAAGTACTAGAAGACGAGAAGATAATTGAGGGCAATGGGCTGCATTTGTATGCTGGTCTAAGTATCGATCACTGCGCAAGTTTCATCATGCACACTTAGCTTTCGCACAGTGCGGGCTTCATAACACAGGTTAAGTAATTCAGTACAAAATCAGTGACGCTATAGCGGGATGCACAAAATCTTATGAAGATCAAAGCAGGAAAATAAGTGACACTTCGGGCTCGTTTGCAGCACGAATGCTTGCGTGAAGCGCTTTCTAAAATAGGACAGCAGTACTCGGAATCTAAATTATATCAGCACTTGAACAAGAACATACAAGGAGCATGAGGACTGGTGGAGATATGTTAAAGCCTGGAAGAGTGACATTGTAACCTGATGGTCATGGAAACAAGAGGCGAGAAAGTACCAAAGTGGACAGGGCTAGCGCAGTATAGCGTAGAATGGACGAGAAAATACACAAGAACGTAGAAGGAGAAAAGAAAACGAAGCTGAGGCGAAAAAGTAGCTATGGTAAAGGAAGTAGTAAACTTACTCGAAAATCAGTGAGTGGGTCTAAGCCACATATATGGGCACAGTCAAAAAAAGCACCTACAGGGTGACAAGTATTTAGGATGAAGGTAACTTGTGGGTGAAATTGTAGAACAGTCTATGGCGCTCATAGAAAATGAGAGACGCTCACAACAAAAGGTGGTAGACCCGTCCTAACGCAACCGCATTCGATTTATCGATTTCGTCAACGACTTTCAAGCATATTTCAACCCATAAATGAGCAGCTATGAGGGCGTACAGCGATTCAGAAACGTCAGTTCCCTACCAAAAAAATCAACAACCGTATAGAAGAAACCTACAATTCTCGGATGTAGGTTTGAGAAACGCAAATCCCCAAATTTGCTTTAGCTATCCGACAGTCACGGTAGGAATCGAGTTTCGGCGCGTTATTAGGCGTTTCACAATGTGTGTATCGAATTGAGGTGGGCTGGGTTCGTGCATGGATGGCCGAAAGCGACTACGAGACAGAGGGACCTCATAGCGCGCACGGAACAAGGAATGGAGTTGGGGCGAAATAAGCAAAAAATAGAGTAGTATGGATGCCACGTTAATGCAGCTTTCCATTTGTGCGCGTGCCAGTACCACGGTGCTTGTGCCATTTCTTCGGGCCCTCGCACCCCTTGCCTATTTCAGGATGACTCCCCTCGAGCCTTTTGCCTTCTCGATTCGTACCACTACGCTCACTTCCACTTTTCAACCTAATCTCCTTCCTGATTCCTCTCCCTTGCTTTACCGATTTGCTTTTCTTGCCTATCGACTGGCCCCACCTTTCTTGCCCAACTTAGCGCCGTCGAACGCCCATTTTCCATTGTGCGATGGCCGCCGACGCTTCAAAGAAGCCACAGCAGAAACAGCAAAGCTGGTTCCGTCGCACCTTGACCAAGATTGAACCATCACTTCAACACAGTGGCTTTGCTATCACATTCATCTTCGCGTACTTTGTAATCAATGCTTTCATCGTTCTGCGTGGCGCTGCTAAAGGGTGGGTGCTCGGCAAAAATGATCCCCATCCCTGGTTCGACGTGTTAGCGCGTTCTGGTGGCGCACTGCTCAATCTCAACTCCGCGCTTGTTATTCTAGTTGCTGCAAAGTCAACAATGACTTATCTACGTCGCACCGCTCTCAACATGATTGTACCGTTCGATAAGGCGATGCCCGCTTTTCACATGATTATTGGCAACGTGCTTGTGCTCGGTACTGTACTTCACGTTGCTTTTCAAACATGCAACTACGTTGTATTCGACCTGTGGAATAATAATCCTGCGGGCCGTGCAGGACTCACGCACACGCGAAGTCTTCTCATTACTGGTGCTATTCTCACGCTTATTATTGCCGCCATGCGTATCACCTCGCTTGGCATCGTGCGTCGTCGCAAGTTCGAGATTTTCTGGGCTACCCACGTCTTCGGTTTTGTTCTCTACTTCATTGTTCTAATGTTACACGGATTTCATGATAAAGTGGCGATGACGTACCGATACACCACCGGCCCTGTCGTCATCTATGTGTTGGACCGTATTTGGCGCTGGCGCCGTGAGAAGAGCAACAAACTTCGGGTGCACCGCTCCTCGTTGCAGCAAAAGGGTGATGACATGACTTGTGTTCGCTTCCAACGCCCCTTCAAGTACCTTGCCGGCCAATATTGTGAGCTCAAGGTGCCGTCCATCTCGAGCTTCGAATGGCACCCCTTCACAATTGCAAGCTCGCCGCACGAATCCGAGATGCTCTTCTTCTGCAAGAAGAACGGTGACTGGACGGGCAAATTGCATAAGCTCGCTGGACTTGAACCCGGAACTGGCCCCGAATATCTGGACATTCACGTGCGTGGACCTTACGGTGCTCCTGCGCAGCATGTCGGACAGTATGAACACGTGGTTCTCATTTCTGGCGGTGTCGGAGCTACGCCATTCGCTTCTATCACAAAATATGTACATCATTGGATTATGAATTACACGAATCGTGGCATGGACACTTCGGGTTCGGTCTACACGGCGTTCACGCACAATCGCAGTGCCAAGAACTCTGCTCCGAACACTCCTGGAAGCTCGCGCCGAGTGTCGCGCAATATCTCGCGCAGCTACTCGCGCACTATCTCTCACTCTGGAAGCCGTATTCTGAATGTGCCGATGTCTAGGAGCTCGTCTAGCTCGATGCTGCATCAATTGGACGCGAACCCTTCGTTCAGTTCTATGGATCAGATTATCAAGCAGCAGCGGTTGATTCAACCGCATGGCCCACGGCCCCACGCCCACGATTCATCACCACCTGGACCGAAGGGCGAGCCCGACGGCCAGAACAAGCCGCTGGACTATGTCGTCGAACTTGGGAATCCGGATGAGCCCATCCCCGACAGGTTCGTGGAATCTGATGAGGTCGTGCTGCCATCGGGCCGCCGTATGATGGAAGTGGTGCGTGAGTATGACAGCTCCAGGTCGCTGTTTTCCGATGATGGCGAGTACGACTCGCGAAAACGCGGACGCATGTCGTTGGCCGACCGCATGCTGGACAGGGACGAGGTGTCATTTGGGGAAATGGACCTCGAAATGGGTGGCATGCAATTGGAGGACGAAATTTTGAGGGAACAACAGACGGCGAGCAACGCATACAACATGCTCGGAATGAGTTACGGGTCCGCAGCGCTGCTCAGGCACCTGCAGACTGCCGAGAATGGGGACATCCGCAGCAGCCAAATCCGCGCCTCAATGCATTGCATGGAAGAGGCGATGGACCGCGCTACCTGGAGAGACCGAATGCTGTTCTATTTACATTCCGTCACGTTGAATTGGATGCTCATTTGGGTAATGATCCTTCGCTTCACTATGCTCGGTGTGGCGGACATCACCGGCCGATTCATCTTGCAGGGCAAACCGTTGAATATTTACAACTCCATGCCGTTCGCTATTGTCGACCTTGCGCTGGGTGCTATTGTGTTGATTCCAATTGTGCTCGCGATGGTCATCGAAATCAGTACTCGTGGATTGTGGTCGTACATCGTGGATGACTTGGGCAATGTGGTCGACTCGGTTTGTCTCGTTCCATTGCTGAGTGCGTCGCTGGCATTGACCGGTTACTTGGTGTTCACAGACAAACAGGTGAATTACATGTTCGAGATTACGGTGTACTTCATCTGGCCGCTCACCGCATTGTTGTTGTTGTGGCGTGCCGGACGCACTATTGGCAGTCGCATATCCCTAGCCCAGAATTTCAAGAGCACTCATTCGCAGACCAAATCCGTCGACTTCCTTTGGGTGTCACGGAAGGCACAGGACGACCAATGGCTGATCAGTGAATTGTTGCCGCTCGCTGGCAGTGGGATTGTGCGTTTGCATCGATTCATCACTCGCGAGGAACCCACGACGGAGCCATGGATGTTGGACTATGAGAAGGTGCCACTGCAAACAACATACAAACGCCCGGACTGGGATCATGTGTTCTCATCGTTGATAGAGCGCTCGAGGAGTGGCACCGTGGTGGGCGTGTTCTTCTGTGGGCCCGATGGAATGGCTCGTGCCATCCAGCAGAGCGCGATGAAGGCGATGGCCAAGTCGGTAGAAAACGCGAAGAACAGAGGGTACGTGCCGAAGTTGGCGGAGTCGTCGTGTGCCTCGAGTGATGTCGAGGAAGGCGAAGGAAACGAGACACCGTTTGGGGGGTCGAAGCCTGCCGGGCCGTTGACAAGAGCACTGTCCAAGGGTGGGAAGATTGTGAGGTCTATGAGTTCGAGAATAGGAGGCCGACAAAAACCGTGCTCCGAAACACTTGACAAGTCCGAGTTCGGCTGCAACGTGCGGATATCGGTTCGTGTTGAGAACTTCCAATAGTTTCGATTACCTTATTCAGCTTTTTCTTATCTATATCTACGTATCTTAATGTTTATCTTTGCATTGTAAACTGACTCACTCTTGCTCGAGAGTCTATAATCAAATCTCATGCTCCTCTCTTCCTTCTTTTCTTCTTCATGTTCTTGAGTTGACACAAGGTTAGGTATATCTAGGCTACTTCGTAGTGACACAATCTCCCCAAGTTAATTCCGTTCTCGAAATATTCAGTACGCTGGGGAGCGCAAGAGATACGGTGTCGTACAGTTCGAACAGAAGACAATCGGCTTGTACGCAACCGTTGCACACGTAATTGCTGGCACTATACGAAGTCACGTAATACGGTAGTACTCTGCGGTACTTGTGTGGATGACAGCTTCGCGTCCTTTCCGCCCATTGCAGCATCGGAATGCAAGTTACGCAGCATGGACCACCATGTGCACGTGAAGCACGTTCAACAGCTTAACCCGAGTGTAAACCCTTAGCTGAGTGTGTGCGGCAAACGAATTCGGTAATACTGTAACTTTCTCGGGGATTGCGTACAGTTGTGCTTTGAGCCGATCACTAAGCTATTTCCGTAATACAAATAGGTCGAAGGCAAAAATTAAGCCCGTCGGTAACCAGCCGAAGTGAGGGCCTTGAATCGTACGCATTGCTTTCTGAACTGAACGCTAAGCGAGATGCTTCGTTGACATACGTGGAATTGCTTTGAAAATAAATGTGCGATTTGACAACACTGCATTTTGGCTCCAAAGCCAAACGAGTCAACAGCGCATAGTCATTGAAACCATGCAGACTCTTTTTGAGTGCCATTTCATGAAGGGAAATGATGTCTTGTGATATGCCTTTTTATGCCCCCACGCACGCTCGATTAGCAAAACTTACCGATTCTGGGGGCAGGGAAACAAAAGAAGCAAGAGGTTCCATAGACGTGACGGAGCGAAATACCTAATTCTGCTTTGCCAAGAAGCGCCCAAGATTCCATTAATCTCCTAGAGTAGTGCACAATACTGTAGCCATCTACTAGTGGAAAGAATTCAATACGTAACCCAAGTTATCGATTTCGTTAAAATTATGAACCACTGTAGCCATCAATAACTGAGGACTTTAAAGTTTGTGGATTCATTGGCATCTACTAGATTATTCAACTTGTCCCAGCATCCTCAACACCCAATGTGAGACATGTCCATAACAGAGCACGGGCAAATATTATTCATTATTTATTACATGAACCTTTTCCAAAAAAGTACACATTGAACTGTTACGAGCCTGTGAAGAAAATAAAATAAATAGATTTTCATAGATCAGAAATTACTTGTATTCCAAATTATGCAAATAATAAGCTTCACTGATTATCTATGATTAATTCAGAACTTCTTGAACTCGGGCCAAGAATTGGATTTATATCGCGTTTATCCCAATGGATTTGTATGATCAGCACACATCTGCCACGTTTGTGTACCCAAACTTGAACCGAAAGTTCTCTAATTCTTATTGAATATCTATGAGTAAGTTTGAGTACTATAATTTCTGTACTTGAATTTATCAAAAATAAATACACTTAATTAATTCCTCGTCGAAGAAATGTTGCAGCCATCAAATAACAATGGATAAGGTAAAAAAAGGATAAATGGCGAGGGGGGGAATATAAATAAACACAAATACGATTTATTCGAGGTATTCAAAGCACGAATCTTTTTTCCATGCTGTACACTCAGTCCATAGCACCTGAATTTTTTGATCCAAGTTCGATTGTTTCGGTTACAGTTTTGTCTCACCACTGGCATCTCGTAAACGTTGCTTCGTATTGCTTCACAATGCGCTTTGCCACTTGGTTAACACCGTGAAGCAATTATAGGTAGTTTCCGAATACTATTCATCACGCGATTCGAATACCTCGCTCACTAACTCTTTAATAGTATGGTGAAATAAAAAACTAGATTTGGTAAGAATAGGGGATAGAGTGGAATAATAGCATAGTGAACAAAATGATAGTTACAAACATCATAATTTTCGCTGATTCTTATTGATTTATGTGAATTTTTAATTTCATAATCAAGAAACATTCATTCATCTTGCAAGTTCATTTAGTGTGTATAAGAGTTTCTTGATTATAAAATTAATTGATCCACGTAAATCAATCAGAACTACCGTAAATCGGGATGAGTTGTACCTCCTGGATGTTGCTATAAAATAAAATGTTTCTGTATCATAATCATAGTCACAAACAATCAGATTTTATTTCATTTAGGACTCAACATCAGATTCAGACTCCGTATCACTGGAATAGTCAACTGTGTCTTCAAAGTATTAGTCACTTCCCGTAAACGAGTTCTGAACAATCTGAAATGGAAAATCATCCCAAATTTCCTTGAGCCAGCCCACAACGTATTTCCTACTAGAAGAAGGCATCAATTCACCACTCTGTAATTCTGCATGTTTCTCCCTTCTCTTATCAGACACTTTCTGCTTAAGCCTGTCTTTCAAAGGCTTATTGATGCCAACGTCACACGGCTGAAGCAGGACAGTGTAATGGGCCGGTATCATGTAGCGATGTGCGTTGTCTTCTTCCATTGCTTCTAGCAACTCAGAACTGCGATGAAACTTGAAATTATCAAGTAGTAGTCCTGACCGACCATTCCAAGACGATATGTATGGTTTGTAGACAGAATCATACCATATAGACATTGTGCGGTTATCCATCCATGCTTTGCGCTGCACGCAGCGCATGACACCGTCCGGCAGAATGTAAAGTAGAGATTTGTCCACACGGCCGCCCCGGCACACCATTAAAAATTACAAAGAGAGGGAGCTTTGTACCGTCCATTGCAACTGTTACTGCAAGTGTAAATCGCATTGAAGACGCTCACCAACCATAATTGATATGGTTTTCTCTACTTTCGGATGCACAGCGCGATTTGGAGAACAATTCAAGTATACTGTTGTCTCATCCATATTAAGAAATCAAGTGGATCACGTATATAACTGTTGTACGAAGTCATAAGGCGTCGGCAGTAGTCTCGTTTAATTGACTGTATTGCTGCAGCTGTCAGCTGATTCTTACGTGTACGAGTGCGCACAGTCAAGTTACCACGTTTCCTAAAATCGTAGACCCAGCTCATCAATTTATTCTGATTTCCATCACGAAAGATTGGATCGATCGATTTTGCTTTGTCGACGCTATTCCGTGTAGAAACTGCAAGTTCTGCTTCTCTCTGCTTCAGAATCCAAGTGTAAACTGTTTGTTCAAGCTCCGCGTTCTCTAGCTTCGTTTCCTTATTTATGCTGAGCTTATTAGGGCTATCAGCAGTCAATCGGCTAATTTCTTGAATATTTTTGCGCCACTGGCGGATCTGACAAGGCTGAACTTTGTGCTTGCGTGCTATGAACTTCACATTGCCGCTTGCTTGGGCTTCTTGGACAACTTTCTGCTTGAAAGATAGCGTGTACTTCTTTCGTGGTATGTTGGAACGAGATGCAAAGTAGCCTAGAAGCGACTAATTTATTTGATTTATAGCATTTTTGTGTAGTGCAAAAATAAAACAATTACAGCCAATCGAAAAAAGGCGGGAATCAGCATCAATTCCCCGGCTCTCCCTTCCTGGTTCGATCCTGCGAACTTCGGATAGTCCGGCATGGTCCCTGACATCTCGACAACGAGGCGCTGACGACGACCTGGTTGTCGATCACAGCATATATATAGCACGATCGACTACGATATAAAATCTTGCAGTACGTAAACTGAATTTCTTTTTTACCTTAGTCCTAAGTTTACGTTTCCAAAATCAATGAATCGTATCTAATTGAAAGCAACCCGAAGAAATTGTAAAACACGTCCTACCCTTACTCTCTCCCACGTAGAATCTCTTTTACTTTTTGAGCAGGGGTATATCTCTCCTCTGAAATCGAGGGGGTACAACTCGTCCTGGTTTACGGTAGAACAATTAATATTGTCAGCAACAAAAGATAACTTTTACCTCCCTGCGAAGGGGCATATGGCCATTGTATATTGCAGAGTACAAAAAATCAATTCTATGGTATTTCCCTAAGGGCATTGGATTTCACTATAGGATCGAATATGGGACCATTATCTAGGAGATTTAATTAGATATTTTACTGAGTCAAGGTACATACATGCAAAGAAAAATACTGAGTTACGGTTTGCTACTTGGGGTACATACCGCTGTAAAATTTTTCTAAATTAAGACTCACGATCATACTGGATGTGTCGTAAAAGATAGACAGAATAGTGGACACCTTTTTGGAATGATTTTTAACCACTATAAATTGGCTTCAGGTGTACAGGGGGGTGGCCAAAATTCTATCAACCCTAGTTTAGAGTATCGTTCGTAATGACTGAACTGGGCAAAATTCAACGAAAATTTAGGGTTTCGCCTTGCAATGCTCTGATGGAAATTTTCAAGAGAATGAGCTTCTGAGACGACAAAAAAATTTGAGCTAATTATTGAGTGCTGGATCCGTAGAGACCCTAACCTAGTACCTAGTCTGTATATTGAATTCTTTTCATGGCGCCCAGATGTCATTATGAAGAGCCTTTCAATTGCAGTTCTGCATTGGTAACGAGTGTTCATGCAAAATTTGGCGAATTACTTAGATACGAAAGTCCGCAGTGGCGATTGAACGAAATTCGTGTCAACAAAAAATTTTGTGAAGCAATAGAGCAACATCTCCGACTACGAACAGATGTAAAATGCACTAATTTTGAGATCACTGCTCTCAGATGGGATCAGATATTTTTTTGGTGCCTCCGAAGCTCATTTTCTTGAACACTTTCATCAGAGCTTTGCAAGGAGAAACCCTAAATTTTCGTTGAATTTTGCCCTGTTTAGTCAAGACGAGCGATACTCCAAACTAGAGTTGATGGAATTTCGGCCAGCCCCTGTACTCTGCCTTCCTCAGCGATTTCAAGTGACGAAATATGATCGATTAATTTGTATTCTTAAATTATAAATTACTTTACAATTTTCAAGAACTTGAATGAGTTTTAATCTTTCTGAAGCGCGAAAAGATTGGATCGGAGCCATGTCGGGCCTTTCGTTGTTTTCTTAGAGCTATCGAAACGGGATTTATGTTTGGCACTGTAGTCATCTTCACTGAAAGTCTTCAATTGGAGTTCATACTACATAGATAGATTTGAAAGATAGGGCGGGCAGAGAATGTAGCAAGAGCAGGAGACAGGCAAGTTCTGAATACGCCGTACTAGTTCAGCACGTCATAAGCTGGCGTAACATTGGATACATTGGGCTTGAAATCAGTGCGAAACATCATGTACTAATCCAAAGCAGGAAATTTTATATCCGTGATACCTTTGGGTTTTCAAGTTATTCAAACATCGAAAAGCCCGAAAGGTAGTTCGTCAAAAATTTTAGACTTCTCTATGAAATTTCTTTGGAAGTTCATCAGGTTTTGAATTATTCTCATCCGATTTCCGTCGAAAAATATTCCATACGAATATGTGTGATTTTTCCATAATTTGATCTAAAATTTCAATTGATTTATGAATCAAGCACTTTGATTGGGTTTCTAATTTATCAGTAGTCCCTTCTAGAATCATGGAAGATCAAGAACATAGGAGAGGAGTAATCAAATAAAGTTTTTGTCCTTTTCGATTCCTTGGGTGATCGCTAGCCAATCGGCATATTCTGTTTCCGGTTTTGAATCTCATTAGGTACTGTTGAGTTAAGAGCGCATTATCGTTCCGTACTATTTAGGTTACACATGAGGTGTGTTCGGTAGGTTGACATAATTGTAGAATACCCTCCTCAGGAGTATCGCAAGTAATGACTAAAACAACCAAAATATGTTGAGAAATTAGGGTTTCTGCTCGTCTAGCTCTGATCAAAGGCGTTCAAGAAACGTGCTTCCGAGACACAAAAAAATTTCAGATGCCATATCAAATCAGTGAACCTCAGAGAAATATGTAGTAAGTATGTCTGCAGGAAAAGATGTTGCTCTATTGCTTCACCAATTTTTTGTTGACTCGAATTTCAGAGAATTGCAACTGAGAACTATCGTATATAGGAAATTCGCTTATTTTCGTATAATTGTCTTCACAAATGCGAAATTACAATCAGAAGGCTCTTGTAACGGCATCTTGTCCCAGCGGAAAAAAAATTGAACGTACAGATAAGATACATAGTTAAATCCTCTACAGATCGAATACTCGAGAAAGGAGCGTGAAAATTTTTTTAATCTCGAAAGCTCGTTTTCTTGAGCACTTCTATCGCAACTTCACAGAGGAAAACCCTAAATTTAGTTGTATTTTGGCCAGTTTGGCCGATACTAACTATACTCCAGACGAGGGTATTTTAGAATTATGTCCACCTACTGTTCAACAGAAATAATTCATCGTACTAATTTGATAAATTTCTAATAGCTACTTTTGTCTTGGATCGCTGATCGTTTTTCTGTCTCTTTAAAAATTCTGCTCTGATTTCTTTTGCCCTGCATCGAGCAAGATTGATGCTTTATTGGGATTTCATTGGTGGATGAAAGATCGCTTAGTTCAAAGAGCTGGTTCACAGTATAGTGTGGGCGAAGAAGACTCTATACAACTATTATCAGCACCCGTTTAGGTGGTAGATTTAACCGCTACAGTTTAATTCGATTTTGAAATTTGAAATAGTAATGGGTATGGTAATGCGATCTACTATCAGATCTGAATGTATTGCATAGATGTTGTACCTACAGCACGGTTCTCTCTGTTCAGTAAACATTGACAAAGATTTGAAGGAGCTTTGGGATTTTGAAGGAGGCATACAACATGAAACACTGTGGAGGAAAAATTCTCAATCGTATCTCAATATGGGTTCCCGATCTGTTCTAGGCAAACTTTCTGAAGCGCATGGACGTTTGTTTGTCGCATCTAATAACTAAATTCGCACTGAGAATTGAATTGTACTATGGATTCT
>JAAUYH010049852.1_pt1 | contig 25105 bp, 17 predicted proteins | sample 7278061 | NCBI WGS metagenome assembly JAAUYH01 (sample SAMN14350203, study PRJNA611818) | marine sediment metagenome | isolation source: surface marine sediment (0.6m) | place: French Polynesia: Moorea | collected 2018-08 | reverse complement strand
TCATAGAACAAGGAATAAATTATAAATAAAATTTTTCCTACCTCTGCGCCCTAGTGAAAATCCAGAATGTGCCATAAGTGTACAAAACAACTCACAACGGTAACCGAAAATGTTTTGCTACTCACTCTTGAGCTGAAGTCTCCGAATTCCATATGTTCACATATTATCATATTTGCGAAGCGGTTTTTGTGGGTGCGTCTGATTGTGTTCCACAAGGTCAGTAGAATTCGATATCGTTTGGCGGAATTTGTCAATCTATTACTGCAAATTGCCGAAATAGAAGTTGACACTGGTGTCCATCCGTTCCCTTCTACAACGATCTCTTCAACTTGAAATGGTCCATGTAAGAGACAAACTCCTTTCATTGGCAGTGTCAGTGTTGTGCAGGTATCTAATCTCACCATTTAGTGTTAATGACTCCATGGGTATCATCGAAGAGGAAACATACTAAGAGATTCAGATCAAGGTTTTAGCGTGAAATCCAAGAAGACTCTGAACAAATAGGTGAAGCTAAGAATATTCATCGGGCAGAGGCTAGCAATGTAACTGTGCTACATAGTTGCGAAGTGTTAGGGGAAGTAGGGGTAGAGAAGGTAAAGATTGTGATTGATTAAATAAAAAAGGTTATTTCGATGGGCTCATTGTAACTTGGGTATCACTCTCGTATCACTTTTACTAACGTACACAACTCCGGTGATTATGGATGAAACGATTTGCTGTTCAATGTCGCGCTGAAAGCCTTTTCATTCTAATACATCACCAAAGGGAGAAACCACGTCTCAAAGAACGAGTGGAAATAGGAGAGTAGCGCACATCAGAGAATATCTTGATCAGCATTCCGAAGAAACCATAACATGAGTCTAAGACCAATCGCTTGTTTGACTCTCTAAGTACTTCTCCATTACCTGTTTTTAGAGTATGACCAAGAAGTTGTCATGCATTCAGAATGTTTTCACCATCGCATGCAAATGCCTCATACAGCGCCATTAGCTGTTCTACTTTCATCTTCCATTAAATATATGCCCTTGAACTAACTCATAAATCGATTTAATGTTCAGTCTCCTACTACAGGGGAGATTTTTCACCGTCATCAAGAAAGTTTGTTCATCTCGATTATAACGCTTCGTCGAGTTTCATGTCTACGACCTTTGTAGCGGTGAAACCTTGAATGCTATGAACGTTTCCGGAGCAATATAAAGCCAATGCTAAAGTCAGATCGCAGATAATCAAGCAAACACCGCACCATAATGTCTCTCTCCGGACTTCATCGCTACTTGAATGAGAACTGCCGCAGATATTCTGGTACGGTTGGTGCACGACAAACTCTCCACGGTGCTCTTCGCGGGGACAATGTGTACGCTAAGGCTGCTGCCTATCTATCTGCACGTTATGAAGGGAGAGGGATCAACGTAGATCGACTTGCTATAGCCGCTTGCCAGGACCTCGTAAGCCAACGAGTGCTGAGCCTTCACGACTCAAACACGTATCAAACGTTCTCAAAATCACGAAATTGCCATTTATTTCTGACGGGACGACGACCAAGTGCTACTGGACGCCGATCACAGCTGCCTGCTTGAGAATGAATAAGTTTCTTCTCGTGAAATCATGGAATTCAAACATTTTGCTAATGTTAATGAACGCATTTTTGATTCTTCGGCATTTCGAAGAAGAACACGCTAGACTCTTGAATTGGTAGATTGGAATACATATGTCTGCGTTAAGTTGTATGTTGAAAAAATAAACTTGTAGTAATGCGCACTTACTTTCCTCAAACTGTTGCCTGCGCGATCGACATGTGCGAAATTGATTGGTTGACGAGTGTCACAAGGAAGGGAAGATAGGGCCAACGCTCCATCTATCATCGAAGAGTAGTGTTCTGCAGTACCGTAGTCGAAAATCGCAACAGATTATCTGTTCCACAGCAAGAATGGAAATGACGTTGTCCGCCGATGAGATAGATAATTTGTTGCCAAACTTAATTAGTGCTCGTGTTGGCTCACGTGCATCTTGTTGTCGATTCTTGTTCAGGTTTTTCTAGGGTTTTTTACAATTAGGTCCTCCGGACCACCATTATTCTTTTCGCTGATTTGTAAGCGAGGCGGTGGTGCACATTCACTATGGCTGCTTTATGAACCGAAATAGTTCTGCAGAGCTTCCGCATTGTCAACACACTTTTTAACTGATTAATTCTATTTGGAAACACACTTGTCATACCTTGACTTTGCTGTCGGAAATGAAACAACTGGTATTGTCGAAGAAGTGCGGTAAAATACGAAACCTGTAATGAAAGCAATATGCTCAAGACGTAAACAACAAAGGTAAACCCGATAATTTCAACAAAAATACTGTATTCAACGTAGAAATCAATGCATCTGGAACTTACAATTCTTCAACTCCCATTATACAAATACATTGAATCGGAAAACGTCTCATTTACTTTACTAAGTTTAAATTTATACTGTTGGCTTAAGCAACTAATGTGTGTAATATGCTAGATGCTTGTGATAGCTTCCGGTTTCATTTAATTGAAATCGTCAGCTATCGAAATGGCCTTTCATTCAACAGAACTGCCTGTCATTCTTAGCCGTCTAGTCTCACTGTTAATTGTTCTCTTTGCAATTAGCGTCATCGAAGAGGTGAAATATTTGGGGCTTCAGGGAGTTTCATTGTTTGAAAAAGGAAAAGACTGCGCAAAGTAGCCGAGATTAGAGTTTTACACGGAGCATAGTTTAACAATTTCATTGTCTTTAATCGTAACACAATGTTTGTCAGAATAAGATTTGAGATGACGCAAAGTGCGAATATTAATCAAAACAAACCTCCTTCGATCGAATTGTAAAATTCAAGCATCCCCGTTCCATAACTTTCACTACTGCACACAGCTTATGTTAGTATTTATGAAACTATCTATTGTTCGCTCCAGCGCAGCTGATGTTATTTTCTAGGAATTCATCTGCCGATCGCAATGATACATGCTCCGATATGACGTGAAAAAATAAGGTTTCATTCAGTTCAGTTCAAATGACATCCTGACCAACATGACAAAGAAAACACCAACATGAGTCTCGCACTAATCTCATGCTTAATTCTTTAAATACCCTTCCCCTACCCGTTGTTGCACTATCAATACAATGCTAGCCTTCTAGAAACATGTACGTTAGCAGACACTTCACTACTGTTAATATTGTACGTGGATGTCATGCATTCGGAATGTTTTTTTCGCTATTGCATTCAATTACCTCATCAATCTTTCCATCTTCTCTTCTCTTCCCTTTTACGCAAAAGTTTGACGCAAATGAATAGTAATAAACATAGACCACATGGAGAATCGCCTAATATCGATAGAATTTTTTTTGTCATCATGATAGTTCATTCGTCTAGCTTTTGGTTTTTGTCAGGGTTCATGATTGCGGCTATTTTTAATGGTAACACCTTCACTACAATGAATGTTTCCGGAACTATATAAGTCCACAACCAAAGTTGAATCTCATGTCATCTAGCAAACATTGCACCAAAATCTCTCTCTCTGGTCTTCATCCTTACTTGAACGAGAACTGTCGCAGATATACCGGTACTATCGGTCAACAGCGAACCCTTCGCGGTGCACTTTGCGGCGACAATGTGTAGGTTAGGGCTGCAGCCTATCTAGCTGCACGTTTCGAAGGAAGAGGAATTAGCATTGATCGACTTGCTATAGCGGCTTGCCAAGACCATGTTAGGCAACGAGTTCTCAGCTTGCACGACTCAAACACATATCAAACGTTCTCGAAATCATGAAACTGCTACTTATTTCTGACGGGACCATGACCAAGTGGTACGGGACGCGGATCACAGCTGCCTACTTGAAACTGCATCGACTTCTTCTGATGAAATCGTGGAATTCTAACATTTTCTAATGTTAATGAACGAGTTGTTGATTTGTTGGGGGTTCGAAGAAGAACATCCTTGACTTTTGAATTGGTAAATCACAACACGGATGTCTGCGTTTAATTGTTTTGTGGGGTAATAACGCTTGACAATTTCTGTACAGTACGTGCTGCTGACGTGTTATAAAATTACTGGAAGAAAAGCCACATGAGAATCAGAGGGTAGGGCCAACGCTTGACCTGCGATGAGAGAGTAATTGAATTAGTCGAAATTCGCAGTAGATCGTCTGTTCCATTGAGAAATGGAAATGACGTAGTTTGTCGATCAGATAAGTTAATTGTTGCCAAGCTGAGTTGGTACACGCAAAGATTTACGTGTATCTTGTTGTTGTTCCTTGTTTGAGGGTTTCCCATTTGTATTTGATCTTTTTCCTATTTCAATTTGCTGCCAAGGCCACGAGCTGCACTAACCATCTCTGGTTTATAAACCAAACAGCTTAGGTGAGCCCTCGATTTGCCATCTGATATTTCATCTGATAATTTCTATATCAAGGCACAGTTGCCGAATTAGACTGTCGCCGATAAGCCATAATTTCTGTTTCAGGTGTGTGGTAAGATAGGCGATTTACTACAATCATCTCGCTGTGGAGTGTGGATGATTTGAGTTAAAGTAATCAGGAAAATAACAAATTCAATGCAACTGCAATCCCAAATTATCCGCCCCGCATTACACAAGTGTGCGAAATCGGGAAGAGCTTCATGTAATATCCATACATTTAGCCAGTCAGCTTGATACAGGGATGTCCTGCTAGATGACTTTGTTTCCTAGGGCACGCCAACTGTAATAATCCTGGCTTTTACGCTCAGAAACCTCAGAGATCTTGACATCTCAAACCTCAGGTGCGTAACCATCTTAATAAATCAGAACGCTTTGCTAGCTATCAAATCTAAAATTTGGATCCAAAATCATGCTACCGGTCGATGACGATCGTACTTCAGGAGTAATACACGGCTTTTTCCACTTAGAACTCTGACTGTGATCAAGCACTAAAATTGTAACGTCACCTTACTATCAGAATACAGATGTATATCCTGTTTAGTCGGAATGACTACATTAGCTCGAGATCGTCATTCACAAAGACAAATCTCTTATTCAAGGACTCTGACACTGATATTCAGACGGGCGATAGGAACTGCATTAATGCGGTAAAGTGCTCAGAACTTCAGAATGAGTTTTATTGAAAGAAATACAACGGAACCCTAGGCATTCGGAGACTAGATATGCTTATCGAACAGAGATTGGTAACGGCTGCACTTTTGGCTGTAATTTCAAATATGTGATAGTAGGACCGTGAAGAGTAAGTTGACTAACTACAGAAGTAGGCGAACATCTGGACGCAAGCGATAGATCGGACCGCGCGCTGGCCATGGTGCTCGAAGTCAAGTTGACTTCATGTGGTTGAAGAAATTTCTGTGCCTCCTGCTAGACGTTGCAGGCATTTGTCAAACAAATAGCATTACATGTTCAATGAATAACACTGCAAGTAAGACTTTTAGAAACGTTAACTGCGGAATAAAGGGAATCAAGTAGGACGTTTCTCAGCAGATATACAACCATATGCAAAACACAGCATAAGAACAGAAAGGTTGGGAACTTGTTGGTAATAAAATATCAAAAAAATGAGAGGAACACGCAATATTGGGTCGTGACAAGTAACATCGAAAGCATCCGACATCGGACATTCAAAATCATTCTCTGACTTGACCCAAATGATTTGTCTGACAAGTTTTTTCGCTGGATGGCGAAGACGTGCAGCCGAAGAGATTTCATGTTGAAAGGTAGCTAGATAAGAGAGCACAACTGCCCTGAACGCCAAACTTCTTCAGTGAGAAGTTCTATTTGATTTATGGCACGAGTCGCTGTAGTCTCCTCATAGAAGCATTTACTGACTTGATTGTTTCTTGGTTGAACCTAGCCTCGATCGTTGATTAAAATACTATGAGCTCACCGTTAACACGCGATTGTTCGTGAGTTGCCGTATCGGGCACTCAGCGCTCGAAAAACGGCTGTAACTGAGACTAAAAAGGGAATGGAAGTAATTCAATCCAATATCCCGTGAGAGAAAACCGAGTATGGGAAATCTACTCTAGAGACCAATTAATTACCAAGGAGACATCAAACCCGAAATAACGACAACAGATATCCTGCAGAAGCCTTTGGAAGGCCGATTAACTAGGGGTCGCGCTTCTGGAGTGATAAACCGCGACCAGCCAAAGTCTACATGTCCTTAAGCGTTTAATTCACGAGAAAGATTGTTTTCGTATGTGCGTGCGAATACTTCGTCGATCTGCCTATTCCCTATTCCCTTTGCATTTTAATATTGATATCAACAGACGTTTACAAGAGTGTACTTTAAACTGAATCCCATTTTATCTGCATCATGGTAGATTGTTCATCACAGGTTTAGCTCTTTGTCAATGCTTGCGTTCACTCTTTTTGTGGTTATGAAACTAACAAGCCATAAATGTAAACGCTGCAATGTCCAGACAATCAGTAAGTCGACTCCCAAATGTTGTAGCACACATGGCACAGAATTTCTCTTCGCTCTTCATCGCCTCTTGAGCGACAGCTGTCCGAGGTATACAATCAGATTAGTTAACGACAAGTAATCTACGGTAAAATGCGCCGGGCTGATGTATACGGCAGGGAAACGGTTTTTCGGACGGACCATTATATGGTGAGGGTTGTAAACGTCGATCAATCAGCCAAAGCAGCTTGTCAAGATCGGATACGTCAACGAGTCTCAGCCTGGATAGCGTTGGCCCATATCGAACGTTCTTGAAATCACATTCTTGGAACTTATTGCTACCGGCACAACGAAGGAGTGATACAGGGCGCAGATCACAGCCGGCTTCTTCAGAATCAATCGTCATCTTATAAGAATATCATGAAACCCTAACATAATAAGAATGACAAGGAGCAAATTGTTGATCTTTTTGCAATTTAAAGATGGAACCATTCGACTCTTGATTAGGTGGTTTACGTTGTGGATGTTTGAGTAACGTTGTATGTTCAGATAGTAGACTAGTAGTAAAGTGTATTGAACTTTGCCAAAATTTGGGACAGAATCTAAATGAGGAGGATAGTAATCGATAGAAATTCAGTGTTTGATCTGCGATACGAAAGTACTCGAATAATATAACTTGTGAAGGAATAAATCAATGTACTTCATCGATGCGATAAATATAAATTTGGCACATCGAGTTAGTGGAAGAGCTATCTTCGGTGTATCTTTTTTTCGTTGCTGGATGGAAAAGTTTTTTCTTATGATCTTTTTTCTATTTACAGATTTTATGCCTGCTTGTAGTGTGAACCTACGATCACTGCTTCAGTGGAGAAGAACAGGCATTTTGTTACATCTTCTCGGATATAAAACCAGATATTCTTTTTTATTCAGTAAGATAATTCCTTTCCGAGTGAGACAAAATTAATTGCGCTTACGTCTGAATAGATATGCAATGTTGTATCGGTGTTATGATTTTTGATCCATACTTGAGTTGCTCTGGACTCTTCTAGAAACACAATCGTATTTGTTTAGCGAATTTATAATTCAGTCAGTCAGAACTCTATCACTTAGAACAAATGTCCTATTTCATGGTTCAGCCAGTATGACTGCAATTTTCCCTGTTGATAAGAGCGAAATAGCCGTTGTTAAGTTGAAAAATAGAATCTTTGAAGACCGAGAAATTTTGTCAGAGCGGAAAGTCGTTAAGATGTCAATAGAAGCAATAGCCTTGTAAACTTAATCGATGTACAATTGATAACTCATTATAAAAGCTAACCTCTTCGTAGCACTCAATCCACCAGTTCATTGAGAAATACAATTTTGCTCCATCTTAGATATCTAATAAGAACGAACCCCAACCAAATAGAATTTCAATAAATGGAATCACTGTGGTAGATATGGCTAGGAGAAGAATTACGTCGTTAATTGTCGTAGTTCTTGTTTACTCGTTCAGTTGCTACTATATTTATGCGGTTCTAAAAACACGTTCGACAGTCTCACTGATTGCATGGCACGGCAATGCATCACTGTGAATCAAGAACCTTCACATGATCTGATAAGTAGACTAGGTAATGTCATGAAAATTGAAAGGCACCTTCCAAGAACCTCCGTGGAATGTTCAAATCATAATATTAGAAACAAATTTCAAATATTTATTCTTTTAGTCCGATATGGGTTATTGTAACTAAGAAAATCCTTTTACAAGGAGGAGAATCGATTCTAACAGCTCGAGATCGATCTACATGCTAAAACGCGATCTGATTTCATAACTAGATCACGGCTCATAATTTATTCCCCAGTTTTTTGATGGAGTCACCAAGAAAAAAGCATGCAACAAAATTCGGCTTTACAAGTCACTAGAATTTTTCGAATGACAGTTGTCTCTTTGTTTGGAAATAATGTGCTAAAATGATATAAATAAATGATTCTATTGTGAACCTTATAACAGAATATTCTATTTATACCTAACATACCATCAGTTATTCATAAAAATACGTATTTATTCTGAAATAGTGTATTCGTCTGTCTCGTTCAAAATTAATGAACGCTTCTGGACACTTTTCATAACTAGCCAGGCAATAACTGATTATGATTTAGGCCGAGAGAGTCCTACATCATTTTGATATGAGCAACCAAGGTTTAGACATATTCGAATGCATGAGAATGCGCAGTGCTTGATTATATAATGTATCGAAATATATAGACCGCATGCCTTCGTCGCACTGCAGATCCTTCTTATCACAACGTACTGTGGCGCGACTCTTTCTTGACGTACAAAAAATTTCGTTATAATCAAGTCCGACGTATGCCTATGTTTTTTGCGCCATCTTTCGGTGTAGTAAGCGGGGTGGCTCGATTTCCATTGCTAATGGAATACCAAGCCTTCAGCTAGGCATCGCGCACCATTTGAACTGCTGGGCATTACTGATCTTTTGCATGCGGGGGTTCTAAACAAACTAACTGTCTCTCTCCTGTATTTTTAATACGATAGAATTTCCTATATTGCAAGATGCGGAGAAGTCGGCTGCACCACTCGAAATTTAATGCTCAATCGCTAATTGTTTTCGTGTTTTAATTTGACCTAAATTACGTACAGGTTGGTCCATTCAAGTAGACTGACAATTACTGATTTGCTAGAAAATCAGGTACTGGATACCGCTGCATGTAAGCTGTCAAGCGAATTTACCCTGCTATGAAGCTTAAAAGTTATTTCAGTACCAGATTGAGCAAAGTATGTAACGTCAACTTCGAAAATACTACTTCATCAAGTAGAAATATCTCCTCCCGTTTCTCAAACATACCGCGAGGCTAATTTATATTAGCTTCTTGTAGTAAGAAAGCAGCACTGCATCTCAAGTTGTAATCGACTATAGTATAACTTACGTAATTAACTTTTTCGGACCAAAATAGTAGCTTAATTGTGGAATTTGGTCGCAAAGTTTTAACATTTTATGTGATTGCTAAAATGATGCCTACAACATTCTGAATTTACGAAACACTAATGGCAACTACGTCTGAAAATTTTTTGGACACATCTAAGATCATCGAACAAGAACAAAAGATATGCGACAATACTAACTGTACACATGGCAGCTGCCGGAAAAAAGTAGACGTTTGAAAATGAAAGCCAAGTTCAAATCTTGATTTATGCAGAGCAGCAATAAGTAGAAAATTTATATTTTAATGAGAAAGTTTTAATAATGCCACGGACTAGGCAAGCAAGGATGACTGTGTGTGCGAAAATGGTGCTTTCCGTATCGCAAATTTGACTGAACGTATGTACTTTGCATAAAATTACCGCAATTATTGCTGTTGTCTTTTGTTCTTTTCTTAAGCGCAACTGAACTACTCAAGCTATCGATTATCTTCCGCCTAGCTGCCATACTCCGGCGCCAACTATACATATAACGAACTATTATTGTTACAAATATCCGTATATTCTGCTGAAAAGCATCAATTTTTAGTTCTTTGCAGGAGAAATGCAGGGTGTTAAGAAACCGCCGTTTTTGAATGGGCCATTATTTCTGATTTGCGGTTTAGTAGCGATATATTTTATTTCGCAATAATACGTCAGCATGACGAAATATGCTACAAGCTAGATGATATCGGGCGTAGTCAATGAGTTATATATTCATTACCTTTTACGGAAATTTCAATATTTTAAAATTTTACCTTAGAATTTGTAGGTACAAAAGTATGTGTTACATTTCTATTCCTTCTTTAAAGTCAATGATATGTGGTATTCTAGTAAATAGCTTATTTTCGTGCATATTAAGAATCAAACTAGTGGTCTTTGAGCTTTTGCCGATACAGTATGGGTAGAAGCAGAAAAATATTCAGAGAAGTTGCTGTATCACTGCAGAGAGAGCACAGTGTGTGCTTGGGCTTTCTCAATGCAATCGCGCAACAGATGTTTAAATATGGAAGAAGTCCTCTAGATCGCTCCAGAATAGGACCATGGCGCGATGACTACCAAACGAGAGGATCTCATAATAATAGAGGTAGAAATGGAGTGCCACGAATCGGTACTACCTTGCGAATTGAGATTCAAAATCTATTTGATGATGATCCTAGAATATCTCTCCATACAGTGGCAGCACAAATTGGTGCATTCCATTCTATATTACGGAACCTTATACGCAGAGAGCTGAAGCTTCATCTTTGAAAACTGCAAATGACAACAGCATTGACTGAAGAAAACGAAAGAAGTAGACTACGTTTTGCTCGTAAATGCCGTAGATTGCTAAGGAATGATTCAGAATATTTTGAACGAATAATGTTCTCTGATGAACGTAATTTTTCTCTTTGCGGAAAGGTGAAGTAGCAAAGCTGCCGCGGAATCAGGTCTATGAGGCACTCCACAACTTTACATGAGTTGGGAATGGTGCAAAATATAAAAGACTGCAGTAACATGGCCTTATTTTTTGAGAACGAAAACGTCACGGGTAGCACGTACAAAAGAATGCTCCCCTAATTTTTTGCTTCCCAAGCTGGAAGAGTGCACTAAAAACATGATATTCCAGCTGAAGGGTGCTCCGCTAAGCTATTCTCTAGAAGTACGAGGATATCTGAATCGAGAACTGAACGAACGGTCGATGGGCATGGGTTGAAAAATTTCATGGCCTGCGCGCTCTCCTAACTTAACATGGTGCGACTACTTTCTGTGGGGTTACATTGAATAGAAACTGTACTGTGTACCTCCTTAAAGCATAAATGAGCTGAAAGCGAAAACAAGACAAGCAGGCATAATAATAACTCAAGATAGGTTAGAAAAATACACGCAAGCTTGAAATTCTGATTGAGGGATTTTGTGCGAGAGGAAAGGCGACAGTTAGAACATCTTTGAGACTACTTACAAACTTCAATTAAGTCCTCTATCTTTCCACAATTCACACGAATAAATTTGCTTTAGCGCATTAAAAATAATTGCCTATTTAAAAACGACGGTTATTTTCAACACCCCACATTATTATCGTTTTCGAATTCGTTAAATTCGGAATGTTCACAAAAAAATTAGTAGAATCGCTACAGAAAAGTAATCGAATAATTCTCTCGAATTTATAATATTGTAGCTAGAGGATCCAGCGCAATTACAAAAACAATTTAGAACAGCTCTCAAAGTATTGGAGTGCCTTCTCCTCTTCAGTTTCGTATTGGCCGATCTTGGTGCTTTTTGCATTGAATTTTGATGATTTTCTACAGGACTTTCTCTCCTTACAGTTATTCTTTTCTGTGATGTGTGAAGACACTATACAAGAGTCTGTTGTGATCCTTAGGTAGTGGATTTGCGGTTTTAATAGTAGTTCATGCAAACTGAGCCCAGCGATGAAAATCTGTTGTACTCGAAAATTTGAATCAGTTCTCGTCAATTATACGAATCAGACTGCAATTATGGAGCTATGCGCAATACAAATTTGTTAATACTAGCTGAAAATGGCTGTCATGGAAAGTAATATGGGATCCGTGTTGACTATATTTAGTACTAAATTGCTTATTGTTGAATTTGCTTGGAATTTTGGCATGTGAACGATGACCTGCATGTTTCATTGATAAAGTAAAAACTAAGTTAGGCGAACTGCATACGGCCCCTAAGTTACGGATACAAGCCCTCTGTAAAAATATTAAAAATATTTTGGTTTCACGGGGTATCCTCATCTGTGAAATCCTACAAAAAATTTTAGAAACTTCAAGGCTTTGGTTGAGGAGCATGAATGGAAAATCCAAGCAAACCTCGAGTCCATTTTTCTGTACCTTTTCTGAACCTAGTTCTTTAGCCAGCAAGGAAAATAGTTCTATACCGCAATGAATTCATTGACTTCTCTTGATAGCTACGAAGTTTTATTCAAATTTACGTTTTCTATTCTGCAAAATCTGACGAAGGTGAGAAAAGGTGAAAGGTCAAAGCTTTTTCTATATTCTACTTTTCTTTCCAAATCTGGGAAGCTAAGACCGATTGAAAGGCCATGCGAAAGGCCCGAACTTTTTTTCTGTGAATCAAGTCATCCAATCTTTAGTACTTGTTTGCTCCGTATTTCTGCTTAGCCAAAAAACCTTTTACTGAGCGATGAGGACTGTTTTCGTTCGAAATTACTGTCCAGTCTTACCGAACAGATCCTTGAAATCTTTAATTTTCTTTGAGATTGCCTTTGATGAGGATATTTTGTGAAAAAAGTGTATACGTTGCTTGCACTGCTAAAACCTCAAGTTTAGCAGTTGTATTAAGATTTTTTAACTTACAGAACAGTTTAAAGTTCACTAATTGCGATAAGTATGCCGCTGCTCTATAATATATATTTGATCACAAGAGCACTTCTCAAATAATCCTCACGTCAACTTACTGAACAATACTCGAAGGAAAGAACAACAACTTCTACAAACTGATTCTATGCTTATCTAAACGTTGCACCTAGTGTCTTAATAGGAGCAGGACTGGTTGAGTTTGTGTTCTTTACTAGCCTTGTGAGCTGGCCACTGGCTGTAAGAATTGGAAGAATGGTAATTACCGTTCTTTTGCTCAGGACAGGCAGTACAGCTCTCAAGGAAAGGGCGGACTACTGTGATATTTCCCCTAGGTATCTTACCCTAGGCGTGCTCAGTCCACTACGGACTATTTTGCACTTTAGTGTCGGCAGAGATCGTCATAGGGATGTGGCAGGCAACACAATTGTTAACAAGTTTGCCAGCAGTTGCGTCCCTCTCCGCCTGTTTTCTGATAGCCAAAGCTGTACGGTCTCGTGGTGACCCGTGAATACTATTCCTAACTATCGGGTTAGCGAAATTCCTGTTCGCCTTCGATCCACTGCGCGTGATTCTACCGCGCAACAATGCACTTATCCCTCGGCGTGGCATCCGTCGTCCTCTCGAAGGTCCGCGTCCACTTAGAGGGCTAGATGTCGCAGCAGATAAGTCCGCGCTTGATTCTTGCTCCTGATCGGTCACTAGAACGTACGAAAGGTTAACTAAGTTGAGTACCAAAGATAGCAATTTTTCAAACCCTAAGGAATCCTAAACTTCTATACTAGACAGTGAACACTCTATTCCCTTGCTTACAAAAGTACCTAAGAACAACCCGACTGGCAGGCTGTCCCACAAATTAGCTCACAGGATGTTCGAAGAAATAGAAATGTCCAAAATCTACTAAGTTAGAATAGAACCCTACAACTGTCGCTAGTCCTGCTCGTTTCCTCCTATCCCAGATCTTGACTTAAACGAAAGACTTGGCAAGCTGAAATAGTAAGAACCGAGACTCTTTTGGACTAGGACCCTACAAAAGACAATATAAAGAACGGCAAGGATAATGGAGGCAGAGGAAGTAGAACTTGATGATAGGTACTACGACTATATTGCAGACGAAAGTGCAATGCGCGGAAAAACGAGCGGGTGGACAGAAATGGATTAGCGGAATGTAGAACAGCCACGTGAGCGCGCGGCCACCACCTGCAAGAAATGCAATCCGAAGTACCTCGAAGCTCACAACAGAGCGATGAAACAGCGCAAGCAGAGCAAAGACTGCGAGCGCGACACGAAACAGGCGGCGCAATTACTCAGCAACCCAAAACAAGCGGTGCGAGACAGCAGAGACGTAAGAAGACAACGCCAAAAAGGCGGTGCAAGGAAAGGGCGATACAAGCAAGCGGCGCGAGGTAACAGCGGTGCAGGGTAAGCGGCACGAGGCGAACGCGACGCTGATAAGCAGCTCGAAGCCGCAACGGCGCAGGACAAGCGACAAACCAGAAATCAGATGCGCTGGGAGGCAATGATATGTTCCGTAAGAGAACTTGAAGCACGCATATCCGAGGGACAATTGGCTGCGCCGCAAGTGAAAGAAGCATTTGCTCAAGTGTTTCTTCCTGCAATGCTATTCCCTCACGACATTCAAACCATGCCTGCGATTTATTCAGAATTGAGGGATTAGCTTAATCAAAATGGCACTGCACTTACTCTTCACTCATTGCACAGAATCATCATGACTCTTGCCTCGGCGGTGTACTCCGACAGTGAAGATATAAATGCGGCTATTGACATTGCTAGAGAAATGATCGTACAAAGCCGCGCTCGACCATTAGTATCCGTCCACTCAAATATTCAAACAAGTCCTAAAGACAGTGACTCAAGACCTAGTGGACCGAACGGTTGAAGAACTGAGTCACATAAAGTAGCCCACAATCTTGTGATGAGGTTCAGACAGGGCACCAGCAAGTTTACTGGTGACATAGGCGAATCATGGGACTAATACATTGTCGAATATCTGCAAGTAGCCCGTGATTACGACCTCAACAGCCAGCAGGAACTACAGTATCTCCATAATTTTATGGGCGGTGATGCCAAGAGATTCTACTTAGAAACCGTCTTCGCACATGAGCAGACATTTAATCATGCCGTAGAACTAATCGGACATGAATATAATTCAAGCATGCGACCTAATCGAACGGAAAACGTGCTAAACACTCTGCGTCCGCATGACGAACTTTGTGAAAATCAAGATGAGAGAAAAACATTGGCTATGGTATACAAACCTAACACGACATTGGCACCACAAGCTCCTACATCTCATCGTAGAAATGCTCACAAGATCGAATTCCTGCGTAACACAGTAGTGCGATTTGGTTATGCTACTGAACCTCTGAGCAGAATTGCATCCCACAATCTTTCATTCTAGCAACTATACGGCGAACCTTCGACTGCGCATCAACTGGACAAAGAAGCGAAACTTGCCGTACTACACGATAAGGTTGGATCAGCTAAAGTAGCAAGAGACATTGATAAATCAAAAATAGCTGGTATTCTTTACCGAGGCCAAGGAAGCTACGCATTCCGAAGCAAAGCAGAGAGCAAATTCTTGGAGTCGGGCCAGAAGAAGAAGAATTCGGTCCACTAACCATCATGGGATGCTATAATTTTGGTGACCTCTCGCACATGGTTCGTTGATGGCGGCAAGGCTGCCAAGAGAAGGCTGGAGTACATGGAGAAGCGCACTGAGAACAATAGAAACGCACATGCTGTGCTGGCTGCACTCTGTTATCAACTAAGTGAGAAACATGAAGATGACGATGGCGGTAATTTAAACTACTAAGGGGACAGCACAACCGACCATGAACTCTTCTCCACCATCATGAACCAAATGAGTGAGGGCGTAAGTGCGGGAGAATCTTATGAAAGAAGCACCGTACACATGATAGAATAAAACTTCTCGGGAGTACATGATGAAGAATGACTAGAATCAGTTTCTTGGTGCTTGTTTGGATACTGATGTCTCAGTTCCACTAATCAGACGACAACAAGCAGATGCATATTGCAAGAAAATGGGCGTCCTACTTTTAATCTAATTAACACCAAAGAAAACATTCAAATTGGGTCCTCAAACTAAACAGAGCATCGGAAAAACTAAGATTACGGTACCGTACGGTGATAGATGTACTATTTCGTTAGATTTTGACGTTGTGGAGATTACCCTACTCCTGTTAATTCGGTTGGACATTCTGGACAAGCACAAACTATACGTCAACAATTTCGAAAATCTTCTGGTTTGTGTGATCACCAAGTAATCAATGCTGACTACAGACCACAATTTCGCTCAAATGAATGAAAAAAGCCGCTAAACATGTGTGGGATCAAACATAAACCTCCTGGAGTCGAAGGCCATAACGCTCTGGGTATAAGTTAACGCTATCATGAGTATTTCCGACAGATATACCGAAAGGTTCATGCAGAGCATGGGAACTTGGATCCAGAATATGTATAGTCCTTAGCCATACGCACAATGAACTTGACTGCCGTAAGAAATAGAATTATTCCTTGCATACTTGTCTTCGGAGTTTCACGAAGGATTCCCACTGGAGCTCATAACCTTCCTATTCAAAGAGAACGGATGATGGCGCTGAGTATCGCAAGATCAAAAATGGTGAAATTCATCGCAAAGTAACGCTTAGCAACCGGTTTAAGAAGACACCTCTTTAAAATGACCGACTATGATGTACCAATAGGATCCGACTTCTTACTGTACAAAGAACAACACAGTTATGTCTGAACCCGATTTGTAAATCGATGCAGATTTCTTCCAGTCGACATCCATACCGCGTCCCTTGACATAACATTCTGGTAAATTTAACATGCAAGCATACCCACCAGCTTCAACCGCTTCAGTCCACAGACGCACTGCCTTCGGTGCGTCATGTTCTACTCCAACACCGTTCATATAGCATACAGCCAGATTCATTTTAGCTCGCCTATTCCCTTTTTCAACAGCTTTTTCGCTCAACTTGAACGCCAGGAAGGGATTCTTGTTTGTGTGGTAGCCATACAATTTGTGATAACTCAAAACGCTCAAGCCAATTGGATCTTCAGCATCAGCTGCCTGTTCAGCAAGCGCAATACCACCAAACGGATTCACTTCTACACCAGTTCCTGTGAAGCAAAACAGCGCTAACTGTGACATTGCTTTCGGATCATTTGCACGGGTTCCAGCATTGAAAAATTCGAATGCAGCAATGTTGCACTGTGAACGACCGTTCCCGAATTTGCGCATCATCCCAAGGTAGTAGTTTGCTTCACTCTTTCCGGCATTAAGTATTGCATTCAGATAACTAGTCGCTTTGAAACAGTCCTGAGGGACACTTAGACTCCGTTCATAAAATAAAATGCCGAGGTAAAATTTGCTTGTGGGATCAATGTCCTCCATCCAAATCTCTTCTCTCCGCTGTGCCGCATGGAGGGCGCTACTCAACTTTGAAAGATTCTCTTGCACAACTTGGCATAGTAATGTCTTTGCATGACGAAATTCCTCTGCATCAATAGCGAGATGCGCCAGAATTTTCGAGAGAACATCTACAATGTCGTTCACAGTTCAACAGTGTTTGGTCTTGAAATTTCGAATCAGTCTCATTAGCTTGATATTTTTCTCCTCTAGTTTCAGACGCAATGAGATTTCTTTCAATAGGGAAAGTGTTGCGGAGTATTTTGTAACATTATGCGCATCAGTTTGATGAGTCACCTTCTCTTCAATTCCAAACCACTCTTCGCGAAGGTTTGGTAATAATCCCGCAGTTTCGTCATCCAAATAGTCAAGTACTTCAGCATGCAAGTGCATCCGATTCAAGCTCGCCTCAGAATCTTCGACAGTATCTTCGATGCCAGTGGAACCTTGAACCTGCGGAACAATCGTTCCAATAATCTGAGGGATGTCTTGGATACCATCGAGAGCTTTGAAGCACAACATGAAATAGACGTTACCAAAGAACTGCGTAGTGAGCGTTTGTCAAGAACAGCAAGAAAACAAGATTAACCTAAAGGTAGCTTGACTGTTGAGTTCATCTGGATTCAAGGTATGCAGGATTCATTCTCGTTCGCACCGTACAGTAAAATACATTTGCTCGGTTGTGGTGCAAGAGAAATTGATTTCTTGTCACTTTGAGTCCGAGAATCGACCAGTATTCAATTCAATTTTCATTCTCTGTCTAGTGCGAAAAACAGAGAAAACTTCGAAATTCATATTTTCCGTGCAGACTCGAAAGACTACAATCACAACCAAACCGTACTTGTGATTCATTCGTTTAGAATATATTCTTGATCATTCGCTCTCTAAATTATGCTGATTAAATAGAACGTGTGCATCTCCTCAAGAAAACCAAACCCAAGTATCATCGAAATGAGGGAGAGATAGTCAACGGAGTTTAAACTATTCTGTGGCTTGCTTTGAAATAGAATTATATTATACCGCTTTTTCACCATGACATTTTACATGTCAACTTGAGTCGTTGACATTATGTCCAGCGCATCGGATTCCAAAAGGGAGAATTGGTTCAAACTTATTTTTGTTGAGGAAATGTGGATAGCAGCCAAAAATGAGCTCATTTTTTGTAAACAATATTAAGAAAATACATTAAATCACCGTGATGACGGACAAATCCACTACACAAATCGAGCATCACTATACTCTTCGTAATATTATTGGTTTTCTGTCACGTCCACTCTTTGTTACTGAAATTACAGCACTTAGTTCAAGCAAAACTATACCAACATTTGTTTCACGTTCAGATGTAAGAAAAGTAGAATAAAACTATCAAGATAAGATACAATATTGAGAGCGGTTATTTTAAAGATTTAAGTATCCTGGAGAGCTTTGAGTTGTTTTGAAATACTGGAAATAACTTAAGAAGCCCCTACTTTCACATGTGTTCATGAATATAATCAAACTATACAATACTCAATGAACAGAACTTATTTAAGTAGTATGTATACTTGCTTTAGTCGTCGATGAATAAAATCTCTGTCAATTATATTTTTGAGAAAGATGTGCTCCTTTACATAAATTGAGATTTGAGTTCTTTGAACTTTTCAACTCATAGAGTAGTAGTAATAGGGCCCCTACAAGGTGAATGCTGGGCAATGAGATAAAATATTATGGTTCCAAATTCTACCATCGTAGTCTGATTATTATTTCCGGTACCGATCGAGCTCTCCTTCTTCTCTGATTAGGAGAGGGAAAGTGAGAGACGGATAAGCGAGACACCATTCTGAATTGTCATTCTCGAATAAACGCCATATAAGTACTGAGAATTTCTGTACAGAAATCAAGTTTAAGTATAAAACTTTTGGTAGAGCACCAAATGAACGTATCATCAGAATAACAATTTCTTATCTTGTCAATCTATATTATTTTTAGAAAAGAAATGTTCCTTTAATTTATCTTCGCACGTATTACAAGAGGAGCTTTCTTCATTTTTGTGAATAGCGATAAACATTCGGTACTGTACGGAAAATAAAATTTCTAGCGCCTCAATTGTCGCTATGGACAGAATAATGTAAAGATCTAACTTCTCAGGCGTGAGATGCTGTTGTTTGATCCAAGTTTAAGGCACGCAGTAACGAGGCAGAAATTTTCTCAAGTCTAGATAAGCTAGTTGCAACTTGCCTAATGGACTATCCTTTCCAAAACTATATTGAAAATCTGCAAAAACAATTCTACATATCTCCACAGTATGCATTCATTACGGTAAAATTTGAATTTTAAGATAGGAACGATACTTTTCGTTTATTCTTGAGCGAGTAATGAACGAGGTAGCATGTTCATTTCCGATACTGCGAGTGACGAGTATTTATATTTAATTATTTCGTAATTTACAACGTAACTCTGATTAGTATATGCTAGAATAACGCGGAATACTTTGGAATAATGAATACGAGAGTACAATCAAAATTCAGATTGATTGGTTAAGCTCATGACACGTTGGTCTTTAGAAAACACAGTTCAGCTTTATTCAAAGCCCTTTCGATGGGTTAAGCGTTGCTTAATTCATAGATATTATTCATTTAATTGATTTTCAAAATGAAACCGCATGACCAATCCCAATTTTATATGACTGATCTATCTTGTTTAAGCTATGTTTTCAAAACAAATCATAAAGCACTGTTAATTCCTAATAGATCACAAAATTTGATGAAGACATGAACGTTTTGCATAAATGTGTAATGAATACCAATTCTATGCGAGGTTTCAGAAACGAAACTGTTTTTCACATTGTCAAATCATTGTAGAAAGACAAAAATGAAATAGCCTCATTATCTTCTCAACAAAAGTAAATTTCAAGGTGATATCAGAGAATAAAATCTAAGTTTTGTCATTGCAGTAGCTCCATAATTAGTATTTATTTTCGAATTAATGTAAATCACAAAAAAACTGCATAGAATCAAATAAACATTGCTCTTTTCAGTAGTCAACTGATTTACAGAGGTGGTCAATTCAGCAACTTGTTTCGGTACTTTCCTTATCCAATCCGGCAAACACAGTTCTGTCAATAGGCGACGGGTAACGAACTTTCATTTTGCGAATCTTATTGACGTAGCTCCGATTAAGCTCCTGAATGAATTAGACAATTTCCATGCCAATCATTTGCAGTTTGCATGATTATAAGGAACCGTCTCGGTAAAGTGATTGAATTCAATATTATTATCGCGATATAAGCTCTCTATCTAAGCTCCTATATGCCATATTCCATTTTTTGCCTCCGCTGTATACTCACTGAAATGCATGAAGACATCTAAATGGCCTAATCCAAACCTTGTCTTTCCCATTTCATATTACGATTGTTCGATCACATGCTTTCCAGTTATTCAATTTGTATTAAGAATTTTCATGGCCACTTGCGCAATTCAAAACTTATTTCGTTTCTTTTTTACTGCATGCTTATCAAGACAATGTCATGGGAATTTTTGTAGACTTACAAAGAACTGGTCCGTGCCGGCACCTTATGAAGCATCAATAAGCTATTGTTTCGGTCCAGTATGAAACCTGCAGTTGGACAATTCTGTGAAGGTGTTTTATAACACCTCGTAAATTCATTCTTTTTATTTCATTTGCATTGTTTGTTTTGCAGTCACGAAAGTTGTTGAAAGTGCTCAGCGAGAGTGATGACTGACTACAGCACGAATCATAGATTTTAAAAGAGTGAAATGCAACAAGCTCGTTCATCAGTCTAAATCTCTTTAGAATATTGCTATTGGATCAGTAGTAAGATTTGGGTTTCTATAATTCATTTGGCATTGCTTATTATTCGAGTATCCTGAAGCAAGCAAGCTCTTCGGCGCTCTTTGATTCTACAAACGTATATGAATAGTAATTTGAAGCTTCAACAGATGGGCAAAGCTCATACGTTTCCACGAATACAGATCGCGAAAAAAATTTTGATTTAGGAAATTTGTGTTTGATTTCGGAGCAGCCATTTTCGTTCTGTTAAATAACGAAAGATTCTAAAATTGCGATCTAGATAAATGAGTTCAGAGTTATGTTAAATTTAAGAAGTTTTCTATTCCGTATTTCAGCACGAAAATACATTCATATTGAGTACAGGTAGGGGGAAATAATTGTGTCAACTTCCTAATCTATGATACAATTGGTCTTGACAGAATCGATTGAAAATTAACTGATAATTTGGGTTTTCAACAGAGATGCTTACATGGAGCTGCTCAAGAAAACGAGCTTCGTAGACCTGAATACAAATCTTCGGCTCCCAAATTAACGTTTATCAGCTAGTGAAGAGTCTATTTGTACAATAGCCTCGATAACAGTTTTCTTCGGGGATCGTGAACTTCGACAGAAGGCATTTGACTAATGATCTTTCTTTCTGACATTCAATGAGTGGGAGAAAAGCTGAGTTATCTGTACAAAAATGTTCGATGCTTCGGTTCTAAAACATTTGAGTCAAACTAGAATTCTATGCCAGCGATAGGGACATGACATTTTACGAATGGTGGACTGTAAGTGGCTTATTGATTAGTGTATATCACCCAAGAGTATCAGATTATTTTTCATGGCGATGAAGCTCATTTTCTTGAGTGGTTTCATGTTAGCATCTCTGTCGCAAACCCAAATTATCAGTTGATTTTCAATCGATTCTGTCAAGACCAATTGTATCATAGATTAGGAAGTTGACACAATTATTTCCCCCTACCTGTATAGTATTGGTCGATTTGTTGAAACCGAGTGATAAGAAATCACTTAGTTCGGTTCCGTATCCGAACAAATCACCAATAATACTGAGAATAACAAGTGGCTGCATACCCTAGATACAATTGCACCAAACGGTCAGGCTACTAGAACTACGCTGTACAAACTTCGAGAGGAATACGGATATCTGTAAGTATAATCCAGTTTTTCTACTGCTCTTGACAAACACTCACATTGTCACTCTAAAGCTGTTTCATGTCAAAGTTCGAAAGTCTCGATGGTATCCTGAACATAGTTCGAATTATTGGAGTGATTCTCAAACATGTTCAAGATGATACGAGTATTAAGGATGTTCTCGAAGGCGCTGAAGCGAGAGCGAAAAGAATCCATGCGTTGTTGAACGTAGGCAGCATGTTCTCAGACTTCTTTGACGAAATCGTGTTAGAGTTTACGACCTTTGAGAGAGAGTTGGTAATAATTAAGGAGAAACCAATGCGCCATCTGCGTGCACTGAGCTAACATCTCAGACAACACTTTCTGAATTAAAAGAAATCACGTTGCGTCTAAAATATGAGAAGCGGACTATCAAGCTCATGGGACTGATAGAAAATTTCAACGCACAGCGCCACGCAACTGCAAACGATATGCGACATGATTTCTCCAAAATACTCACAGACCTCCATGCAGATTCAAGAGACTTTCGTCCTGTGGACAAATTGCTGTGTCGAGTCTGCCAAGAGAAATTTACGAAGGTTAGTTGCGCTGTTGATGCTGTGCAACGTAGAGAAGAGATTTGGGTTCAGGATTTTGACGCCCTGAACGAGCTTTCTCTCGGGATTATATTTTATGAAGGTAGTCCAACGGTTCCCCAAAACTACGTCAAAGCAGCTCGTTTTCTGTACGCCGCGCTCTATGCTGGAAAATGGGAAGCGAACTAATACCTTGGGATGATGTCCAATAGTGGAAATGGTCTTCCACGGTGCAACGTTAAGGCTCTTGAATTCTTTAATTCTGGAGTACGTGCGAATGACCCTAAAGCCATAACACGGTTAGGTGATTTCTAGTTCACTGGAACTGGCGTGGAAGTGAACCCGTATCAGGGAATTGCACTCGTCGAACAGGTTGCTAATACTGGGGATCCTTCTGGGTTAAGTGTTCTGAGTTGGCACAAATTGTACGGCCACCATACGTGCAAAAATCGATCTCTGGCATTTCAATTGAGCGAAAAAGCCGTTGCAAAGGGATATCAACGGGCAAGCATGAATCTCGCTATGTGCTACATGCACGGTATTGGAGTAGAACGAAATGCAGCGAAGGCAGTACGTCTGTAGACAAAAGCTGTTGAAGCGGGTGGGTATGCCTGCTTGCTGGATTTGGCAGAAGGTTACGAGAAGGGGCTCGGTGTTGATGTGCACTGGAACATAGCTGCCTCGATCTATAGAATGGGTACTGAAATAAGTATCAACCCATGGAGACGTCTAGTTATTCAACCTTATTACGGCCTCTGTTTAATTTTGGATAGAGCTGTTTCCAAGAATGTGAGGCAAGGATGGAGTAAGATTCACGAATCAGATCAGTTGGGCCAAGGCACTGTATGGTTCATTCAAGGTGAATGCTACCGGTATGGATATGGAGTGAAGAAAGATCTGGCAAAGGTGTTCTTCTGTTACAAACAAGCAATTCGCCCGAAAAGCCTATTGGCAGGAAAGTTGCGAGCATATTATGCGCTCGGTTGCATGCATGAATCTGGTGAAGGCGTTCAACCCAATCCAAGTGTAGCCTTCGAGCATTTCGACTTCTCAGCAAGTCGAATGCACCAAAATGCTCAGTGTAAAATAGCTGTTTACTGCGAATCAGGAAAAGGAGTACAACTGGATCGAGTATGAGCAGCCGAGTTCTTTTGGCTGGCAGCTAACAGTGGGAACAAGGATGCTCAAATTAAGGCATTCTATTAATACATGAAAGGGAAAGGAGTTCAGAGGAACCTGATGAGAGAAGCTGAAATAATCAGACTTTCAGCGGAAGCAGGAGTCAAAGATGAGAAGCGCCTCCTTGACCTTGTGGAGGGCAAAAGAAACATTCACCTTTAAAGTCAAAATACAAATCAGCACAAAGCTGAGCTCAGCGTAAATATTAATGGTACAGTCAACAAAAGTGAAACGAACATCGAGCAGTAGCGAACGCTTCCATTGAATCCATCCTATCAATTCCCCGAGTTTTCCCTGTTGCATTTAATGAAGATTATACTGTTGTGTTGTCGAAGATCATCGGAGAGAAGTGGTTGAATCGGAACCTGTACAATCACACGATTTTTTGTATTAAACTTCTAGATTGCATGATCCTTAACCTCTTAACCTCGCCCTCAAGAAATCGAAGACGTACCTTTTTTGAGTAAAGCAATCTTTACGAAAGTATGAACATATTTTTCAAGTTCACAGTTCAAGTGAGTTAGAAATCTCTACTAAAATGGGTCTAATGCTCATTAATGCTTAAGTATTACACCAAGGGACGAAACTGAGGTAGCAGTTGCCCAACGACTTATAACATACATTTCTGTTTTATGATAGGACTCCAATTCAAAATGGAAATATTTTAGGCATTGCTTTTAAATTCATATATTTTATGATGAGACAACCTGAATGGTAGTGTATGATAGATGTGAGGGAGGAAGAGAAGAATGAGAAGGAAGCTAAAATAGGTAGTAGCAGGGCTAGGGAAAAATAAATTCATATTCGAATATTCATGAATAGATAGTCTATTTTTTATGGTCTCTAGTAGTTATATATTTGCGTATATTTAATTCTTAGGCGAGTTATTTATTCTCGAGTCCGAGTGAATAATTTTGAGTACAGCACGCGAATCAAAGTGATTCAAAATGAGTTAGGTGCTTGTGAAAAAGAAATAAAAGGATGTAACTTTGAATTGCTTCTCCAAAACTTTCACCATGCCCGATTTTCGAATCGATGGAAAGAAAGTCCGGAATGCGTTTTTTACTCGTGATGAAATAGATTTGACTAAGTGGGCGTGTCGATGTGGCAAGACGAGAACTGTGAAGGGTACTGGATATTCAAATTTTCTTTCACATGTTCAGGCCAGTCATGGTGAAGCACTCGCAGAATTACTTCGTACTGATGGATCGACTGAATTTTCAAGTTCATCGCGCAAAAGCAATTTGGGCAAGAATCTATTTTTTACTAGCAAAACTGTACAGTTGCATGGAATAATTGATT
>JAAUYH010011761.1_pt1 | contig 25110 bp, 20 predicted proteins | sample 7278061 | NCBI WGS metagenome assembly JAAUYH01 (sample SAMN14350203, study PRJNA611818) | marine sediment metagenome | isolation source: surface marine sediment (0.6m) | place: French Polynesia: Moorea | collected 2018-08 | reverse complement strand
TAAAAATCGGAACCTCCTCATTTTCTGAATCCAACCTGTATAAAACCAGAGAATAGTATAATACAAGAGGATCGCCATTCATAAAATCTTTTAAGGAAATAGATCTGCTGTCGGTGGTGATTTGACTATTATCGATGGTCGTTTCAATAAAGAGGTAATCTCCAACAGCAAACGCCGATTTATTGTCTCTAATTTCAACCAAATTAGCATTCTCAATTCGATAATCAGGTGTGAATTCATCTTCCTCACATTGAAAGGCGGACAAAAGAGGAATTAAAACGAGAACTAGTAGTTTTTTCTTCATATGACATAGATGTCAATTATTCATTTGGTTGCGCAAAAAAGCCTCCAAAAAAAGGAGGCTTTGTCTATTGGTTATTCAAGTACTAGAGTGTTCCTCGATTGGCTTGTTCTCGCTCTATCGATTCGAAAAGCGCTTTAAAATTACCGGCACCAAAGCCCCGAGCTCCCATACGCTGTATAATCTCAAAAAACAAGGTAGGTCTATCTTCTACCGGTTTTGTAAAGATTTGTAATAAATAGCCTTCTTCATCGGCATCGACCATAATTGATAGTTTCTTTAACTCATTTATGTCTTCTTTCATTATTTTCATATGCTCCCCTAAGCGCTCCGGAATCATATCATAATAGGTTTGTGGCGGTGGTGGTAAAAACTCAACACCGTTCGCTTTTAGCTGTGCCACTGTCTTAATAATATCATCAGTGGCAACAGCAATATGTTGCACACCTGAGCCTTCATAAAAGTCTAGGTATTCTTCGATTTGCGACTTCTTCTTTCCTTCAGCCGGTTCATTAATCGGGAACTTTACACGTCCGTTTCCATTACTCATCACTTTACTCATTAAAGCAGAATACTCGGTATGGATTTGCTTATCATCAAATGACAAAAAATTTTCGAAGCCCATCACTTCTTCATACCATTTGACCCATTTGTTCATTTGTCCCCAACCTACATTACCCACCATATGGTCAATGTACTTTAATCCTGCCGATGGTGGATTGTAATCTGATTTCCACTCAATAAATCCCGGTAAGAAAATACCCATATAGTTTTTACGCTCAACAAACATATGTACCGTTTCACCATAGGTATAAATACCTGCACGCACCGTTTCACCATTTGCATCTTTTTCTACTTTGGGCTCCATATACGATTTAGCCCCGCGTTTTGTTGTTTCTTCCCAGGCAGAACGTGCATCTTCCACCCATAAGGCAATCACTTTAACCCCATCGCCATGCTTCACGATATGATCATTAATAGGCGATTTACTATTCAATGGTGTTGTGAGTACTAATCGAATTTTATCCTGTACCAATACATAGCTTACTTCATCTTTTGATCCCGTCTCCAGGCCTTTATAAGCTAATGATTGAAATCCGAATGCCGTTTTATAGAAATGTGCTGATTGCTTGGCATTTCCCACATATAATTCTACATAATCTGTCCCAAGGAGTGGCAAGAAGTCCTGCGCACCCTCAAATATTTTTTCTAAACCGTAGTTTACTGATTTTATCTCGTCACTCATTTTCCTTTATCTTTTTGTCATTCTGAATGAAATGAAGAATCTCTCATAAGAGATGCTTCGACTCAGCTCAGCATGACATTTTAATTATTTTACTTTCGTACTTTCCTATTCTTATTGGTACTCAAATTGACAATTATCGATCGATTGAAATTTCTTATTGGCCAATTATTCTAACCAAGACAAATGATAATCTCCTGTATCAATCTTCAGTGCTTCTTCCGTCACCATTAATGGTTTGAATGTATCAACCATCACAGCCAATTCTTCAGTCTCGGTTTGGCCGATACTGCGTTCCATAGCCCCGGGATGTGGCCCATGAGGAATCCCGGCAGGATGCAAGGTAATCTGACCAATGTCGATATTATTTCTGCTCATAAAGTCACCATCAACATAATATAGGACCTCATCAGAGTCGATATTACTATGATTGTAAGGAGCGGGAATTGCTTTCGAATGATAATCATATAATCTGGGCACAAAAGAACAAATTACAAAGGCACTTGTTTCAAAAGTCTGATGCACCGGGGGTGGCTGATGTACCCTACCTGTAATAGGTTCAAAATCATGAATAGAAAATTTATACGGATAATTATAGCCATCCCAACCAACGACACTGAAAGGATGATATCCGTAAACATATTCATGCATGTAATCTTGTTTTTTAACTTTTAAGACAAAATCTCCCTTATCAGAATAGGTTTCTAATTCATTTGGTGGGTGCATATCGCGTTCGCAATAAGGCGCATACTCCAAATGCTGACCAAACCAATTGCGATAACGCTTCGGCGTATAAATCGGATGCTTCGATTCAACAATAAACAAACGATTATCCTCTTTATCAAAATCTATTTGGTAGATCATCCCACGCGGAATTACTAAATAATCACCGTACTCAAAATCAATATTTCCCAAGAAGGTACGAAGCTTTCCTTTCCCTTTATGGATAAAGATCACTTCGTCAGAATCCGTATTCTTATAAAAATAAGTTCTCAATGATTTCCTAGGTGCCGCTAAGATGATCTGGCAGTCATTATTGACAAGAATAGCCTTTCGACTCTCTAAAAAATCGTCCATTGCCGGAACTTGAAATCCGTTCAAGCTCATCGCTTTCATGTTTTTTTCAACTGCAATTTTCGGAGCCACATTATATGATTTCAAAACCTCTTTGACTTGTGTGGGCCTATGGGTGTGGTACAATAGCGATGACATGCCGTCAAAGCCAATTGTACCGAATAGTTCTTCGTAATAATGATTGCCTTCCGGGCTTTTAAAGATGGTATGTCTTTTAGGAGGTATAGTACCTAATGTGTGATATCTAGGCATATTTTAAACTTTAATGTTAAAAACTAATTCTTTGACCGACATTATAAAAGCACTATTCAGGATTGCGCTTGATCAAGAATTTAAGAAGTAACAATAAGTCTTCGAAGTACGCGTGCATCTTTGCTAATAGTATTACTCAAAGATACGCAATAAATTTTAAGATTCCGGGGCCAATTCAACCTCTAGTCCGTCTAAATCTGGTGTAATTGGAATCTGACAACCTAAGCGGCTATTATCTTCAACATAAAAGGCTTCGGCAAGCATCAGGTCTTCGTCTGGTGACATTTCCGGAAGTTCATGACCTGATCGTATATAACATTGGCAGGACGCGCACATGGCCATTCCACCACAGACCCCTATTGTTCCTTCTTCGGCCAGTTCAAAGGAGCGAACCACCTCCATTAAATTCATGGCCATATCTGTTGGGGCCTGAATTTCATGAGTCGTTCCTTCCCTATCTGTTATGGTAATTGTAATGTCAGACATTTTTCTGTGCTTTTAACTTTGCTCTTAATACTTTGGCCCTTTTATCTTCTCCATCATGACTCCAACCGGGAGCATAAAAAATATATTTTAATTTATCAGATAATTTCTTAGCCCGTTTTACATCTCGTAACATAGACGCATATTCGTGTGTTGCAACCTTAACGGGATGATGCGTTTCTATATTAGTTGTTAATCCGTATACGGGATGGTCAAGTTGCTTGACCTCTTGAGAAAATGTTCCAAATAAGCGATCCCAAATAATAAAAATTCCTGCATGATTACAGTCTAAATAGCGAATATTAGAGGCATGATGAACACGGTGATGTGAAGGTGTATTAAAAATAAATTCTATCGGTTTTGGGAGTTTATCGACTAATTCGGTATGAATCCAGAATTGATAAATGAGGCTGATCCCCATCATGGTAAACATCATAAGTGCATCAAATCCCAGCAAAGGAATCCAAATCCAAAATAAGAACTTGTGTATGCGTTCACCTACTCCTTGTCTCAGTGCTGTTCCCAGATTAAGATAGATCGAGGAATGATGCGGTACATGACCTGCCCATAAGAGACGTACTTCGTGGTTCATTCTATGAAACCAATAGTAAGCGAAATCATCAGCAAAGATCAATACTAACCAGGCCCACCATTGTCGCTGTACAAGGTCCTTTAATGGGCTCAGCTCATGTAAATAGAAAAAAGCAATAAAGGCCAAAACCTTAGGGATGAATTCCACAATACCCGAGAACACCATCATGAGTAATGAAACACCTGTATCTTTTACATAATACTTTTCTTTGGCAATAAAATACTCAAGCACCATAGCGATTAAGAAAACCGGTACTGCAAAATAAATGAGCTTATCTTGAGAAAGTTGCTGTATGTATTCTGAAAAAGACACTATTCAATCTTTTTAACAACGGCTTTCGGGGCTTCTTTTTTGGTACCGTCAAAACCTTGTACGCCTCCTACCGTAGTATATTTCATTACGTACTTTTTATCAGGATGAATACGTTTATAAGCACTTTGACACATCAATGTCGCCTCATGAAAACCGCATAAAATTAGTTTTAATTTACCAGGATAGGTATTTACATCACCGATGGCATAGATCCCCGGAATGTTCGTCTGGTAATCCAATGCATTGTTCACTTTAATGGCATTCTTTTCTATTTCCAATCCCCAATTCGCGATTGGACCGAGTTTGGGTGCCAGTCCGAATAAAGGAATAAAATGATCGGTCTCTAAAACAAATGGCGCTTCTCCAGATTGATGTACTTCAACTCCCGTTACATGATCATTACCAATGATTCCTTTGACCTCTGCGGGAGTAATGAGCGTTATTTTTCCTTCATTTTTTAATTCCTGAACCTTATCAACACTATCTAAAGCTCCCCGAAATTCGTTTCTGCGATGTATCAATGTAACCGATTTGGCAACATCGGTCAGAAAGATAGACCAATCTAAAGCAGAGTCGCCGCCTCCAGCGATAACTACATTTTTATCGCGATAGACCTCAGGCTCACGGATCATATATTCAACGCCTTTATCTTCAAAATTTGCAATATCGGGTATTGGTGGTTTTCTGGGTTCAAAACTGCCCAATCCTCCGGCGATTGCTACGACTGGTGCCTGATGCTTTGTACCTCTATTGGTGGTTACTATAAATGTTCCGTCTTCTTGCGCATCTATTGTATCAGCACGTTCACCCAAGGTAAATCCAGGTTGAAACTGTTTGCATTGCTCTAATAGCTTTTCGGTCAATTCTCCTGCAAGTATTTCAGGATATGCCGGAATATCATAAATGGGTTTTTTGGGATAGATCTCTGAACATTGCCCTCCAGGTTGTGGTAAGGCGTCGATTAAATGACAGCGAAGCTTCAATAAGCCAGCCTCAAAAACAGTAAAGAGCCCAGTAGGGCCCGCACCAATTATTAATATATCGGTTTTGATCATCTCGTAACGTACGCTGTCAAAAGTATTTTATTTGATTGATTAGATGACTGACAGAAATCAGTTTTTGTTATGCTACGCTAATTACTTCTTCTACTTCAGGCGCATATTTTTTAATTGTTGCTTCTACACCATTTTTTAGTGTCATTTGATTCACCGAGCAACTAATACAGGCACCTTCCAACTGCACCTTAACAATATTATTATCAACAGAAACCAATGAAATATTGCCACCATCGGCCTCTAAAAAAGGTCGGATCTCTGTTAGTGCTTTTTCAATATTTTGCTTTAATTCTTTTTTGCTCATTTTCTAGTTTTTAATGGCACTGCATCCCGCCATAGTGGTTATTTTCACAACTTCCGTTGGTGGTAGGTCTTTATTACGCTGCACGAGCTGCGTAATCATATTTTTAGTAATATCTGTGAACGCGTCTTCCGAAGGCGTATTGGTCTGCAGTGCCACCGGGTGCCCTACATCACCAGCCTCACGAATGCTTTGTACCAGCGGAATCTCACCCAAAAACGCGGTATTCATATCTTCGGCTAAATTCTTTGCTCCATCCTTTCCAAAGATATAATATTTATTTTCCGGTAATTCTTCTGGAGTAAAATAGCTCATGTTTTCAATTAATCCGAGTACTGGTACCTGAATATTCTTTTGCCCGAACATTGCAATACCTTTTTTTGCATCAGCCAAAGCAATATTTTGGGGTGTGCTCACGATCACTGCGCCTGTAATTGGTAACGATTGAACTATCGATAAATGAATATCCCCGGTACCCGGAGGTAAATCCAATAACATAAAGTCTAGTTCACCCCAATCAGCATCAAAGATCATTTGATTTAGCGCTTTCGAAGCCATTGGTCCCCGCCAAATTACTGCTTGATTGGGTTGTGTAAAGAATCCTAAGGACAATAATTTTACTCCATAGTTTTCTACCGGCTTCATTTTAGATCGTCCATCGACAGTAACCGACAAAGGGCGCTCGCCTACCACATCAAACATAATTGGCATCGAAGGGCCGTACACATCGGCATCTAATACCCCGACTTTAAAACCCATTTTGGCCAAGGTAATGGCTAAATTGGCAGTAATGGTAGACTTGCCAACACCACCTTTACCTGACGCCACAGCAATAATATTTTGAATGCCTTCTATTTTTTTTCCTTTGATAAGGTTTTGTGCCGGTTTTTTTGGTGCGCTTACTTTTACATTCACTTTTACATCAGCCTTCTGGTGTACATTTTTGTGAATGGCTTTCATGATCTCAACTTCAACCTTTTTTTTGGCCTGCAGCGTAGGGTTTGATATAAGCACATCAACAATTACTTCCTGACCAAAGGTCACGACATTTTGAACTGCCTTGCTTTCCATTAAGCTTTTGCCTTCTCCAGGTGAAGTCACCGTCTCTAATGCTTTATATATTTCTTGTTTATCTAATTTCACTGTTTATATTCATTCTAAATTACAAAGATAACCTTTCTGACTTAGATTAAAAAAGAAAAGAATAGCAATAATTTATGGTAAAATAACCTGCATTTATTCGTTACTCAATATAAATGTTTCATTCATTTCCCAATTGGCACGCACATCGTCTTCTAAAAGATAATAAATAACCTTTTCTGGCTGGCGATTTAAAAGGAAGTTACCAGTATCCCATTTGCCATTCTTATTGTCATCATAGATTACCCGAATTTTATACTTGCCGGGAGTTAAGCTTTTGAATGTAAACACTTGTGCTGTTTCAGCATAGATTTCCTGTACCAATTCGCCGTCAGATTTGACTAATTGCACTATAATTGGATAGCGATTTACGTTTTGTAAGGTTAGATACAAATTGCCATAATCCGTCATTTTCTTAGTCCTGAAATTAAAGCGTAATGTATCGTTTGTATTTCCTAGAAAATCTTTAATGGCTTCCGGAAGTATTTCAATTTTGTAGACATCTTGTTCTTTCTTTTTAAAATCAATCACGAAATCGCTGGCATCCTTTCTAAACTTTAAGTTATAAGGAACATCCAACGTATCTCTATCTGTAAAAGTAATCTTTGTGGAGTCGATGCTCTCTAGTGGGACATTGCTGTGTAATTTCAACTCTTCTCTAAAAGATAGCGATCCGCGCAACTTGTCCGTTATAGTTAATGAATCTACCTTTTTAGAACGTCTTCTAACCGTTACAGTATCTCGAAAATTTCTGTTTCGTATCTCTAGGACCAGTGAATCTATTGTGGCATCTTTATACCAATAATTCAGGCTGTCTTTATCCTTTTCATAAGTAATGATCGATGGAATTTCTTCAAGCAGGTTATTTATCTTTATACTATCAGCGATTCCTTCATAGCCGAACAATAAACGGTTTTTCGTTTGCTCACTTGGTCGGTAGATTTCATAAGGAAGCACTTCCTTAAATAGGACTAATTCATGTCCTGTAGAATCCTGTGGAATGCTAATTATTTCATTTGCAAAGGCAATTTTGTCTTGTTTCGGACTAAAAATATAATCTTTGCTCGCATCCTTTAAAGCAATCAATTTATACTTCCCTGCCTTGATATTGTCAATTTCCCAGATTGTGGTGTCTAGGGAATTCCCAACATACAATGGTTTTTCTTTGTAGATTAGAGAATCTGTATACGTCTCATTCAACTCATATAATAAAATAGCTATATCATCATCAACTTCATCGTTAAACGCATCTTTCAAGGTTCCCGACACCTTGAGGGAATCTATATAATTGCCGGTAGAAAAAACATATTTGAAGTTGCGCAAAATGTTGCCTTCGGTATTGTCAATGACACTTTGCCCGAAATTGATGGTGTAGGTTGTATTTTCTTTAAGAGTATCTAAGATTTTTATTTTAATGTATTTGCTCGGCGTACCCAATGGAGTAATAATGGGTGGAAATTTCATTGGTGGCGAGATCACCAATTGCTTGTTCAGGTCTTTTAATTTGATATATTCATCAAAATAGATCCTGATTTCATCATCGTCGAAATTAATTGTTTCAAATGGTGGGCGCGCAGTGACCATTACCGGAGCGATTGAGTCTTTTGGGCCACCTGTAGGCCGGCCTCTTTTGGCGCAATTAGAAGTAGCTACTACCAGCAAAAATGCAGTTACAAATACTCTAAAAATCATTCAATACTATTTCTGGCAAATTAACAACTATTTTTTACGATGTAAAAGCTATTGTTGCAATGCTGATAGTTATATTTTTGGTTTTTTGCAATTCAAGGCAACAAGCCTCTAATGTTGCTCCAGTTGTAATCACGTCATCAATCAATAAAATATTCTTACCTTCAAAAAACCTGGTGTCTTCTAAGTAAAATTTCTCTTTTACATGCTGCCACCTGTCACTACGCTGTTTTAATGTTTGCGTTTCATTCGTTGAAATCGAGCGCAATTGCCTGTCATTAAATTCGGCATGAAGTGACCTGGCGATTTCTTGAGCAAACTTAGTAACCTGGTTGTACCCCCTTTTTTGTAACTTCTTTTTATGAATAGGTACAGGAACTACATAATCGATTATTGGTAGCCTGTCGCAAAGTTTGAGTTCACTTCCGAGCCATTTTCCAAAAAGGATTCCTAAATCTTCTTGACTTTTATACTTTAACAGATGGATCAATTTCTGCACAACTCCCTTTCGCTCGTACAATAGTAAGGCCGTACCAAACGCGATGTCTATCCTCCCATAAAATGCTCGCTCTACCTCGTTATCGGTGGTAGCAGTCATTTCTGCTAGCGGTAATGCGAATCTGCAGGGTACACATATCAGGTCTTCATTTTCAACTAAGGGCGTATTACAACAATGACAAACAATAGGAAAAAATAAATAATATAAATCTCTGAAAGCCCGCATAGTGAAAACAAAGTAATCTTTTCTTTTATTAAATCAATTTACCGGATATTCGTTATCATTACCGAGAAACATGAAATACATGCTTGAATCACCTAAATTTCAATAGTTTCTTTAGAATCTCTTTAGAATTCAGCGCTAAGTTTGCGCCTGAAACTGCCAGAAACGAGCGGTGTTTATAAAATTGTTATTAACGAATTAAAAAATCTAGAGTTTATTTATACCAATTCAGCTATCTTTACGTTAGAGCAAAGTAGTTCATTTCAAACTCTAAAACTAAACTTTTAAACCATGGAAGAAAACAAGTCTTCAAACAACAAAAAGATCCTTATTGGTATCTTATTAGCTTTATTAGTTGGCCTTGGAGCTTACACATTACGAAGTAACAGTAAGCATAAGGAAGCTGAGCAATTCTTAAAGGAAGAAAAAGAACAAATCTTAGGAAATTTAACTGCTATGGAAGAAAAATACGATGAAGCCATAGCTCAGAACACGTCGCTATCTGATGAATTAAGAGTGGAAAAGGAGAAAATTGTACTTTTCAGAGATTCAGTAAAGAATCTTAAAAACTCAAACTGGAGATTGATCAGACGTTACAGAAGACAAATCACCAAACTAGAAGAAACTAATGAACGTTTAGTAAACCTTACAGATTCTTTAAAATTGGCGAATAACTTATTAGTGGTAGAAAAAGATAGTATAACAGGCGAGTTAATTACACAGAGAAGTTATAATGATACTTTAATTGCACAGAACTTAGATTTGGCCAAGAAAGTTGAGATCGGTGGTGCATTACGTGTAAGTTCAGTAAATGCCACTGCCATGCGTTTAAGAAGTAATGGTAAGTATACAGAAACGAATAAGGCACAGAAAGCTACAGCGGTGCGCGTTGGTTTTAGAGTTGAGAAAAATGAAATTGCAGAAGCAGGTGAAAAATTAGCCCATGTAGTGATCAATACACCATCTGGAAAAATTATCAACCAAAAAGGTACTTTTAACCAGGCGAGTGATGGTTCTGAAGTGGGTTACACTGATGAGATTACTATCGACTATCAAGGTGCTGCAAAAGATGGAGTCATATTTGTTGAAAACATTTCATATAAATTTGAAAAAGGCCTATATCCTGTAAAAGTATATGTAGATGGTGTCTTAGTTGGTGCTACTACTATGGAGCTAAAAGATGCCTTCTTAGGATTATAAGAGAGAAAAAACCTAATTTAACCAAATGATGAGGGAAGCAAATTTGCTTCCCTTTTTTATTTTATCATTCTTTGAATTTAGCTATTTTTGCGCCCTATGGCAAATCAAAACGATCAATTTAAAAAAGTAGTGTCCCATGCTAAAGAGTATGGCTATATTTTTCAGAGTAGTGAAATTTATGATGGGCTCAGCGCTGTCTATGATTACGCACAAAATGGTGTTGAATTAAAGAACAATATTCGCGAGTATTGGTGGAAGGCCATGGTGCAGATGCATGAAAATATTGTGGGTATCGATGCGGCCATTTTTATGCACCCAACCACCTGGAAAGCTTCAGGGCATGTCGATGCTTTTAATGATCCGCTCATAGACAATAAAGATTCTAAGAAGCGCTATCGAGCTGATGTTTTGATTGAGGAGTATTGCGCCAAAATAGAATCAAAAATTGATAAAGAGATCAAGAAAGCACAAAAGCGTTTTGGTGATTCCTTTGACAAGGAACAGTTTTTGGCTACCAATCCACGCGTACTGGGCTATGAGGAAAAGATAAATTCAACACTTTCGCGGATGGCCAGGTCACTTGAAAATGAAGACCTGGTTGATGTCAAGGCCCTGATTGAAGAACTGGAAATTGCCGACCCCTTAACCGGAAGTAAAAACTGGACAGATGTCAAACAATTCAACCTGATGTTTGGCACGAAGCTGGGAGCTTCGGCAGAAAGTGCCATGGACCTGTACTTGCGCCCTGAAACAGCACAGGGTATTTTTGTGAACTTCTTAAATGTACAGAAATCAGGACGCCTAAAGATTCCTTTTGGTATCGCCCAAACAGGAAAGGCCTTTAGAAATGAGATTGTAGCGCGCCAATTTATATTCAGGATGCGTGAGTTTGAGCAAATGGAGATGCAATTTTTCATAAAACCGGGTACGCAGCAAGAGTGGTATGAGCGCTGGAAAGAAATCCGCCTGAAATGGCATTTATCATTAGGTATGGGCGAAGAAAATTATCGTTTCCACGACCATGAAAAATTAGCGCATTACGCCGATGCAGCCGCAGACATCGAATTTAAATTCCCATTCGGTTTTAAAGAATTGGAAGGTATCCATTCTCGTACCGACTTTGACTTAAGACAGCATGAAGAATATTCAAACAAGAAACTGCAATATTTTGACCCGGAAGAAAATAAAAATTACATTCCTTACGTAGTAGAAACTTCCATTGGTTTAGATAGAATGTTCTTAGCGGTTTTCTCCAATGCCCTACAGGAAGAAGAACTTGAAAATAACACAACCAGAACTGTATTAAGATTGCCACCTGTCTTGGCACCAACTAAGGCTGCAATCCTACCACTGATTAAAAGAGATGGATTACCTGAAATCGCTCGTAAAATTGTTGATGATCTGAAATGGGATTTCAACGTTATTTATGATGAGAAGGATGCTGTTGGACGTCGTTACCGCCGTCAAGATGCAGCGGGAACGCCCTTCTGTATTACTGTCGACCACGATACCCTGGAAGACAATATGGTAACTGTGCGGCATAGAGATACCATGGAACAGAAGCGTGTAAAGATTGAAGAACTCCGTGAGCTTATTAAGCATGAAGTCGATATGCGCACATGGTTAAAGAAGATGTAATTAGTACTATCTAAGTATAAAAAACGTTAATTCTGAGGTATTGTAATTGTTACATTCCCTTTTTTATGCCCTAATTCCACATAGTGATGGGCGCTTACAATTTGTTCTAAAGAATAATTTTTATCAATAATGGGCGTCAGCTGTCCGCTGTCGATCAGACCATTTAGAAAGATAAGATTCGTAGCTTTTCCGCGAGCCAATCCTCTATTTACTGTTACATATTTTGCATTCGGCGCGAATATTTTTTTGCAGGCGGCTTTTGAGGTTTTACCAACAGCATCAAAAACAATGTCAAACTTCTCCTGGGTTCGGGTAAAATCTCCCTTGGTGTAATCAATCACTTTATCTGCGCCAATAGACGTCACCAGTTTCAAGTTTGATGTGCTGCAAACACCTGTGACCTTGGCACCAAAGTATTTTGCCAATTGAATAGCATAAGTACCTACACTTCCCGAGGCACCATAAACCAATACTTTTTGCCCATTTTTTATCTTCCCTTTATCTCTCAAATAATACAATGCTGTGTTAGCTCCTACGGGGATCGCTGCGGCCTCTTCAAACGATAAACTCTTAGGTTTCATGGCTAATCCTTTATGGGGTTTAACACACCTGAATTCTGCATAAGCACCAAAACCTGAAAATCCGTAGACCTCATCCCCTATCTTAAAATTCTGTACGTCTTCACCAACGGCTTCAATAGTTCCTGCCAACTCATTTCCTAAAATTTTAAACCTCCTAGGCTTGAAAAGTCCATTGATCATACGTACTAAAAACGGATCAGGTTTGCGCATTCTCCAATCGCCTGCCGTAACTGTTGTTGCATGAACTTTTACCAAAACCTGGTCAGCTTTGACGGTTGGTTTTGCGGTCTCTTTAACTTGCAAAACTTCAGGTGGGCCATACCGATGATATACTACTGCTTTCATTGAGAACCATTTGTACGCTATAAAAGACGCCTACGTAGTTTTTTCGTTACATCACTCTTTTGAATGTCTAAGTTGACGTTCTTCACGTATCTCACCAATATGATAGTACGCAACGATTTCTTTAATGAAGCCGGCACTCATATAATACCATTCACTCACATCTAAAGAAAAGTGATCACCTTGCCTGGCAGTGTAGCGAATACAGGCATTATGGTCGCCATAAATCTCATCATGTATTTTGAATTGGTAGCCCAAGAATTTATCTCGGTTACTCTCGACCAAATTCAGATAAGCTTTTTTACCCACTATAGTTCCAAAGGGGCTTGTATGCTTAAAATTTTCTGAAACCGGAATCGCATGAAAATCGCCTTCTTCCCATGCGTTGAACCATTTCTTTACGAGTTCTTTCATGTTCATCTTTTTTATATTATTCTGATAAAAGTACGCTAAAAAGTCGCACGCAGCTGGATCGTGCCAGTATGAATTGCTTTTGCTGTGGGTGTTTTACGTCCCAGATAATTTAGGTTCAAGTCCAAATACGAGGTGATCTTTTGCTGTAAGTTCAGGGTCCATGTATAATTAGTGCCAGGTTGCAAACCCTCTAACATTTGAAAAGCTACAGGTGAATTTTGATTTCCTGTAAAATCATTAAAAAATATTGTGGCGTTGGCGTTTAATGATAATTTTTGCTTATTCGCTACAAAGAAATTAGCACCTATATTCTGACTTTTCAGCAATTCTAAATCACCAAATCGATTCTCTTTATTTTTAAAATTATAAAATACTTCGAGGCGCGCATTTTTATTGTAGACATAGGCGATTTTTGGGTTTATTGCATAATTTTCAAGTAAAAAATTTCTGCTGGCAAAGCTATTCGAGGTGCTTGCATTCTCGGAAATACTTCCTTTAAAGTCTAGTAACCAAAACTTTCCAAGCTTGTGGATGAACTGCAGTTGATGTGATCGTAACTTATTTTCCTGGTCACCAAAAGAAAACGCCGACTTGTTTCTCGTATCTAAGTACGTGTAAATGGTTGAATACCGTTGTCTGCCACGATTAAAATACAGGCTATTTTTGAGATTAAGTACTAATGACAATGCATTATTAATGTCAAACGGATTCAAATTAAAGGAACTCCCCTGTCGTTCATTTTTACCATCTATAAGAACGAATGACTGATTCACAAAATGCGATAAGAACTTTTTAAATCCTGTTGAAGATTGCCAACGTATCGGATTTAAAGTAAGTGCCTGACTAAATTTATTCTGGTGGGTCTTGATGAAGCGGGTAGTTGGCAAAGCGACCCGTACGTAAATGGCTTGGTCAGGGAATTGCGAAACTTCAAATTCATCAAGCTCTTGTATACCATTTTCGTTATAATCTATCCATGTATAAAATCCGAATCCTGGCTCCACTTCCACATAGCTAAATTCCTGCTGAGGCAGTGACCCAGAATTTGTCTCATAAATTGTATTCAATGAAATTCCATTATTGAATAAACTCTGGCGATACAGTATTCTTGAATTCAAGGCCTCCTCGTCTTCGACAAATTGATTATCTATGGTTCTGTAACTGGCAAATATCGAGAGATCTACTTGTTTTTTCTGCAAAAGTTTAGAGCGAATAAAAAAGGTATTGGTTGTATTCACTTTTTGCAGGCTGTTCACCCGAACACTATCTGTAATTCTAAAATTATAGCCAAATTCTGCATAAACCTTGGCGGTATCACCTATTCCGGCAAAAGCTTCATAATCAACAAATTTATGATTCAAAAGTGATGGTAAATTGGTCGTTACCTCTTGCCTATCATTATGCTCTGTATTGAATTTTATGCCAATCCATTTTTTATTAAAATGCTGTTTCGCAAGTGTGTAAAGCCTTAAAAAATCTGTTTTTGTGAGTTGATTGTCATTACTTAATACACTCCCCGCAGCTTTGATTTTCGTATTTTTTAAAGTAAGATCGGCAGTGAAATTATGGCGTGTACCTTTGAAATTTTCGCTAAAGCGGAGGCTTTCAAAAACGTAATTTAATAGGCTTATTGAATCACGTTTATAGGAGAGCCCCCCGGAAAGAAATTGTTGATTCCCTAACGGATTGACCAAATCCCAGTCTCGTGCAAATTCTATATTCCGAAAGCGTTCAATAGTTCTAAAATCACGGTCAATAAATTCGAGATTGGCAAATCCACTTAACTTCCACTTGCGATCAACTAACAATTTGTTTAGGCTCAGTTTTCCTGCGAATCCCGTATTGTCGTCATCATTTAAAGAGGAAAACAAGTTTTGGTCATTTAAGCTATAGGCTAATTCTGTTAAAACAGTGGTTTTTGAGGAAGGAATATAATCAGCTTTTAACGTCGTTATCTGTAATTTAGTAGCAGCGATCAATTGTATCACCGGTTCGTAATCGCCTTGGGGAATTCCGTTTACAGGAGCAACGTATTCATAGATTCTACCTGTAGCGATCGTTGTTTGTATACGATAATTACCTTGCCCGACGCCCACAAAGCTAAAACGTACATTGAACAGATCGTCATTTTCATCAGTGGAGAAGACAAAAACTTCTTCGCCATTTATCAACTCTTTTCGGTATTGAATCGCGTTTTCGGTAAACGCCTGCGGCAAGGCTGACGAAACGACCATTTGTGTTTGGTCATCACCGGCGTTCGATAAAATCTGACGTTGGGTATCGGTCAAATCTTGTTGCAGTGTCTGGTTCTTGGAATCGCTTTCATTATAGAAATTAATACCTATTTTAAACTTATCTGATTGGTATTGAGCACCATTGAAAGTAACAAACCGTGTATAATTGCGATCTGAAAACTGGTATTCTACAATAATGCGCATATTAGCATTGACCGGGTAGGTAGGATTAAATGTGATCTCTGCGGTGTTGTAGTCAATTATGTAATCATAATTTTCGCCACGGCGCAATGGAGCTCCATTTACATATACCGTTTCACTTCCTGAAATAATTAAGAGCAATTGCTCAGAATTATTACCTGTAATTCTATAGGGGCCCTGATTCGCTTCTTGGGCAATAATGGCGTTTCTGGCAAATTGTCCTCTTACAATTGCTCCAGAGGCATGTGCCGTGGTCTTACTATCACCATGATTTATTGTGGCATCTACTGCTACTCCTGCTACTTTCTTATTGAAGCGCATAAAACTATCTGTGGTGTTCTGCAAATTCACATCACCTGCCTTGATTGACCAATTATCACTGAAAAGTTTGATAAAAACACGGTCGAATTCATTTAAGCGCTGCGTGAAACCTCCTTCCTGTAACGGAATATTTGTATCTGTGATAGACGCCCGTAACTGCACTTTATCCGATAAATATCCGGAAACCTGTAAATCGAGATTTGAATTTAATACAGCGTCCTGGTTGTTACCAACGGTGAATCCTCGTGAAATGCTCCCACTGGTGTTCAGTCCATCAAAGGGTTTAAAAAAGCGATTTTTCTGCTGCGGAACGGCGCTATAGAGTTTCGATGAACTCGTGCGTTTTGGTACAATAATCGCTTCATCAAACACTTTATAAGTCTTCGTCAAAAACTCTGGAAAAGCCTGGTATTCGATGATAACTATCGGATATTTTTTACTGTTAAGGATTAAGAGGGCTTTTGCAAAATCAATTTCATATTCTTTTGCATCTACCAGTACTTTATCTTCTGTGAACACCTTAAAATTAGTCGGGCTTATACTTACCGAATCAATTCGAATCGTGTCACTAGCAACCGTAATCTGCTTTGTCCGAAAATTCTTAGAGGTGGTCTGTGCAACTGAAGAAAATCCTAGTAGTAGAAAAAAAATACAAATAACTTTCCTCATCAAATACAGCACGTTTTGAAGTCAAAAATAATTCAAAAAAAGAATTCAAGTAATTTTTATGTCAAATAGGTAAGTTTAAAAGAGCGATTGCTGTTTTGGTGGATTTTCATGTTCAAGCAACCAGCGCTTACGCCATAAACCGCCAGCATAGCCCGTCAAAGAGCCATCACTACCAATAATACGATGACAAGGCACTACAATCCACAACGGGTTCTTTGCATTGGCGTTCGCCACGGCTCGAATGGCCTTTACATCACCCATTTTCTCCGCTTGTTGCATATAACTACGCTTTTCCCCGTAAGGGATTTGCTGCAATTCATCCCATACACCTTTCTGAAAATCAGTACCTTCAGGGTTCAATTTCAAACTAAATGTCTTTCGCTCTTTATTAAAGTACTCTTCAAGCTGGCGTACACATTCTTGCAATGCTTCAGGAACCACATCACTCGTTTCCTGTTCGCCATCAAGCACCGAAATTGACGAAATACCATCATCGTCACCTACAATTCTGGCAATGCCAATAGGTGTTTTGTAATAGGCTACTTTGTCAAATTCGAAAAACATCTTTAGAATTTTGAGTGGTGATCTCAGCAATTTCCTGAGGAGTTAAATTATAAATATCTACCAATTTTTCCAAAATATTAACAATATAAGCACTTTCATTTCGCTTTCCGCGGAAAGGTACAGGTGCCAAATAAGGCGCATCGGTTTCTAAGACAATATGCTCTAGCGGAATTCGCTTTAAAAATTGATCGATTTTTCCATTTTTAAAGGTCACCACACCTCCAATTCCCAATTTCATATTAAAAGACAAAGCCCTATTCGCTTGTTCCAAAGTTCCGGTAAAGCAATGAAAAATGCCCCGTAACTTTTCATCTTTTTCGCCTTCCAATACTTCAAAAATCTCGTCAAAAGATTCACGGCTATGAATGACAACAGGTAAGTCTTTCTCTTTCGCCCATTGAATCTGAGTTTTAAAGGCATCCTGTTGTTGTTTTAAGAATGAGGTATCCCAATACAGGTCAATACCAGTCTCACCTACAGCGTAAAATTTACGTTTGTCTAATAATTCCTTGACTATGGCTAGTTCTTCCTGGTAGTTTTCCTTTACAGAAGTAGGATGCAGCCCCATCATCAAAAAGATATGTTCAGGATAGTGCTTTTCAAGGTCAAACATCGCTCGATGGTATTCTGAATCAATTGCCGGAATAAAAAATCGTGAAATACCGAGATTAAAAGCACGCTGCATCATTTTAGAACGATCTTCATCAAACTGCTCGACATATAAGTGGGTATGCGTATCGGTTAAAATCATGGCTACCAAAGATAATTCTATAAATAGAATTAAAAAAGGCTTGTTTATATTTGCACTCAAAATTCAAGCATGCTAAAAATATATCATAACAATAGATGTCGTAAAAGTCGCGAGGGGCTAGAGATCTTGGAGAATTCGGGGCAAGATTTCGAAATTGTAAATTATCTTGAAAATCCGCCATCAAAACAAGAGTTAAAAGACATTCTTACTAAATTAGGTCTGACTCCTATTCAGCTCATACGTAAAAATGAAAAAGTGTGGAAAGAGGATTTTAAAGGTAAAGAGCTTTCTGATGATGAACTTCTTGAAGCCATGATCGAGCATCCAAAACTCATCGAAAGACCTATAGTTTTGAAAGGCGATAGCGCTGTTTTGGGACGACCGCCGGAGAACATACTTGGATTACTATAAAATTGGTGGTTTTTAGGTACTGACTCACCATTTACCACTATTTTTTTGCTCATTTATTAATGATACTTTTGTTGTCTTATGCCAAAATTGATAGGATGAGGTTTTTTTCCTTGCTTATAATTATATGTTGTATAACTGTTGCTTCAGGCCAATCTGACACGAACCGCGAAATTACGCTATCTGGTAAAGTTATTGATGCCGAAACCAAAGCCCCACTAGAGTACGCTACTATTTCTATTCACAATAGTGCCAATGACACGATCATTTCGGGTACCTCTACCAATAAACAGGGAAAATTTAGATTTGAAATTCAGGTAGGTACATATACCTTAAAGATCCGATTTTTGTCTTTTAAGACCTATGAATTGACATCACGATCATTTACAAATGATTTAAACCTGGGAACCATTGAATTACAGCCTGAAAATCGGTTAGATGAAATTGAGGTCGTTGCCGATAGAAAACTATTGGAAACCAAATTCAACAAGAAAATATACAATGCTTCGAGTGATATCGCGAATAGAGGCGGTAGTGCCTTGGATGTTTTGAACAATACACCTTCAGTGCGGGTTGATGATGATGGAACCATTACGGCCAGAGGAGGTAACACATCCGTCTTGATTGATGGCAAACCTCAATTCGGCCTGGATAATGGAACAGATATTCTAAGGGCTATTCCTTCTAACAGTATCGACAGGGTTGAAATTATTACCCGTTCTGCTAAATACAGTGCAGAAGGCGGTGGCGGGGCCATTCTGAATATCATCACCAAAAAAAGACAAGGAAAAGGCTTAAACGGATCTCTTGAAATTCACGGTGGTATTCCTGATAATCATGGCCTTTCTACATTTATTAATGAGGATACAGACAAAATGAACCTGTATTCAACCATTAGTTTTAATCAGCGTGATCGAGAAAAATATACTGATATTCGGCAACCTGATTTTGACTTTGATCAAAACAGAGTTGACGAGAACCAGCGCAATAGTTTTCTTTTTAATCTTGGCAGTGATTTTTATTTAGATGATAAAAATACCCTATCGGCGTCTTTTTTAATTAATTCTAATAATAAAAACTATCGATCTGAACTTATTGAACCCGATTTTGTAAGAAATGTTGACGATAATGATGACGGATCAAGAATTGAGGCTGCTTTAGGCTTTGTAACTAAATTTAACGATAATGAGCACGAATTGGCGTTCAATTTCAAGTATGATAATTCAGATTCAGAGAATAATACTGGTATTACCGAAGTTCAGTCAACCGATCCTATCTTTCAAAAATCTACAAAAGATCAGGTACTTGATAATTTTTTAGCCCAGCTGGATTATAAACTCCCGTTCGATGAAAATAAGAATGTGGAAATAGGATATAAAGGAACATTCAGATTTTATGAAAATGATTTCAATGTATCTGAATTTGATTCTGGAATTAATGACTTTGTGACTATTGGGACACTGGATAATCGGATAGGGTATGACGAGAAAATACATGCTTTTTATGGAATGTACAATGCAACACATGACAAACTAAGTTATTCTATAGGCTTACGTACAGAAATCTCTGCTATTGATCTCAGCCAGAGCAGCAGCGTCAATCCCATCGAAAAGAAGTATACTGATATTTTTCCATCCGCGACCTTCGGTTATCAATTTAACGATGACAGCTATTTATCTATAAACTATTCAAGGTCTATTGATCGGCCTACGGCGGCGCAAATAAATCCATTTATCTCCTTCACAGATGAGCGCTTTCAGACGGTAGGGAATCAAAATTTAAATCCGTTCTATACAAATTACCTCGAGGTCCTTTACGATCATAGCTTTGACAAATTAACATTGGTGTCCTCATTTTTCTTAAACTTTGCATCCGATCAATTTTTATCAGTCATTGAAAATACCGGACAGCAAACTGCCGATGGGCAAGATATTTTTAGAAGAATACCAATAAATAGCGGTGATAAAAACGTTCTTGGTATTGACCTTGATCTCACGTACAGATTTTCCAAGAATTTTAGGTTGAATACCTATATTAGTCCATACCATCAGAAAATTAAAAATGCAATAGATCCAAATTATAATGATGAAAGCATCATCTGGTATGCTACAGGTTCCGTAGACATTATGCTAGATAATGGATTGCGAATGAACTTTACCCATATTTATGATTCCCCAATACCCAATGGCTTGACAGAACGAAGAACTATCAATCATTCCAATTTCACGTTGAGCAAAGACCTTTTTAATAAAAAGGCTTTCTTGACTTTTAGAATAAATGATGTATTTAGCTCCAAGAAATTCAAATATGAGTCAAGAGAGGCTAATACCTTAACCTTTAGGGATGTACGCTTTGAAAATCAATATCTTTTAACATTCACCTACCGATTTAATCAAGACCGTAGAAGTGCCAAAGACAGGAGTAAAGAACTGGATCTAGATAAACTCGAAGATACCCAGGACAAAAAGTTCTAACCAAAAAAAGGATGGTTTTCTTAACCATCCTTTCTTAATAAATATATGACCTAAAACTTATTTTTTATTCTTTTTTGCTTCTCTCTTAAGCATCCATTCTTCTCTCAAATACCCTACAATCCAATATGGAATTACAAAAGCCAATAAAAAGATCATCATCCAAAAGCCCATCGTAAAAACGGTCAAAAAAACTAAAAAGCCTATAAATTGTTGAAATTCCATAATAAATTCTGCTGTGTTCAAATTTAGGCCAAAAATAAAATATATTTTTTACTTTGCATAGATGTTTGTTGTTTTTTTCTATGAAATAAAATCAAATTAAACCTTTGTATTCTTTTAAAGTCTAAGATTTAAAATTGAATTAGAAATGGAATTTTATAAAAGACTCCTGATGATAGCCGTTGTACTATGTATGAGTCTGTCAAGCGGCTTTGCCCAGGAAGATGACATTAATGATAAGGCTGTGGAGCAACTTTCATTGACTGCAGAGCAAAAAGAGATCCTCAAAGAGCAGCTGGAACTGACTAAAAGAATGCGTGAGAATTTAAAACGCAATCTCACCGCTGAGCAAAGAAAGACCTTGGCTAACAGAAACCTATCACGTACTGATCGCTTGAAATACCTGCGTAACTCCTTATCTACAAATCAATTGAGCAGGCTTAAAACGAACCAAAGTTTGCTCAGAGATAAACGCAATCAGTTTAGAAAAACCATATCCAGAAGGCAAATGATACGCTTGAGACAGTTTGTTCGCCATAAGCATAACCGTGATAGAAGGAGGCTAGTCAGAAGGTTAAGACAATTAATAAGAGACAATATCTCTGACAGACCCTAAAATCCGAAAATCAATCTAAATCAAAGTATGAAAAAGTTGTTGCTACTTATAGGCTTTATCTGTATGGCCGGTAATTTATTTGCCCAGGTTAAGGAAGAAGAACAGGATGCCGAAATAGATGCCATCATTGATGAATTGATCTTAGATGAAAATAGTATATTAGATTACATCGACGAGTTGAATAAATACCATGTACTATTTTTGTCAGTGGCATATAACAACAAGACCTATTTTTTGGGTAGGGATCTGAACATTGATCAATTCACCCTTTCTCCCCAGGCTATTTATCAGCACCCTAGCGGAGCTTACATTGGAATATCCGGCGTCGTCTACAGTGAATTTGACCCTAAATGGGATTTAACCACTGCTACGTTAGGATTCAGCAATAATTTTGGGAAACATGACAATTTTAACTTCGATATAAGCTACAGCCGGTATCTATTTACAGATTCAGCATCAAGAGATTTTGAAAATAGCTTCGACGGAAGTTTCAGCATAGAAACTAAAAATCGATTGATTGGTGCCTCTGCTGGAGTCACCTATTTCTTTGGTGAAGAGCAAGGTTTTCAAAATAATTTTGATATCTACAGCACTGTCAATTTATTCAAGATCAATAATAAACACCTGGTTTCTTTTAATCCACAGCTGTCATTTATTCTTGGTAATGAGTCTATAGATACTTCAAGGATAGATGATTTAATTGTTGATATTCCAATTATCCAAACAGTGGTGAATGAATTCGAAACATATGCCTTGCGGAATACACAGTTATCTGTTCCCTTAAACTTAGAAATCAATGATTTTGAATTGGAGATTGGTTACAATTTTAACTTCCCTAATGCCTTGATCTTTGAAAGTAACCTAGAAGAATCCTCCTTTTTCAATCTTGGCGTTAGCTATATTTTCAGCTTTCAATAATCTATTAACTTATATTTAACTAAAATTGCTCGCTGGCTACTTATTTTTGTTTGATTTTTTTCATCAACTATTAAACATATGATGCTCTATTGTTGCAGTAACAGTTCGGAGTATTAGCAATCAATCAGTAAGTTTTTTTGATTGCAGCATCAAAATAGTATGTAAGATTGAATTCAAAAACAAATTTGATCAATTAAACGGTAAGCCGAATGCTTCGAGCCTATTTAATTTCCTTCTTATTATTTTTCATTTTTCAAGCAAATCATGCTCAACGTCCACAGCCTGGAGGAGCACAAGAGCAACAAATCGAAATCACCGGAAAAGTTATAGACAAAGAGACGAGTCAACCTTTAGAATATGCAACAATCGTCTTGACATCATTAAGAACGAAAAAAGTTACCGGTGGACTTACAGACAAAGATGGCAATTTTGCCGTTGAAGCAATCAGGGGCCTGTATAATATCTCGGTAGAATTTATTTCATTTAAGAGCTATAAATTATCGAACCAACGCCTCACTAGAAATATAAGTTTAGGGACTATCGCTTTAGAAGTTGACAGTGAGGCACTCGATGAAGTAGAGGTCATCGCCGAAAAAACGACGGTGGAAATAAAACTAGATAAGAAGATTTACAATGTTGGTAAAGATCTAACCGTTCGTGGAGGTACTGTCAGTGACGTTCTTGATAATGTGCCGTCAGTTTCAGTGGATGTCGAAGGTAATGTCGCTTTGCGCGGAAATGATAACGTACGAATACTAATTAACGGGAAACCATCAGGTCTGGTAGGTCTGAGTTCCACTGATGCTTTACGTCAATTACCGGCAGAAGCCATTGAAAAAGTTGAAGTGATTACCTCCCCATCGGCACGCTATGATGCAGAAGGAACAGCCGGAATTTTAAATATTATTCTTAGAAGAAGCAAATTGCAAGGACTGAACGGAGCATTAACTTTCAACGGCGGGTATCCTGTTTCAGCCGGAGTTTCAGGAAACCTGAATTACAGAACGGGCGATGTAAACTTTTTTACTACCTCTGGCTATAACTATCGCGAAGTACCAGGTAATGCCTATTCATTTACCGAGTTTTTTAATGGCGATGAGCCCAGTAGCTTTTTAGAAGAAGATCGCGATTTCGACCGTATCCGTAAAGGATTAAATACTAATTTAGGTGTGGAATGGTATGTAAATGAGACTTCATCTATTACCACTTCGGTACTCTTCCGCGAAAGCGATAATGAACGTAATACCACAAACACCATTTTTGAAATTACCTCAGATGGCGATGAAATCAGAAGAACCAGAATTGACCCCGAGCTTGAAGATGATAAAACGATTCAATACGCTATCAATTATGACAAAAAATTCAAAACTGACGGGCATACACTTACATTTGATTTTCAATTTGAGGACAGTACTGAAGATGAAAACTCCTTGATCAACCAGGATGGCGAAGATGTGGAAAAAGTAAGAACATTAGAAGACCAAGAGCGTATACTAATACAAACCGATTATGTGCTGCCATTAGGTGAAAAAGCACAATTCGAACTTGGCTACCGCGGTAATTTTAATGAATTAAATACTGACTATAAAGTTGAACAAAACAATGAAGGTATTTTCGAATTGAATACTGATTTAAGTAACACCTTACTTTTTAAAGAGACCATAAACGCCCTTTATTCTCAATACGGTCAAAACTATGAAAAGTTCTCATTCTTATTCGGATTAAGGATGGAGTCTACCAGAATTACTATAAATCAACTTACTACTGATGACAGACAGGTAAAAGACTACACCAATTTGTTTCCTACCGTTAATTTATCCTATAAATTTAGTGATGATGAGAGCTTAACTCTCGGGTACAATCGTAGGATACGCAGACCCAGATCACGTTTTATTAATCCGTTTCCTTCGCGTTCAAGTGCAACGAATCTTTTTCAAGGAAATCCTGATCTTGACCCTAGTATATCTGACGGGCTAGATTTGGGATATTTGAAAAGGTTCGGAAAATTCACATTGAACTCATCTATCTATTATCAAAGAGCTACTGATGTTTTTGCTTTTGTATCAGAAGCTACTGATAACTTTTATATTTTTGAGACCAATCAAACGATTCGCGGCGATGACCCCGATTTCGACCAGCTAAACCAGCAATTTGATTTGGTTCCGGTTTTAAGAAGAACGCCGCTGAACCTGGCCAGTCAAGACCGCTACGGTTTTGAATTTACACTTACCTATGCCCCGAATAGAAAATGGCGTATCAATGGTAACTTCAATTTATTCAAGTTTATTACCGACGGTGAAAATAGTTTAGGTGAAAACCTGGATGCCGATAATACCAGTTGGTTCGCACGAATTAACAATAAACTAACCTTACCAGGAAAAATCGATTGGCAAACAC
>JAAUYH010061553.1_pt1 | contig 25114 bp, 15 predicted proteins | sample 7278061 | NCBI WGS metagenome assembly JAAUYH01 (sample SAMN14350203, study PRJNA611818) | marine sediment metagenome | isolation source: surface marine sediment (0.6m) | place: French Polynesia: Moorea | collected 2018-08 | reverse complement strand
CTGCAAAAATGCGTTGCAGGAACCTGCTCTAGAACAAATCAAGGACGTATTCCCATCAGACGTACAAAAATAATTTATACAGAAAACTAGAAACGAATAAATTTACAATTGAACATAATGTCAAGTGGATTATTCAGGAGTGGGTTCGACAAAAAGTAGATAACCTATCTAAAATAACAGGTATACATACCCATCTCCTAAATACTATTCCCTAGGTATGCTTTGGTTAGCTTGCTTCGCCACTTCATTGATGGCTTTGCTTGGTGTCGGATGCCAAATTGGATGAGATTTTATTTTCTCCGACCCAATGCGCTGCAGAGATACTGTACCATTTGCTCCTACGGTGTTAGAAAAGTGGTTCCGCCTACTTTAGTGCGCTACGCTAGCTGCGCCGTATCATCCATTATACCATTATCAATCATGTGATTGGATGCGAACACACCCCCAATCCAACATAATTCTGTTATCTATTCGTGATTGCGTTGTCAACTATTTCATGCTCATGTCTTCTATGTCGTCGAGGTTAGTATTTATAGAACGAATCTGGGTGTGATGTTGTTAACTTTGCTCTGTCTTCACAGTTTCGTTCGCAATCTTGCAAGCGCATCCTCTCGGTGATGGCAAAAGTTTTCGTGTTTACGGGACATCCCGACTCAAACTCACTATCATCCGCACTAGCCGATGCGTACGCGGAAGGTGCCGCATCTGCCGGTGCCCAAGTTCGGCGACAAGATCTATGGAACATGTCGTTTGACGCCGATCTAACCCACGGGTATAAGAAGCGTAAAACATTGGAGCCGTGTTTGATGGAGTGGCAAGAGAATTTGACGTGGTCGTCACATGTCGCGCTATTTAGTCCGATGTGGTGGGGGTCGCTACCGGCGAAAACGAAAGGCGTAATGGACCGCGCCCTGTTACCTGGTTTCGGATTTCGTTTCAACGCCGAGTCTCGGTTTCCAGAAAGATTGCTGGACGGTCGTACGGCAGATGTGATGGTGACATCGGATACTCCGGGTTGGTTGGAAAGAATAATATTCGCACGCGCTATGCGCACCAATATCACGAAGCGAATTCTCGGCCTCCTAGGTATCAAGACGAGAAAGTTCAGACACATCGCGGTGGTGAGATCTGCTAGTGAGAGGGAAGTAGCACGTTGGATTGCTCGAGCGCGCGCTGATGGCGTAGCTGCGGCGAAACGAAGCACATCGAAGACGCTAGCGATAGCTCGTAAAGCGAAACATAACTAGGGCGCCGAAAGATTCGGCGAATGTGGGAAATAAAATTACCTAGGCATGCATCATGCCTCTCAAAAGCATGGGTCAATACTTCTACACTAGAGTACAGTACACCAGAGACAGGTGCATAGACTTTTTCGCGATGTGGGTGGCAAAATGAGCAGTGTGGGTCGCAGCCAAACCCAACGATGAATTGGCTTCCAAAAACCTTGGAATTTTTTTTCAAATTTCACTATCTACCTCAGTAGATCAAATGCTTCTGCCAATCAAAAGGCGTTTTCTGATTAACGGATGCAACTGGATTCAGACACCCCATACCTGCTCTCACCCCATCGATTGATTGCAGTATGTATTGCAAGCTCACCTAATAAAGCAAGGATTGCAAATAATTTTTGAATTGCAATACATATTGGGATACACTGATGGATAACGACGACCATTGTAACCAATAAACAGTTGAGTCTCGGATGACACATCATGTGAATCAACAAATGAATCGCCATACCCCGTTACTTTGTTCAAAAGAGGATGACGAGGAAGTAATGTGCGTCCGGGATGTTCGCTCAAAAATTAGCGCACCGACCTGGAAGAAAGCACTGCATTACCGTTGGTTGTTCGAAAACTTATGCTTTGTGTATCAGATCCAGCTGCGGTAATGTCGATTGATTGGAAACGGGATTGGGTCGGTCATGATCGATTGAGATTGGGAAGGTGAATTGGCTTCTACTATCAATTAAGTAGCAATCGAATTGGTCCTTCTCCTCCTCTCACCTGTTTCTTTCGAATCCGATTCAAACTCTGGTGCACGCACTTGACATTTCATAATGACTGACGGCAAGAATGGGAACGGTGGTGCTGATTGTGATTGCCCGCGTGCAGGTGAATATAAAAATGACCGCGGTCGGTGTGGTAAATACCGGAGGGGAAACAGTGGAGACGGAAGTAGCATGACAACGTTCCCAACCCGACCGTCATTTGTGAGGAAATGGGCTTTCCAAGTACGTGTTGACGGAGTTCGAGCTGTGTGGCTTCACTGAGCCCACTCCAATTCAGGGGCAGTGCGGGGTCACATACAGTGCAGCGGTAGCGGTTCGAATTCGTTCGAAGTTGCCTTCCAGCTGGTCCACTGTTTGCTTAACACCGTGCTGGTGATAGGCGGTCGAAGTAGATACTTCAAGTAGATTAGGTTCTCAACTTTGTCAGTTTATTTTCTTCTCTTATGTTTTTCATGTAAATCTATCTGATCTTAAGTATTGAACGATAATAGAGGTCCTAGTAGCCCTGGATCTTAGTACCAACTTCTAAGACCCATTGCACGACTGACTTTCTAATCATTTCGCGAACGTGATAATATGTAAAGCGACAGATAGTCTTGACTGGTAGCTCTATCTAGGCGAGAAGTTTGTGGAATTGCAGCAGAAGGTTCTTGTAAAACTTGTGCTTAAACTCAAACATTAAAGTTGGGTACATTCATTGTGATATTCTTCAGAAGGCATAACTGAAGAATCATACCTGAATAATTTCACGATGAATGTACCCAACTATCAGATGTAAATTATCTCAATGCTTGATGTGAAGCCGAGGCGAGACCTACATCGAACTGAAATCTTCGCGAGTTAAATTGTGACCGGAGTAGAAAAACAGTAGCGTGCGAAATATTTATTTCTACTCTTCGGACAAGCAGCAGTGAGATGGTTCAGGTTCAAGTATCCAACTGGGAAAGGACCGATAAAACAAGAGCCTAATGTTGTTGCTAATGTGATTCTTCTCTAGATATTACAGTTTTCGTTCCTCTGACCTGTACATCTTTTACCTCGACTCTCAAAACATCTCAAACGTCGAAGATTTTCTTTTCTGCTATACACTGCTCCTTTCCTACCAATGAAACAGATTTTGGGATCCTTGGATGTTTTAGTCCTAAACGAAAGATCTCCAATTCATTTGCCTCAACTCACAAGCCTTGAAAACTTTCTGCCCCCACAAATGCTTCGTTGAGACGATTGTGATAGTCTATTATGGAGTCGCCACTTCAGTATCTTCTTCGCTGGTTTCTCAAAACTGAAAATACTGGCAAGTGGTGACATGAGTTTGGATTAATGTATCTTATTCTTCCAGAAGTATTGTATATGAAATGATGTTAATTATCTTCCTTCTTTACATAAAAAAGAGTACAAATCCTCATTTAATGGAGGTTCAACTTCATTTAGGCTTCGAATTCTCATCTTAGTTACAGGTTCTCCCTACTTAATCGCACGGAAAGACCTGCCTAGTATTTCGTGTAATGTCTACCGCGTGTGGCACTAAGCGTCTTGCTCTTTAAATAATAGTTGCGAATTGGTCGAATTTTCAAGCACTAAGCACAAAACTGGGTACTGTTACGGGAGGTGGCCACATTGAATTTGCAACCAATTGAATCGGACAGATGCGGATAATTAATAAACATGATGTTCACAGTTCTCAATATCAATGCCGTTATCTGATAATGTGAGCGGTACATAATTGTGTTTCAGTAAAATTCTAACTGAAGCACTGAATATCAATGACTATTCGAATTTGATCTAATTTGAATACAAGCTGGAACAGTATTACAATTTGTTTCTCCATGAGTTCAATGGTTTTAGTACGTATGCACCATTGTCTCAGAACAAGATAAATGGTAGATGAACAAAGTTTTTGTACGCCTAGATGACTCTAAGCAAGTTTCTAGGAGAAGATCGCAATAATATCCTAACTCAATAACACTTGCAATAAGATGAACTTAAAATAGATAGATTCTACCTTCACAGTGCAACATGTAGCAGCAATAATTTATTGCACTAAAACCCTGGTTTTAAGTGCCTGTGAGCCATGATTTTCGACTTCTCTTAGACAACACAAGCCTTGGAGAAAAATCTGTTCTTTGAAGCATTGGGAACTACAATAGCAAAAATTTTTAATTCGAAGCCATTCGTTTCAAAGTCCCTAGGGTTGTACTTTTCTGCACAATCCGCTCTCATGACAAATGTCTTATTCCCAGAAATTTCCGTGAGTTGGCTTTGCAATGTCATCTTTATTGTTACCAGCGTTCTTATGGGTTAAACTTAGCGAAAACAGGTTTCTGTCCTTCCCCAGACTGCGCTTCGCGCCTAAACTGGAAGCTTATAAGCGAATGAAAGTTCAGAAAAATGTTTGCTCTCAGCTAATTAGATTAATTCAGGTTAAAATTTCTACTGAACATATTTTAGATTATTTGAAAATGAAATATAGACATATTCTTGATATATGTACATGCCGTATATATGTAAAATTACTTGCCGTTCATTTTAACCTGAATAATCCAGGAAATTAGACTAGCATTTTTTACTTGACGGTGCTCCTAGTTTTCACCTTAGGCCCACTCAGGGTCTTCAATGACCATTTAAACTGCCAAATCATACATCACTTATTCATAAAACCTGTTCTTGTTACGCTCCCTTACTCCCTGATAATGTGTTTTCTCATTGAGCGACTGCTTATAGTTTTCGTATCTTTGTATTCGAATGATTCTCGTAATCACTTCGCACAGTGTTAAAATCTTGTTTTCGATACACCCAGAACTGTTGAGTAGATCCTTGCGCTATTTTCTTTGTCCCATGAAAAATTCATACAAGCCATCGTACCGCTTACGATAAAAATGACGTCAAAGTCGATATGAAAGGAATCTCAACGATAACTATCCACCGACTATGCTCCGGTAAAGCAAAATAGCTCATTTTCGTCTATTGAAGATCTTTTTAGCTAAAACTGGAACCAGAATCATTAAAAATTGAATGATGCATTCATTTTAGAATCTCTGAGTGAAATATTTGAGGTCCATATACTTAATTGTACTAAATAATTGTAGCTAGTGCTTGAAGCTGTCAGCTGAGATCATTCAGACATATTCATTCAGAAGAATTACCCAATTAGGTCATGGTTTTAAAACGTATTACTTCAAAAATAGGTAAAGTAGGCGGTTTGGGAAGCTTTCGAAGTAAGGTGCAGAGAGTGTTCAAGAAAGCGAGGCCATTCGAATCGCACCTGAAACTTAATGGTGAAGCACTGATGTCTCCTGAGGTGAGCTATGAAAGAGAGAAGAACGAATATGCGCAGTTGCTCAGTTTGCAAGTGCTAAATCATTGAATTTCTTCGAATCTACTCAAACTCTGCGACATACACTCCTTCAGAGCCCCTATCTACACTCGACAGTTGAATGTTTTCTGTTCTTAACTTCCAATAGAAATCAGTTTCAAGGTTTTTAGAATGATTCAATAGAAGGCTTCAAATCGGCTCATTGCATGAACGATTGGTAAAGAATCTCTGAAAAAAGGACAGCAATTGGCATGCAGCTCATGTGAAGTTTTACGAGCCAATATTCACTACGAGGATTTTAATCAAAATTTCAGCTAAGTCAGCAAGAGGATCGGAGTGAAGAAAAAATTTCTCGTCCAAGATGTAAATGCTAGAGAACTGAGCTTTTAAATTCAATGTCTTTTCTTGATCCATATCATAAAAGCGCGTAGAACGGAATCTCGAATTGAACATTTTGATTGAATTACTTCTATTATTGGGTAGAAAAGCTTTGCTGTGTCAATCTGAGGAGCCATTGCAGTTTTCTACTCACGTTCGAATAGTTTTCGAGTTAAAAATCAAATTTCTTGACTATTCTGGGTTCATCAGAAGTCAAATAGTTTGTTAACTGCTGTGATCTGTTGCCAATGATACTCTCAGAGCGTTAGTTGAAGTCTAGATTTGACTAAAAATAATTGAACGGTGCCCTCATTGCAGGATTGCTAAGATATTTCGAAACACTTCGTGGATTCATAGCAATTAAAGTTCTTAGAAGATACATTAACCTGATACAGTAGGCGATTCCCCATTCAGTATGGGAATTCGAAATAAGTTTGGCGCAATTTTAATTCTAAAATAGTTTCATAGAATCAGGATTATTGAAGATATGTGCACCTGAATTCAATAAGAATTCGAAGGAAGAGAATCGATTCTGGATCAGTTATCGCAAGCGAAGCTAGTTTGAAGTTCTTTTGGTCTGACTACACAAAGCCATTTCAAAGAAAAAAACTTAACGAACTTAGTTGTTGAAATAAAGTGAAATATTTATGCATATTTTTCGAATGACAGTCAGTAGTTCAGAAAGTTTATTATCTGGATCAACAGAAAAGAGGTTTCCGAAGGTCTAACTCATGCAGTGTAGCAACGCGATTGTGAAATGAACTCCGGAGTAGCTTACGGAATCCTTGCTCTCGCTTGTAAATCTGGATATGAATCGCAGATCTCACAAGATTGGCGCTCGTTTCTGAGATCAGTTTTATTTTTTAAGTACTAATTTTTAGAATGGAATGGATTGATTTCGTTTCGATCCGTGAAAAAGAGGACGTTGCAAGGCATCCACCCAGAATTGAGGATTCAGCATCTTATTCATCTTTGGACTAAATCAGTTTACGATCAACTTGAGAAGAAAAACTGGAAAATTTATCCGCACAAAGTTTCCATAGTGATAGATAGTATATGGATCAATCACGGCTGAGTCTGTTTCTCATAAGCTGATGTGCTTTATAAATCTCGTCCAATGACCTCGTTCTTCACCAGTCTGAGTGATACGCTTTTCTTTATTATTTTTTCTTTCGTTATTCACTCACTTCTTATGTGTTCTATACCGTTCAATTAGTTTCTCTTTCATTTCTATGTTTCATTTTAGTTTTATGTTCTCTGTGTGTTTTTGTTATTAGCTCACAGAGAATACTTGTAAAAAGAAAATACTAACTATTATCTGCTCACATCACCTAGAGTTTCCGCCTCAATCATTCGTTGAGATAGCAATAAAGTATTCCAAGAATCACTTGCTTGAACTGCAATTGACTGTTGCTGACTGAGCCGTAAACTGTTCGCTAAGCCATTAATTATTTATTCTTACACCTTTTATAAAGCTATATAAACTTACTAGGCCACCGAATTCTCAGTTACTGATACACGCAGTCTGAGCCCCGGCCAGTGGTTTCCCTCACTGAGCTAGTAGATGCATACGATTCCGCCTCTCCATCCTGTTTTTTCGGCCATAGAGAAGATATAGTATATTGTTTTGTTTTTTAAGAACAACTTAAGCGACGAATATGTATCAGAGAGCGCCGAACAGAAGTTTTGTCAAACAAGTCAATACCTTGAATACTACAGTCCACGAAATAAGTATAGCCCGTTCCGAACTCTCCCCAACTTCGTCGTACACGTTGCACTATTCCAGTAAACGTGCATTCTCCTAAATAAATTATTCAGCCCCCCCCCCAACAAACAGCGCACGCTAATACAGCCTGCCGATCCCCACTGTACCACACCTGACGAAAACGAAGAATAGTCCGACTGTTTCGTGTGAAATAAATTAAAACGAAATAGTTTACTGGACTATCACGCATCTACCGGCGGAATAATGCCCTATCGGGCTCCCGCGCTTCGTTATAACATCGATCCATCGTTGTTTCAGGGAGCGAACGAGCGGACGAAGGACCCCTTTCTCGATTTTTCCCATCCATACAGGATCGCCTCTTTTAGCCATTCTGCGTCGTCGAACTATCGAAATCCGCAGCACACCTCGGACACCAACACCGCCCAGAGGTTTTCAATTGTGTTAAACTTCGGACTACAGGTCGGCCAGTCCAAAAATCAATACTCATGTCCCACAAAAACTGTTTGGTATAGTTATCCACGTGCACAGACGCGTTATCTTGCTGAAATTGTGGTCTTCGTTGTGTACGTCGTTCCCAAAGGGAATCAAAGATAGCTCTAATACGTTGCAATACTTCTGCGCGTTCATTGTCGTTTCCACAAGCACAAGCTCCGCCTTCCCCAGCGCCGAAAAGGCCCCCCACACCGTAGTTGAATCGCCGCCGTTTTTGTAGTGCAACCCGCGAGAGGAAAAACACCAACACAAACTACGCCCAGAAGTATTGTCACCCGCAGGGGTATAGGGTCACCCGCGAGGGAGTAAGGTGACTGTAGAACCGCTCCCAACAACACAAACACCCGCCCTAGAATGGGATGTCAGCCCCAAAGGGTAAATACAGGTATAATCAGTCGGAAAGGCCGCAATGCGACCATCTTTTGTGGTTATAGCCATCCTGTGCATCAAGAATCCCGCAGACTCGACGTGGGAAGTCACCAAACAGACCGCAGACTGTCACTCACGACGAATATATCCCGATTGGATTCCAGTTTGAGGCCGAAAACTCTTTGGATTTACTCGAGAAGTGCCTGGACTACTTATTGTAGTCCGCACTAAAATGATTCTACATGGAATGAAATACCGTAAAATGCTACAGTACTAGAATGAGAAACTAGAAATAAGTACGTACTAATATTGAATCTCCCCAGTGGGGTGGCAATGGTTTCTTACCAGTAAGAAAAACCCAACACGTACTACTGTAGTGCAGGGTGCTACCTCCCGTGCCTCGGTTAACCGGCGCTGCCCACCAGTGAGATAGAAAGGGGCCGTGTCACCACAGTTTTGGCGGCCCGAAAAGTAGCGCCGGGGAAGGCGGGTGTCCGCTCAGTACTCCGCGCAACCATCTGGTCCGTCGAGGGTGAACATCTTCTCGTTGGACCAGATGGTGCGCTGCCGCACCCGGTCGCTCGCGCGCAAAGATTCATCGGCCCATTCTACGCGGTCTCTTCTGTGATTAATAGTGAGTGGGGGGTGCCCTTAACATCTTCTTGTACTCAAGATGCTCCATTTCCTGTAGTATCTGTTAAACACGGCGGACAGTGGCAGGGGCACCATACATCTTCATCAAATCGTTTGCGGAATATTCACCAGTACTCGCCTTGCGCACCATCCCCATCACTATTTTTTCGATAGTTTGCGTGGGGGCCGAATTTTGCGGGCTTACGCCCGAATCGTAGAGCTTGTTGAAAGTTGTGGATTGCTTTGCGTGAGCGCCCGGTCCGACGCTCGATCTCCGTTACCAGTTTTTTGCCTTCAGCCATGGCCTGAATCACCCCCTTTCTTTCTCGGTCAGGCGGCGGCCACGGCTCATTGTTTAGGTTGTTGTTGTCGGTGATGTACAGTATAGTTGCTAGCCGAGAGGTATTTTGACAAAACAATTGAAAGAACTCGCATTTATGGATGTGGCATCTCGTTGCGTGTTGTGGTTGCTAATTTGTCTCGCGCGAAACAGCAGGGCTATTTTTTGTTTTTCGTCAGGTGTGGTGCAGTGGTGATCGGTAGGCTGTATTAGCGTGCGCTGTATGTTGGGGGATTGAACAGTGTACTCTAGAGAGTGGTTATTTACTGGAATAGTGCAACGTGCACTGCGCAGTTAACGAGGGTTTGGAACGGGCTATACTTATTTCGTGGACTTATGGGCCATGAAAGATAGTAAAACATGATCTTCATGCTTGGAAGAGCGATTATTCTTTTGTCATATAATGCGAGGAGCGTAATTAAATAATTAATCTCACAATTAATTCCAAGAAGAAGCTATGTTACATTGGCCGCAGCTATAAAATTTTCCAATGTATAATTTGCTATTTCGGCGCCGTCGAACGGCGGACGAAGAACATAGGATACATTCGGATCTCGCGCTGGAGATAAATTTTTCCAGATGCGGAACATGCGACAGTATTGTTCCTTAAGTATGAGAAAGTTCTTAAACTGATTGAATCAGTTAATATAATGCATGCTTGAATCGAAAGACATAATTTGTCCGCAACTACCGAAAAACTAGTCATGGAAACAAGCAGAATCGTTCTCAAACAAAAGTCTGAACTCATTTATTTGTTAGAAGTTCAGCACATGCTTTAATTATAAGATAGCTACGAAAGAATTCAAATTGAATTTATTCGCAAAATGAAATTGGAATACCATGATGAAACTAAATTCCAAAGAATCATAGAATCATCTGTGTTTATAATTTGATAAACAAATATTTCGAAGGACTAGCTTCCTCAAAATTCTAGTGTTCGACAGAATAATAATTGTGTACTTTCATCTTATTCCCTCGATCTACTAAACCAATGATGTCTCAGCAGTATTAGTCACGTCCAGGATTCTGAGATACGTCAAATAAATTTCAAGAAACATAAAAGCTTGAATACAGGGGTGTCTCTTTTAAGACCGGTTTATGGAATGTCCAGATTCATTATAAATCCACGTCGTAACTCGTAACTTTCGCGATTAGAAATTCAAAACTCAATTTTTAATTCGGAATAATGCACTTAGAACTGTATACGTAGTTCATAAAAAATAAAAGAAGTTTGGGACTTACCCAAGAGCAATCATTTCCCTAAACCTAGGGAATTACTAGTGCCATGTTGAGAAGTCAATTAAGGTCCTCTTACATTTAAACTATAAATTTCGTTCTGTACGAAGTACGTGAAATATATAAGAACTACAAAAATAAGGTTTAACACGGTTATTCGAAAGATCATTCCACTCAATATGTTCCGAGCCGCTGAATGACCTGATAAGTCCGAAGTTGAATCTTTTCAAGAAATTGAAAGTTCAAAGATTATTTTCAGACGGCCATTGCTTCGAAGAAGCAGCTTCGCGTTTCGTTTTTATAGCTGTCAAACAGATGACATGTGGTACAAGTAACCTCGAAAATATTTCACTTGTTTTGATGAGAAGCCAAAATCTTAAGTAGGACCCATAAATACGATTTTTTGGATCCTTAGAACAATATTGCACAAGTCGCAATAAGGTTCCAGGTTTTCCAAAGAGCGATGAGGCAAACAAATCTAGCTGAAAACGAATTAGAAAGAATAGGAGCTGTAATTTCTATTTGATTTTTCAAACCATAAGGCCAAATTAGACTTAATTGCAAGACATGTAACTGGTTTTTAATATTCTCTGCGCTCAGAACTATTTCCAATATACCTGAGCCAGATTCAGTCTGGTACATTGATCTCTGCATCTACTTTCATTCTTTCTCACTTCAAAGCATCAAACTGCTGAGTATAGCGCTTATAGCGTCGACATGTAATTCAAACATCATTCAACCGCTTCTTAATACTCATTATAGAACATATACAGTGATAATGAGTCGGGGTTACTGTATCGTATGCGATCGGATAGTACATATCTGGTAAAAAAACAAGGTAATACATAGATCCACTTTTCAACAGTAAAAAAATTGTAAGGTTTTTGCACCCATGCAACTGGGTGGCACATACTTCTCTCACAGTACATTGGCTCATCTGCGAATCCGTTAGCTTTCTAGATAATAACAGATTAGAAACAATCATACTTTCTCAAAAATCTCTATGCAGGAATTCGACTCAATTCAAATACTGGCGCGAATGGTGGTAAATTGCGATGCAAACCGTTCGAATAGTCCTTGTATTTCACTTTTGGAGAACTGCAGTCGTCATCAACTAACGATATCTCCGCCAGATGTACGTATCGAACTATTCCCACCAAACTAAACTGCTTGACATCAGCCGCTGAATCATTTGTTGATTGCAAAAATCAAAGATTCGGTACAGATCTTTTCTGCCAAGACGAATCCGTGAAAATTCTGAAAGAAGAAGTTCTGCTAATAACTCTTTCAAGGAAAACACTAAAATAGGGAGATGTGTAATGATCGAATAGAAGTTACCTTTTGTAACATATGTTGTTAAAATGTTTGGTAAGTCGTCACAACATACTGTATGTGGAAAGGAAATTCAAGAAAATGTTGTATAAGAAATAATTATTTACCAGGTGTATTGGAGGACACGGTCAAATCTATACTGTGGCCACCATTTGATTCAATTATTTATTGAACTGTACATGATATGAATGAGCAGTCCCTTGATTTCAGCTTACCAGATTCAGTCTCGTTAAAAAGTCAGGGAGACTAGAAAAAAACATCACGCTGATCACATTCTTGTCTCCTTCCACACTTTTTTGAAGGGCAATTTATCTAATAAGGGTTCACTAGCTCTGTATGCCGATTCTGGCATTTATTTATTGATTCTGAGGATCCATCAGATTCAAGAAGATGAAATTCTATCATTATAAGATTCATTGAACACAGCAGATGGTCAAGATCAATGTGATACAGTTCAGGAAAATCATGCAAATGAATGTAAAACAACGCCGATAACTATTACATTGAACAATCTAATTGAAAAGCAGACCAATACCCCCATGTGATCGACTTATCGAGCACTGCTCAAAGCTCTCGATATATCCCGAGTCATTAATTAGAAGCGAAGGCAGAAATCTAGATAGAAGTGAATTTGCAATTATTTTTTGAAATTAATTTTTCCATTTTGATTTCATTAGATTCGGTATTTTCTAATTGTATCAAAACAATGTATTCAAATTTACAACACAATATTGTTATAGGAGTCAATTTCACTTGTTTTTTACAATTCCGTTTACAAGCTTGAGAACATCAACTCTGGTAGTTTTCTTAGCTTTATGCACTGCAAATAATAAGAAAAAGAGGTAGAAATTCCAATGGATGTAAATTTATTATTTTTTTACAAAAAATATACTATTATGAGGTCGTTCTTTTTGGTCGTTTTTCTACCTGCCTTTGCCCCTGCATCAGTAGCATTTTTTGAAATCCTGGTTTAAATACGCCTCGCTCGCAACTTGTAGCGCTTATATCGTTGTAGGCTTGCAACGAATTTCTCTAAGCACTTTTTGACCGATTTCTCACAGGACTCGCTCCAACTCACCTTTTGTTAGCCTGCAGTTAGCGCTCCATTTTTATTAGCTTCTCTCGCTCTCTCTGTGACGATACGTGCTTGGGTACGGTACTCTTAATCCTAGTTTCGGGACAGTTAGGCTTTGATTTTCAATGAAAGCGATGTCAATATTCGTACACTATGCTTGTTTATTTAGTTTAATTTCAGCAGGAAATTCTCTTAACAACCAATACTGCCTAATGCCTCCAACATGTTTATAACGTAATTTTCTATTCTTCCTATGGGACTTATTTTTCCTCGATTACCCTGTGACTCATGGACAGGTGGGAGTGCGGCAACTTATTATATCACTACCGTAGTACAATATCGTATAGGACTTCGGAATGCTCGTTTCGAAGGAATTTCAATGATAGAAACATCCTTCGACAAACTAGTTTTGACAATTGGAAGCAAAGTCTCCTAATTACCTTGCATGTTTTTCAAGTGCATTTCGCTGCACTACTGCTTCAGGTATTTCTAATAGCATGGTGTGTTCATTTAATTTGTTTTCAGTCCCGATTCACTTCATGACCATGCGTCAGACGCGGTATTGAAGCGAGGTGTAAATAGCTCAAATTTACTTATTAAATTTATTTGGTTCGGCTCTGAAACGATGCTGTATCGCAACAAATCTGGATGAGATGAGTATAACATTGCTCTGCCTTCACCGTTTCGCTTGTGAGCTTGCTAACTCGTATTCTTCAAGATACCAGAAGTTTCCTTGTTTACAGGACATCCCGCCACAAATTCACTACCATCCGCACTAGCCAATGTGTACGTGGAAGGTGCTACTGTTGCGGGTGCGCAAGTTCGGAGAAGAATCTATGCAATGTTTCGTTTGAGGCCGACCTAACCTGTAGACAAAAGAGACGCAAAACATTGAAGCCATGTTTGCGGCAATGGCGCGAGAATCTGACATGGTCGTCACATGTCGCACTATTTAGGCCGATGTGAGGGGGGGGGGGGGGTCGCTACCAGCGAGAACGAAAGGCGTAATGGACCGTGCGCTGCTACCCAGTTCCGGGTTTCGTTTCAATGACGATTTCCCCGTTTCAAGAAAAATTGCTGATAGGTCGCACAGCAGATGTGACGGCAACGTCGGTTACACGCGGTTGGTTCGACAGAATTACGTTCTCTCGCGTTATGCGCATCTGCATCACATAACAAGTACTCGGTTTTTGTGGTACAGTACCAAAACAAAAAGGGACAGACACATCGCGGCAGTAGAAGCTACTAGCGAGGAGGAAATACAGCGTTGGCTAGCTCAAGCGCGTGCAGATAGCGTGGCCGCTGCGAAACGAAGCGCAGCGAAGGTGCTAGTGATAGCTACTCCGAGTGCACAATGATGGCGTGGCCGCTGCGGAGTGAAACACAACCAAAGTGCTTCAATCTTCAGATAATTGCTGCGCGAACTGCGGACCGTGCGCAAGCGTTGATTTCGACGTTTCTCCGTTTCGTCGATTTCGGGTCTGCCAGTTCACATGAAACTGTCTTTTGATTTGTTTGCGCCCTGACAAGCATCGAATATTCAAAATAAAACGCTTAGCCATCCATCATTTCCCGGAAATCACGGATGGATATTTGGACACCGCGCCAGGGACAGGACCGTAGACGTGCTACAGCAGGAGCGTGGGTAGCAAACAACACCGCGTGGGTCGTCTCAATGTGTGGTAACCTTTGTTGCTTTTGGACCTAACAAGGAATTTGGCGCCTTCTAAAACCCTTGAATTTTATCCGAATTTCAGTAACTATTAGATCAAATCCTGCCTCCGAATCATAATACCAGTCCATCCAACTGTCCTCCTGTGCGCAACTCGTTTTCACGGAACCCACAGGCGCCTGCCTACGCCTTTCTGAGCACTCTCGCCGGTTTCTTTCGAATCTGAATCTCACTTCAGTGTACGCGCATAACAGCTTGCAATGTCTTACGGCGGAAATGGCTACGGTGGAGGCGGCGGTGGTGGCGGTTACGGAGGAGGTGGCGGCGGCGGCGGAGGTCCGCGTGGAGGTGGAGGGGGCTACGGAAACGACCGCGGCGGGTATGGTAACGACCGCGGAGGATATGGAGGAGGCGGTGATCGTGGTGGATATGGCGGCGGCGGCGGCGGCGGCGGTGGATATGGCGGAGGCGTAAGTTGCAGTGCTCATGTCCGCCTGATTAATGACTTTCACTAACTTGTCTGTCGCGATTTGTACAGGGTTATGGAAACGGCAGTTACGGTGGCGGCTATGATGACGGATATAGTGGCGGTGGCGGCGGGTATGGCGATTCGGACCTTGGAGCGAATCTCCGCGACATCCAGTGGACTCAAGATGTGTACAACAGCCTGCCGAAGTTCGAGAAAGATTTCTACATGGAGCACCCAGCCGTAAAGAATCGGAGTGAGGCGGAAGTCCGCGCGTATCGCGAGAAACACGATATCACAGTTAGCGGTGAGGACGTGCCTAAGCCGACCACTATTTTCGAAGAGGCGAGCTTCCCCGAGTACGTGTTGACGGAGATCGAGCGGTGTGGGTTCACTGAGCCCACCCCGATTCAGGGGCAGTCGTGGCCGGTAGCTCTTTCTGGGCGTGACGTTATCGGAATTGCGCGTACAGGCTCTGGAAAAACCTGTGCGTACATCCTTCCTGCGATAGTGCACATCAATGCGCAACCCTATCTGAACAAGGGCGATGGTCCCATCGTGCTCGTTCTAGCCCCGACCCGTGAATTGGCGAATCAAATTAAGGAGGATTGTGTCAAGTTTGGTGGTAGCTCTCGCATCAAATGTACTTGCGTCTACGGTGGTGCGCCGAAGCGTGGACAGGCCATGGATTTGGAGCGTGGCGTTGAAATTGTAATTGCTACTCCGGGTCGGCTAATCGATTTTCTCGATAAGGGTACCACGAACTTGCGCCGTGTGACATACCTCGTCCTGGATGAGGCGGATCGTATGCTTGATATGGGATTTGAGAAGCAGTTGCGTCAGATTGTGGGTCAGATCCGCCCTGATCGTCAAACACTTATGTTCACGGCTACTTGGCCGAAAGATGTGGTCTCGATTGCCAGCGAATTCTTGAAGGAGAACCCAGTCACAGTTCAAATTGGCAACACGGAGCTCACAACGAATAAGGATATCAAGCAGATCATCGAGATGTGTGACGACCATGAAAAGCACCGAGTGCTTTTCCGCCGTCTTGATGACATGAGACGCCAGATGCAGGGCAATGTACCGAGAATTCTGATCTTTACGGAGACGAAGAGGAAGGCGGATCAACTCACGTCTGACTTGCGTTACGAGAATTATGCGTGCATCGCGGTGCACGGCGATAAGAGCCAGCAGGAGCGTGACTCGGCACTCTCGGACTTTAAGACGGGACGCTGTCCTATCCTGGTGGCGACGGATGTGGCGGCTCGTGGTCTAGGTAAGTTGGAGAAAATGCTAACGAAACTTTTGTGTTGTTTGTGCAGTGTTTGTTGTGAAGTGGCGGGTGTGAGCACATTGGAGTTGGTGGTGTGGGGAGTTGGGGAGATGAAAATCGAAAATCGCAAAACAGATGGGAACTGTATAGAAAACGACGATATGGGATGATACTGGTATGCAAATGAGAACAATCGCTAATGATGATGAACAAATCGAGGCAAAGTCGACATGTGTGAAATGAGCAACCTGTCTTGGAAGTGTGTATGTATCAATTGTACTGCCCGCAGTGCTGCTGCTTACCCAAAGTCACCTACATATGCATTCATTCGTTGCGTGGCCTTGACGAAGAACGTGCGTGTCGGTGGTACCGAAAGGCGGCCTTTCGGTACCGCCGATATTGGTTTGCATGCCGAAGTATGTTACAGTTTCCCTCTTCCCAACTCTTTAGTTTAGCACATCAATTCCTGACGCATAAGCGGCCGACTTGGATAATCGGTCGAACCCTCAATCGCGATTACACGTGCGGCCGCATACCTTGCGTGGGCGTGGGCGGCACGCGGCGAACGTCGCTGTCGCCCTTCAGCGTCGTCACACTTAGCGTCTACCGCGCTTCCAACTGCATCTGCCCATGCATGCAGCCTATGCACTTGGGTACGCGCGAACGGGTAAGATCTGACACTTTTCTCTGTTTCTTTTCCTTGTCCTTGCAGATGTGAAGAATGTCGAATTCGTTATTAACTTTGACTTTCCTAACAATATTGAAGATTATGTGCATCGTATCGGTCGCACGGGGCGTGCGGGCGCGAAGGGCACGGCCATCACCTTGTTCACGGGGCAGAACGCGAAGAACGCACGCGAGCTCATTCAGTTGCTGACTGATGCGGAGCAGGAGATTCCTCCGGCGTTGCATGACTCGGCTCGGTATGCACCTCAAGGTGGCTCCGGGTCGCGTTACTCGCGTGGATTCCGTGGTGGGCGCGGGCGTGGACGTGGTGGTGGCGGTGGTGGTGGCCGAGGCGGCGGCGGTGGTGGACGTCGTTGGTAAGTTGTGTGACTGTGTGTGAGTTCATTTAGTGTGCATCGTATCACTGTAAAATTATGTTGAGGTAGTTCGTGTGGTAGTACTCTCGTGTTTCGTCTTTTTACTCCGTACCCGCTTATATCTGGGACTGAAGCGAAAAGTCGGCTTCCCACACAGTATGGCGGCCTCTAAGATGGTTGGTGTTCGTGATGATGTGGAAAGGACTAATACTCATGCCAGAGCATTCGAGGTACGTTCGAGCAAAGAAGTATAGCTAGACTGATGTGCAAGAGTTAGTGCTAACTTCAGAGTAATATCAGGAATTGACCGAAGCGATGGAGTCGGTTCGAAGCATTCTTACAGATACGATAGACAACCTCGAGAAATTAGTCGAGGAATTGGAGAGGGTGATAGAGAACGGTGCGCACAAATCGGTAGAGGATGGCACAGGGTTACAGGAGAATTGTGAGAATTCTATCGGAGAAGTTGAAACGAATGATGTCGTAGTCGTGGAGAACGATGCTGCGATGGAAACGACTACAGTGTGAACTTCGACAGTACAAAAAGTTGCAGTCGAAACAAGGACTGTTCGACGATAGTTATTTGAAAAAGGAAAATGAGGTGCAACTTCTCATCGTCCCGACTGCGGATTAAATTCAACTCGAAAGCACGTCGCTCATCCATACACACAGTGTCTACTGTGTGATATTCTCGGAGTTATGCAAAAGTAGGGCTAACCACATGGAGATTCATTGAGCGCATTAGCCCAAGAATGCATTCGGCTGTGATGTGATAGGGCAAGGCAAGATTTAAGTGAAGGTCCTCACGTTTACGAAGTACAAAAATTGACGCTATCGTCATAGTCCCAATCGAACAAGGGTAACCAAGTAAAGGGAGGTCATTAGTAAGCGCACAACAAAAAGAAACGGCTCGAGCCGACAAATCGAAAGAGGCGGCTGCGCACCAGACCGTAGTTATTGCTTCTTGGCTTCGACTTTTGGCTTTCGAACGTAAGTCGAGACGTAGAACCGGACGAACAGAATCAGGTAGGAGATAAGAATAGAAAGTCCGAAGATCGCGCCCCGCGACGTGCCGTAACAGGCTTTCGAGTCGAAGTTCGCCGCGATGAATGTCGCGTACGCGTATCCGATGATGGTGACGTCCGTCACGAATTGGATGATTTGCAGTTTGGTCAAATACTTCTTCCACCACACTCGAATGCGAAGCGCGCTCATCGCATAGTAGTAGTACATGAGCACATGGACCCAGAGATTAATCACGATCGGAACCCATTGGCAGGCACTGTGCTCAGTTTGTTGGACCCATGTGAGAACCAACGTAGCCGCGTGATGGTACGCATGAAGGAACGCGATGGGCTTCTTTCGAACCGCTAGTAACCAAGTGTCAAGAAACTCCCATACTTTGAAAAACATGTTGATGTAGTAGATGAGTTGCATGTGCCCATCCTCGTAGATACTCTTCGCGCACACCAATCCGTGAAATGTGAGCCCGGTTGCGTAGCGGTACGCCAAGCGCCATGTCAGCCAGGAACCCAACACTAGCGATGCCACGGATAGGGTGATGTTGTGAAAAAATAGAAAACGCGGAATCTCAAGTGGTTTTCGATGGCGCATCAATCGTTGTAGTGAGTTCGTAACCAAAAGGTACACACCCACCGCAATGACCTGATAATGGAACGCGCTAAACGGTGTTTCGCCTGGTACAAAGCGCCATTCGTTCACCTGCGATGACCATGTTTGCACTGTGGCGGCGATGGTGTCAAGAACCATCTTTCTCGCACCGGACTCGCTGTCCGACACATCGATCGTGGACGGAGGGCCGTTGAATTAAATCATTTGTTGCTCCATCTGCATCCCACGATTGGATCGGGCCATTTCCTAAACTGGAAATTCACTCCACTTGTTCAGAGTCTGACAGTATTAAGTTTATTTGCTATTTCCATAATATATTCATAGATCGAAACTTTCTATTTAGCTCATATCGGTCCTGATCGGAAGGTAGTTTAAAGTCCCAACATCCTACAGAAATCTAAGTAATAACGTCGCCCGACCTGAATTTTATTTACAGAGTATCTTTTCCAGCCGAGAAAACCAAAGATTTTATCTGACTATGCCGAAATTGTAGATCTCGTTTGTTAAACTATTTGCAGATCCAAGTAGTTGAAAAACGCCACCTACTACAACGTTGCTTATTGTCGCAATTTCTCTGAAAAATATGTTTCATTCTTCGTTGATTGCGTTGCCGACAATGCATTTGGATGATACAATACAGTATTCCCCCCTTAGGCTCTATGTAGCAGCGACAGTAACAGACAGAGCAGCACAAAACGGTATCGTCGAGGATAAAATACAGGGTGTCCTCATTTTAAGTCACACGTTGACACAGTGACATAAAGTGAAACCGGACCAAATGCGAAACCATTAAACGGGATGTCGCAAATGCAATAGAATAGTGCAGACGGTACTGCAATAATAGCCTTACAAAAAGGCCCTGAAAAAGCAGCCTAAGGGTAGTTGAAGTTAAAACAGTTTCCGGTTACACTTGTCAATTTTCGATTAGATGCTATTTGTTGAGAATAGTGAAATGAATATTTGAGAGCGATTCTAGGTAGTTCTTATGAGTTTCAGAGGCTGTACGTGTGAAAAACGCGTTCCATTCATAACTTACGTTGCCAATTAAATAGGTTTGAGCAATAAATTATAGTACAAAGAAAATAATGAGTTTCTAGGGACCAAAAAATGTGTTTGGAGAAAGTAAATTTAATTTTCGGTTCTAGAATGACATAACAGTACTGTATATATAAATGCTGTAAAATCCATCTTCAGGGAAGTGCCCGAAAAATTATAGTGTGTAGGCCGTGAAATATAATTGGGTACCTTTGATTGATCCTTATCCGGGAAAAATAGAGCCGGACTGCATATGGAATTTTCATAACATCGGTCGGAGTGAGTGGGTAGAAAAGATTAAATATTAGGGAACATAAAATATAATTGAGTGATTTTGATTAATCGTTCTTCTCCAAAAATAACGATATCGGGATGTATATGAGAAAATTTCAAATCATTTAGGGTGAAGGGGGAAGGAAAGATCAAATATAACGAAACACAAATTAAATTGGATTTCTTTAATTACTCAAACATTACGACAACCTTGAAACAAGACAGCACGTAGGAGCGGCATGAATTAAGTCGGCATTGAAGGATGACGCACATTAGAGATAGAAGATGTAAAATTTATATGGATATCCTTGCTAAATCATGCGATTCGGCAACAATGAACCCGAAACGCACATGTGCATACTATAAAATTAAAGATGAAGAAGATTGAGAATAGATTCAATATATAGGAATATAAATGATAAGCGAATGATTTTAATTAATTATCTGTGTAGACAACTATGAGATATGTCGGCACGTATGCAAACGTCATGACATCTATCTGGAAGAAGAGTTAGAGAAATTAGGTCGTAACCTATGTGGTTCATTAATTATCCAATTGAACGGCAAGAAAATAGTACTCTACGGAAACATATTGAGAATCGGTTGAATACAAGCACATTAATCAGTTAAGTAGATTTAAAAAGAAATTTAATTGTTTTTACAACGATTATTTAAATGAGCAAAAATCAAAAGCTGCCAGCAAGTAAAATAACGTAGAAGGGGGCAGAATAGAAGAAATCAGAGTAATATTCATCACCATTGCGTCCCATCCGAAACTGGGGAAAAATTTCCAAAGCATATTCCGACACCGCAACAAAAGAACAGCTTATAGGTATGCGACGTTCACAAAATGCTAAAAATTATTTGATTCGGAAAACCGAATTTGAACGAGTTGTATGATTGATTGGACAAATGCCGAAACCAGGTTTTCGTCGGAATCCACATGCCATTATGGTCTTCCACACCGCCAGCGAGGATTATCCGAACGATGTATTTAACAAATCCGCGGAAGCAACAAAGCATGCTGGAAGAACTACCAAAAAAGAAGATAAAAAACTAGCGCAGCAAATTAGTAAGAAATAAATTTTCACAATGCGTCTCTCCTTTACCACAAATTTGCCAGATCATTCATAGAATTAGGTATACCTAACGCTCGTGTAACCGCTCTCAGTAGTTCTGAATTATCAGCTAAACTAGAAATTGATTCAAATACGTTTTTAACAGAATCAATAGTGGAATGGAGAGTATTCGAAACTTCGACCTCCGGTTGCATACTTGGCGGGTTCTTTGGAATCTCAACTTGTTCCGCAGAATCGAAGAGTTTAATAATCTCATTCTGTGGCGTTGAATTTGGAAATCACTCTGCATCTAATACGCTTGGAGATTTAAGAACTGAGTTAAAAGTCTTGGTAGTATAACTATTCAAAACTGATTTCACAAATTCCATTTCTGGTACAGTTAAAATATTCAAATACGTCATTAACGCCATATTTCTGGCATCTGTTGAACTTCCGTGTTTGAAAAAGGATTAGATAGCGTGAGATCCTCATCAGGTTCTATTTCAATTTTATTTGTCAGATAAATCATTGACACGCTTCAGTTCGAAACATGTCTGGGAGGCATTGACTCTTTATCCAATTTTTCGTATTAGAGGCCAAGATTCATTAAATAGATTGATTGTTCAGGCATTCCTTGTACTTTTGGAACGATGTTACATGAACTTATTAACGAGTTTCTTCTCTATAGAAATACGTCTTATTTGGTTCCATTAGGTAGAATAGCCCAGACTCATCTCCGTTGTAATTGTTGTCGAACGAATAATCAGATGTAATTTCACGTATTTTATCCATTCGTTCTTCTTGTCCACTGGGATGTTCAGTTCCACCTTTTCTATAAGGTTCCAGAGACGATTGTGTACCTGTGTGACGCGTGAATCGTGAAATCCAACCACAAAAAGCCTTGAATTGTGGAATCTGATGGATTTCACCTGCCATAAATGCACGAGTATGAGTCAAGCTCAGTGTGACGGGCAAGAGGTCGGAACGTATGAATCGTAGAATGCTCAATACATTTCGTTCAATATATGGATGTCTTTCTCACAACGGCCGCGAAACACCAATGCAACTTCCATTAGCTTCCATGTCCAAGAACTCATCTCGCTTATCGCAGATTCGGCTCACCATTCTCTGGTCTACCCGATACTTTTCAGCCGCCTAAGCAGAGTTTTTTTCCAGAATCGAGAACGTGTAATACTTTAATTTTCTCGCTGAATTTCAGATTAACACGTCATTTGCTACGTCGCTCAATTTTCGAGCCTCGTTCGTGTGTCAAAAATTCGTTTTTCTGTCATAGCATCAATATCTAATCGTATCGCAGCTTTTTCTTTGCCGTGACCCTAGAATACGGCACATAACATCTCTAGTTTCTTTGCTAGTATAAGATGTGCTATGGTTGTGGATGAAGCTTGTTGAGACATACTGGCGAAGTTGCGGTGCCATTGTTCACTATAGCGACTGTTTGTTTATAGGCATTCTTAGCTTTAAATGTTTTAAAGTTTTTAGAATAAAAATTACAGAAGCGTAAATTGTTCAATAAGTTGACCACATTCAAATGTTTTCGTTAAATTGACTCTTCTGCTCTACAAAATATTATTTTAACTTTCTTGCTTCATCACTTTCTGACTTTAACACTTTTTCCTTTTAATTTTTCTTCTCAAATTAATAATTCTGAAAATTCAGAAAATTTTTTTAAGTGCACTATTCTTCGTGAGGGTACTGGGCTGCATTTGTTATGAAAATAATTTGGGCAACAGTGACTTGATTTGAAACCGAACATTGCACGGATAGGACTTAAAATGAGGAACAGCTGTATATACAGTATATTACCACGTTTCGGAATGAAATCATATTGTAAATACTACTTAAAACCCCGAGCAGCGAACTGCCCCTAGTTTCTTCGCCATATCAGCGAATAGGATTTCATTGGGTATTGAGTAACGCTGCAAATAGATTGTTTCTTTGGAAATTACAGGGAAAGGATTTTTAAGCAAGAGGCGAATATAGTTTTTCAACAGTTGGTCATCTAAAATAGAATCGATGTTACAACTAATGCTACTTTATTGCAGACTGAATGGTATAGTTTTCTCTTGGGCTTAATCCACGTTCGTGAAACGCGCATTCTTTCTACATCTAGGTACTGTCGAAAATGATGATGCTAACTTGATAAGTTGTAGCTTTGTACGCAGTTCCCAATCATTTTTTTTCTAGAACTTCGACAATATCTCACATAGCACTGTCACCAGAAAACTGTACTACAGAGTGCGCTATCTAGCAGCATTATTTGTTGCGTCGATTCTGTTTTAGATGCCCGATTGTTGAAAAACTGCATTCGCCTATTGCTGAAAAATCCTTTCCCTTTAACCTCCAAAGAAACAATCTATTTGCAGCGTTGCTGAATACCCAACCAAATCCTATTCGCTGATGTGGCGAAAAAAGTAGGGCTAATTCGCTGCTCGGGGTATTAATAGAAAGTGAGAGGTCATATAACTGAGAACAACACCCCTTATCCGACGTTTCTATCAAGTAAACAGCGAGGAGACACACTCAACGATTTCAGGTTAGTACAAGGGTTCTTCTGGTTAAAAACGAGACTTACAGTACTAAAATAGATTAAATTTCGGATTTAAAGCCAGGATTTGAAACAGTTCAGTCCCATTTCTGACCAGACGAACACTACGAGTAATCTTGACCATTTTTTACACAAATCTTCGAGAAAATTATACTAGTTGTATAAACAGAGCTATTTTGAGAATCGTATTCTATCTAATTCCATGAACAAATAATTTATTGAGCGAAAAAAAATCAAAAGGGTATTTCGTAGTCCGTCTTGAATAATTTTGATATTCATTGACAATAATTTAATATTCTGCTTTGAAATTCGTTAGAGAAAATATTGTGTAATTAGTCCATATCTCAGAACAAAATAATCCAGCTCAGAATCTTCTTCCAAGGCTATTGGAAAAATTTAGCCTTTTATCATACATTCTGGTAAAATAAAATCATGGTTTGTAATGTCTTTCAACGAATTATGGAAAACTCTCAAAACGAAGCTTTTATGGATACAAAATCAAGGACGCGCTTCTTGAAATCAATAGGCTGAGAAAAATACAGCTGCCGTAAATCAGGAATTCCGATTAAGTTTGATAGTTAATATGTTCGAGCCAGACTAGATTCCTGGAAAATGTTTTGCAGGATAGGAAATCGAGATATATCAGCTGAACATATAGTTCAATAATCTATTAGTTGCACAACTTTTGATGCAATGGAAAGGTTTTAAATTTCAAGGATGGATCCCAGTGTTGCTCTAAATATGTTAAATGATTTTGAGAATTCTGTGAGTTGAAAATGAAACTATGCAGGGAGGCTTCAATAAAAAATTCGTTTATTGAAAGACCCTTGTCGCGACAAACATGAATAAAGAAGTTGAAGCTTACACTGATTCATGCAAAAAAACGCCGCTAATCAAAGTCAGCGAACTTAACTTCTGGAGAACTTAGACCATTTCCATCAACGGCATAGGAATGGGAAGTCATCTTAACAGACTTGATCGTTGATCTAACTAGAACCCAAAATGGGAAATGACTACTGATGGCCATGGTAGATATGCCAGTGCCGTGAGCTCACTTAGTGTTCACTTGCATGGGATAAAACAATCGACAGTTTCCGTTGTTTACTTGGGTATGTGCTACAATGATTAAATAGCACCCCGATCCGTGTGCACTCTTATCAAGGTACGGTGCAGAACGTGAGTATT
>JAAUYH010077833.1_pt1 | contig 25145 bp, 21 predicted proteins | sample 7278061 | NCBI WGS metagenome assembly JAAUYH01 (sample SAMN14350203, study PRJNA611818) | marine sediment metagenome | isolation source: surface marine sediment (0.6m) | place: French Polynesia: Moorea | collected 2018-08 | reverse complement strand
TAGCATCATCAGTCGCCGGTGGTGTCGCTCCGACTGCGGCCTCGGCGTCTCCGAGATACGCCTTGGAGATGAAAGAGGTCAACTCCTCCTTGTCGAGAGCGCCATTCTTGTCACCGTCCAACTCGTAGAAGCCTGAGCCGAGTTTCTCCGCCAACCGGGTGCCCGCGATTTCCTCGGAATTCAGGCCGGAACTGTCATCCTTGTCGAGGCGCGCCAGAACCGCTTCAGCGACTTTGGATGCATCCGGTTTGTCCTGGGGCTCTGGTTTTGCGGCCAGGAAGTCGGCGAAGCGCGCGACAACGATCTGTTCCATCATACTGGGGCCGTCGTTGCGGCGGGCCTTCTTTCGGTTCAACTCGCTGGCTTCGAGCATTCCGTCGTCATTGCGGTCCAAGCGCGCGAACCTGTCGACGCTCATGCGGCGCCCAAGCTTGGTCCCTTGCAGTTCTGCCGTGCTCAGTTTGCCGTCGTTGTTTTGGTCATTCTTCGCGACCAAACGCTCTCCACGGGTCGGAGGCCCGCTGAATACGTGCTGTTGCCAATTTCCGTGACTGTGCGTCCCCACATGCATGGTTCATCCCCTCGTTCATCAAGATCACCCGTGGAAAATGGTGACAGGGATGCCCTACGAAAGTGTTTCTGTGACGAGTCATTGGATCGGAAATCTGTTCGGCATTCGATTAAAGTCAGTAGAATGGCCCGAACGGGTTGGCTCGGAAGCGGCATGTCGTCTATCGACTTGCCTTAAGCCCGCTTGCTCAGTTTTTGTCGCGATCCTGACGCTTTGCAGAAACACCACGGCGTCTTCCGGATAGCGCTGCAGATGTCTGCTCCGAAAACACTGAGTAGATGGACCCGCCTGGGCAATTGGAGAATAGCCGACGTTCATGCAGTCCGAAGCATCGATCAGTTCGGGCTCAAAGCGGCCCTTCACGGCGCTCTGAACCCAGTCCTGGAACGCAGGACAATGCCGCAGTCCGCGCTATCGGTTCTCGGTGCGTGTATTGCTACGGCATTCGGTCCTTCACGTACTCGCCGCCAAATTCCGAGGCCTTGGCCGACAGCGAAAAGTAAGTCGCAAAGCTATAGCCTTAGAGACGGGATTGTCTCTCGCAGAAGCGTTCTTGAAGCAGGCAAAGCTAGTTGGCTCACCGGGTAGCCAGCGCCACGGCGCTTGTGATTGAGTATCCTGCGACGCACACCGTACCGAAGGGCGCCGAGAAGGCGGCACGATGCAGAAGCTGCGCATGCATCAGCCGGTTACGATAAACTATCTTTCTACCCAGGTGCTTTGGTACAAGGCCAGGAGATGGCCAAAGTGTCCGATCAGACGCGTGGACTCACGTCAGTATGAATGGGACATAGGCTCTTCACCCTTCCAGATAAAGCCTCTCAGTCGGCGCCGAGCAACCGGCGCACCACCTCCTGCGATTGGGCTTCCGCCGCTTCGGAATTGGCACCGAATGAAAGGAAGTGGCAGCCGGCTCCGGCTTCCATCAGGTTCGGGCTGAGAAATAGTATTCCGGCCTTGAGATCTGGCGGCGGTGTGAGATCCGCGAATTTGAGCAGCGCCTTGGCAAAGGGTATCGGCAAGAATGAATCATTGTCCCTTTGCACTATGACAAATTTCGGCGACGTACTTGCTGCGGCCATTCGCGACACCAGCGACATCGGTATGGACACTCCGCCCCAGCGCGCATTGCACTCGATCCAATGGATCTCGCTGACATGGCTGTTGACGCCGGTCACCAGCGCATCGAAGCTGCAGCGCCCGAAAAAGCCCAGCCGTTGAAACAGCGTCGCAAGCTGGAGCGCGCCCTTGCACAACCTCTCGTCGATCCGCTTTGGCAACTCGGCTTGCCTGGCTCCGATGAATGTCGCCTTTTCGCCGCTGAGAATCTGCTCGAACACACCCTCGATGATCGGCGGCCCGTCTTTTGGCAGCGGAATCCAAGTCTGAACGGAGGGGCTGGTCAGCACATTGGCATCCCAGACCTCGATCAACATCGGGAAGCGCGGCGGGCGTCCGTCGCTGATTAATCGCTCCCGCAGATGCCGAAACAGCGACCGGGGTTTCATGCCTCGGACCTCCTGCGCAAGGATGAGGAAACTGCCCGCCGATCCCGCGCTGTCAGGCAGCTTCAGCACGATGCGATCCCATTTTCGCGTCAGATCCGCGACGTGCTTGGTCAAGGCCGATGCCGAATGGGCGGCGCGCTTCGGCGGTGTGGCGCCGGACCCAAGCAGACGCTGGACGACCTCGCCGAACCAGAGCTTGTCATTGCACCGCCGTGACAGGCGTGGCGGCGGGCCGGCGACGTAGACCGTTGTGCCCGTGTCCTCGGCAAGCCGGGATGCCAGCGCCCAGACTGTGCCGGTAGTTAGGTGGACGTGCAACGTCATCCGCTTGCTCCCCGCCACGGCGTCGCGAAGTTTGGCAAACGCATCCGCATTGCGCAGACAAATGGCGGGAACGGCGTGCCGCGGCACGGCGTTCTTCGGATCAACGTTTAGGTAGGTCATCCGACGATTGCCGGTGAAACGCTTTTGATATTCCTCAAAAGCGAGGCAGTCCGGGCCGCCGATGAGGATCACATCCCCCGGGCCGGCGAGCCAGCCCATCCTGTAGTCGAAGCGTTTTTCCCAGCTTGTCCCCATCAGCGGGATTTCAGCCGTGTCACCGAACCAGATCCCGGGCCCGTCGCCACAGCCTTTGCGGACGGCGCGGCCGAAAGGCGCCGTATCGTCGATCTTCGGTTCGGCAACCCGGATCTCCGCAGCAAGCTCGTCGATCTTGTCCCGAACCACCGATGCGAAACCTGCTATCCGGCGCGGTGTTATGACCAGAGCGCCGGTGTTTCCGCTTGAATGGCTGCGGACGTCGCTATCAAGAACGGTCGTCGTCATGTTTTCGCTTGTCTCATCGACTTTGTCACTATGGCCAGTCCCGCGCCCGGCGACATTGACATCACTCAAAGCCGAGCCCCGGCCATTGGTTCTAGACTATGTGTCAAACCGAAGGAGCCCGTGATGTGCCGCCTCTATGCTATGAGTGCCAATGAGCCTAGCCGGGTGGAATGCAGCCTTGTGCATGCACAGAATGCCCTGATGCTGCAAAGCCGGGAGGATGCGGAGGGCCTGCCAAACGGGCATGGGTGGGGGGTTGCGGATTATCGCGACGGCATGCCGTTGATCGAAAAGCAGGTCTGGGCCGCATTCCATGGCGAGCATTTCAAGAAAACCGCTGCGCGCGTCTATGCCCATACCGTTGTTGCGCACGTCCGCCGGGCGACGGTCGGGGGCACTTCGATCGAGAACACTCATCCGTTCCACCACGGCAAATGGATTTTTGCCCATAACGGCACGGTGCCGAATTTCCTCGACGTTCGCGACCGGATGATGCCCGAGATCGATCCGCTTTTTGAGAACGACATCAAGGGAACGACCGACAGCGAGCATGTGTTCTTCTTCCTGCTGTCGCTCAGGATGCGGCACCCGGACCGCGGCTTGCGCGAGTTGGTCGGCGTCGGCCTGAACCGGATCCGGCTATGGTGCGAGGTGGTGGATTCGCAAGCCAGGATTGGGCTGAACATTGTCCTGACGGATGGCAGGGAAATGGTGGGATCGCGGTTCGGGCGGTCGCTGTGGCATCTGCGACGCGAGCGGGTCTATACCTGCGAAATCTGCGGCCGGACCCACGTGCATCACAAAGCCGGGATCGACTACCGGGCGGTCGAGATAGCGTCGGAGCCGATCAGTGACGACCCATGGGAGGAGTTTCCGGATGGCGTCGTCTATTCGGTGGACGAGGATTACTACCTGCTGGTCGAGTCGCTGGCGAAATATCGGGCGGCGGCGCTTACCTGAGACCGCGTTGGAGCCCTGTTTGCGCAGGTGTCCTAGAAAGAAAATCCCGGTCAGCCTTTTGATTTTGCGAAGGTTAGCGATAACAGGTGCAAAATACTACAGCCTGCTGTGCCAGCGGCGCGAAGGTTCCCCCGCCTCAGAATCGTCGTCGATGTGCCATCGCCTCGCGCAACCGTTTCTCGGCCACCGTATTGGCGGCATCACGCGGCAAAGTGCCGTGGGTGCGCACTTCGGTCAGGACGTCTTGCGTGTTGCGTCGAATCTTGTCGGCGATCGATTGCATCGCCTGGGCCTCGGTGCCGCCGCGATATTCGACAGAGGCGCAAATCACGCCGCCGGCATTGGCGATGAAATCCGGGATCACCAAAATTCCGCGGTCGTGCAGCGCGGCCTCGGCCTCGACCGTCGCGGGGATGTTGGCACCCTGCACGATCAATTTCGCCTGGATCGCACCGGCATTGCTGTCGTCGATGATGTCAGGTCGCGCGGCGGGGACGAGGATATCACACTCGCCGGTGATCACCGCGTCCCGATCCGCGGTTTCAACGCCGGCATGGTCAGCGACGGACCGGCCGTCCGCCTTCAGCGCATCGAGCTTGGACAACTCGAACCCATCTCGGTTCAACGCGGTTCCGCGAGAGTCGGCGACGGCAACGATCCGTGCGCCTTCCTGCGCCAGAAAACGGGCGGCGTGCTTGCCGACCGCGCCGTAACCCTGAATCGCCACACGCGCGCCGTCGAGGGCGATGCCGGTGAACTCTTCGGCGACGTTGGCCGCCGCGGCGACACCGAGGCCGGTTGCCCCGATCTCATCCAATGGGATCCCACCGACGACACGCGGAAGGCCTAACGCGCGGCCGATCTCGTCGCGGACCCAGGCCATGCAGGTCTCATTCGTGCCCATGTCCGGACCCGGGATGTAGTCGGCAAGTTGCGCGATCCCCTGCGCGAAGGCGCGGATCAGCCGCTCCTTCTCGTCAAGCGGCATCGCTGGGTCCGCCCTGATCACCGACTTGCCGCCGCCATGGGGCAAGCCTGCGGCTGCGTTCTTGAGGCTCATCGCCCGCGCCAGCCGCGCGCATTCCTCGAACGTCACGTCCGGCGCCATCCGCACTCCGCCGACCGAGGGGCCGATGGCGGTGTTGTCGATCACGATGATGGCTCGCAGCCCGGCGGCAGGGTTGCATAGGTGGACCACCTTTTCCGGTCCGAGGTCGTCCGTCATGTCAAAGAAGTTCGGCATGGTGTCCCTGTCGTCAGGTTGAGCGTTCAAGATCGGTTTTGACCGCTGCAAGAAAGCGCGCAGCCTCGCCACCCGTCACCGCACGGTGGTCAAAGGTCAGCGACAGCGGCAGGACGCGCCGGATCTCGGGCTTGCCATCGATGGCTAGGCAGGTGTCCGATATCCGCCCGGCACCCAGTATTGCGACCTGCGGCGGCGTGACGACAAGAGCCGCGAATTCGCCGCCAAGCATCCCGAAATTCGACAACGTGATCGTTGCGTGCTTCATGGCGGCGTGGTCGATGGTCCGGTTCTCGACCGCGCGCCTGAGCTCGGCGATCCGGGCCTCGGCGTCCCTCGTTGTGTCGGCGTCACGAAGCACCGGCGTGAAAAGCCCGTCGGGCGTATCGACAGCAAGAGCGATGTCGACGTTATCATGAAGATGCCGCCGCTGGCCTTCGAACCAGGCGTTCAGCGTGGGCTCTTTCTCAGCTGCCCGGGCGATGGCACGGACGAGGCGCGATGTGGCGTTCCCGGTCTCTGTCCATTCCGAGATATCGGCACGATCCGTCACGGTTGCCGGTACGACCGAGGCGTGGGATCGCTCCATCGCCTGTGCCATCGCGCGGCGCGGCCCGCGCAATTCTTCTCCGGCACGGCCGGCCGCCACCGCCTCGACGTCGCGGCTCAGAATCGCCCCGCCTGGGCCGCTGCCGGAGACGTCATCAAGGTCGACGCCCTTCTCACGGGCGAGGTGCCTTACGGCGGGGGCGGCTTTGCCCACGGCGGGCGGTGCCCGCGGCTCCTGAGCGGGGTCCGGTTCTTCCGCGTGCTGCAAATCCCCCACGATGGCGCCGGCATCATCGGCAGTGCCGGTGTCAATCTCGACCAGCGGGGCGCCGATCTTCACGATTGCGCCTTCATCCGCGATGAGTTTGGACACGGTTCCCGAGAAGGGGGCCGGAACCTCGACGACCGCCTTGTCGGTTTCGACCGAGACCAACGGTTGGTCGGCGATGACGTGGTCGCCTGCGGATACGTGCCAGGTGACGATTTCAGCCTCGGCGAGGCCTTCGCCGAGATCGGGGAGCGTAAAGGTGGTCATGCGAAGGCCATCACATCTTGCGCCGCCCGTGTGATGCGGTCGACCCCGGGCATGTAGTGATGTTCGATTCGCGGATAAGGCATCACGGTGTCGTATCCGGTGACGCGTTTGACCGGGGCAAGAAGGCTGGTGAGGCAATGTTCAGCCAGATCGGCCGCGATCTCGGCGCCGACGCCGACGGTCAACGGCGCCTCGTGCACGATCACGCAGCGGCCGGTCTTTTCGACCGAGGCGCGGATCGTGGGGCGGTCAATAGGCTTCAGCGAGGTCAGATCGATGATCTCGGCAGCAATGCCGGCGTCGGCGACCTGCTCGGCGGCGGCCTCGGTTTCGGTAAGCATCGCTCCCCAGCTGACGAACGTGAGGTCGGTGCCCTCGCGCAGCACATGCGCCCGGTCGAGGGGCAAGGCCCGGCCGTCGTCTTCTACCGTTTCGCTGACAGCGCGGTAGAGGCGTTTCGGTTCCAGGAACACCACCGGGTCGGGGTCGCGGATCGCGCCTAGCAGCAGGCCGTAGGCGCGTGCGGGAGAGCTTGGGATCACCACGCGCAGCCCGGGGATATGGGCCAGCATCGCCTCGGCGCTTTCCGAGTGGTGCTCTGGCGCCTTGATGCCGCCGCCATAAGGCGCGCGCAGGACCATCGGGCAGGTGAGCCGCCCGCGGGTGCGGTTCCTGAGCCGAGAGGCGTGGTTCGCGAGGTGGTCGATCGCGGAATAAAGAAAGCCCATGAATTGGATCTCGGCGACCGGTTTCAGGCCTGCTGCTGCCGCGCCGACCGCCATGCCGGCGATAACGGTTTCCGACAAAGGCGTATCGCGGACACGAGTGGAGCCGCAGCGCTGCACCAACCCGTCGGTCGCGCGAAAGACACCGCCGTCGATTCCGATATCCTCGCCAAAAAGAATGACATCTGGGTCGTCCTCAAGCGCGCGGGCAAGGGCCATGCGGATGGCCTCGATCATCCTGTTCTCAGCCATCGGGCAGATCCTTGGCGAGGGTCACTAGATCGGCGGGAAGCGTGGCGTAGAGATGGTCGATCATCGCGCGCGCGGGTTCGGGCGTGGTGGCGAGGTATCGGTCGGCGGCTTCATCAACCTCGGCGGCTGTGCCGCGCAGCAACGCCTCTTCGTCGTCCTTGCCCCAACCGTGTTCGGCCACGAAGTGGTTGCGAAGCCGGACAAGCGGTTCCTCTTTCCAGTGCGGGCTGACTTCGGCATCGTCGCGGTAGCGGCTAGCGTCGTCTGCGGTGGTGTGGTCGCCAAGGCGGTAGGTCACGCATTCGATCAGTGTTCCGCTTTCCCCGGCGCGGGCACGCGTCAACGCACGTTCTGTCGCCTCGCGGATGGCGATCACGTCGTTACCGTCGACCTGCTCGCCCGGCAGCCCGGCGGCGATGGCCTTGTCGGCAAGCGTTTCGGCGCGGGTCTGGTCGGTACGGCGGACGGAGATGGCCCATTGGTTGTTGTTGATCACGAACACCGCTGGCAGGTCCCAGGCGCCGATGACGTTGAGCGCTTCGTAGAAGTCCCCCTTTGACGTTGCACCGTCGCCGCCGACAGCGACCGCGACGCCTGACGCGCCCCTCTGCTGCAATGCCAGTGCGACCCCTGCGGCGTGCGGGAATTGCGACGCGACGGGGATGCAGACCGGGAAATCCTGGCGCGGACCCGCGAAATCATTGCCGCGCTCGTCCCCGCCCCAGTAGAGGAACAGTTCCTCCAACGTGACGCCGCGCCAGAGCTGGCTGCCATGTTCGCGGAAGGACGGCAGAAACACGTCGCCGTCTGTCATCGCACTTGCAACGCCGACGCTGATGGCCTCTTGGCCGAGGCTCGACGCGTAGGTCCCAAGCCGCCCAGTGCGCTGCAGGGCAATGGCTTTGGCGTCGAAGGCGCGGGTACGCACCATGGCAGAATAGAGTGCACGCAGCGTGTCGGGATCACGGGCGAAATCGGGTAGCTCGCGTACCACGCCGCCCGCCGCGTCAAGGAAGGCGAGCGGCTCACGCATCTTCCGCCTCTTCTTCCGCCGCCAGTTCCTCGGCCATGATCCGGCGCATCTCGAATTTTTGCACCTTGCCGGTGATCGTCATCGGGAAGCTCTCGACCAACCTCACGTACCGCGGGATCTCGAAATGCGCGATCTGGCCGCGGCAGAAGGCGCGGATGTCCTCCTCGCTGACCTCGTGACCCTTGCGCAGCTTGATCCACGCGCAGACCTCTTCGCCGTATTTCTCGTCCGGCGCGCCGATCACCTCGACCTGTTCCACGGCCGGGTGGGTATAGAGGAAATCCTCGATCTCGCGCGGAAAGATATTCTCGCCGCCACGGATCAGCATGTCTTTGCTGCGCCCGACGATCTGGAAATAACCCTCGTCGTCGACCACGGCGATATCGCCGGACGCGATCCAACGCGCCTCGTCGATCGCCTCAGTGGTCTTTTCCGGGTCGTTCCAATATTTCGGCATGACACAGTAGCCGCGGGTTTTCAGCTCGCCCGGCGTGCCGCGCGGGACGATCCGGCCGTGGTCGTCGGTGATCTTGATCTCGGTATGCGGTAGTACCCGGCCCACAGTCTCAACCCGGCGATGCACCGGATCATCGATGCTCGTCTGGGTGCTGACCGGGCCGGTTTCGGTCATGCCATAGGCGATCGTGATCTGCTCCATGTGCATCTCGCCCATGATCCGCTTCATCAATTCGGCGGGGCACGGCGCGCCGGCGATGATGCCGGTGCGAAGCGATGACAGATCGCGCTCGGCGAATCCGGGGCAGTCGAGTTCGGCGACGAACATGGTGGGGACGCCGTGTAGTGCGGTGCAGCGTTCCCGCTCGACCGTCTCCATCGTCGCCTCGGCGTCATAGCCCGCAGAGGCAAAGACAATGGTCGCGCCGTGGGCGACACATGCGAGCGTGCCGAGCACCATTCCGAAGCAATGGTACATCGGCACAGGGATGCACATCCGGTCGCGCTCGTTCAGTTTCATCTGCACACCGGTGAAATAAGCGTTGTTGACGATGTTGTGGTGAGTCAGAGTGGCGGCCTTTGGTCTTCCGGTGGTACCCGAGGTGAACTGGATGTTGATCGGGTCGTCGAATTGCAGTTCGTTCTTCAGGTTCCGGATACGCTCCCATGTCTTCCGCGTCGCTGCTGCTTTCACCTCGTTGTAGGTGATCGTGCCGGGGGCCGGGTCGCCGAGAGTGATGATCCAGCGCAGGCTTGGAACGCAGCCGGATTTCAACGCGCCAGGCTCCGTTTCGGGCATCTCCGGCATCAGCTCGGTCAGCATCGCCAGATAGTCGCTGGTCTTGAAGCTCGGCACCGTGACCAGCGCTTTGATCCCCACCTGCTTCAGCGCGAATTCCAGTTCGGAGAGCCTGTAGGCCGGGTTGATGTTGACAAGAATCAGCCCGGCCTTGGCAGTGGCGAATTGCAGCACGACCCATTCGGCCAGGTTGGGCGCCCACATGCCGATGCGGTCGCCGGGGTCAAGCCCGAGGCCAAGGAGACCGGCGGCAACCTCGTCCGCCTGGCGCTTCAGGGTCTGATAGTCCCAGCGCACATCCTGGTGGGGAACAACCAGCGCGTCGGCCTCGGCGTGGCGATGTGTGGTCCGGTCAAGCAGCTCGCCGACCGTCAGCCCCATCAACGGCGTCTCCGAGGCGCCGTGCAGATAGCTGCGGGTATCGGTGTCAGGTGCCAAAATGCGCCTCCATCCGGTCGAAGGCCACGTTGATCACATCGTCCTCGACGCAGTACGCCATGCGAACATGGTTTTCGCCCGAGGGGCCGAAGGCGCTTCCCGGGGTAGCGGTGACATGCGCCTGGTCGAGAAGGCTGTGGGCGAAGTGCACGGCATTCTCGTGATCGGCGACAATGCGTGGGAAGATATAATAGGCGCCGTTGGGGCGGACGTACTGGAAGACATGGGCCAAGCGGTCGAGTCGCTCGCAGATGAGGTTCCGGCGCCGGTCGAGGATCGTTTCGAATTCGGCGAGATGGGTGGGGTCGGTTTCGAGTGCGGCCAAAGCGGCGACTTGGCTGATCCGCGGGGTGCAGATCATCGTTAGATCGTGGATCTTGATGATCTCGGCACGCAAAACTTCCGGCACGACCATATAGCCGACGCGCCAGCCGCTCATCGCGTAAGCCTTTGAGAAGGTGAAGAGATAGGCGACGTGATCGGCGAACTCGGGATCTGCGGCGAGATCGAAGAACCTGTCGCGGCTCTCATGGATGAAGTGGCTGTAGGGATCGTCGATGATGATCAGCAGGCCGTTGTCGCGGGCGATCCTGGCCGCCTTGCGCAAGGTCGCTTCGGATAGGATTGCACCAGTCGGGTTTGATGGATTGACCAAAACAATGGCCTTGCTGCGCGGGCCGATAAGGTTAGGCAGAGCGTCAATATCGAGATCCCAGCCGCCTGCCTCGTCCATCTTCAAAAACACCGGGACGCCGCCGTTAAATTCGATCTGGCTGATGTGGGAGACAAAGCCCGGGTCGGCGACAATCACCTCGTCCCCGGGATTGATGATGGCATGAAAAAGGGATTGGAGCCCTTCCATATTGCCGGCAGAGATCATGACACGTTTGTCCGGGTCGACGCGAATGCCGGTCTTACTCTCGTGCGCGCGGGCGGCGGCGGTGCGTAGCTCGGGCAGCCCCCCCGGGAGCGCGTACATACCGATCTTTGGATCGGTCTCCAACGCGTCGGCCACGGCGGCGCGGATCGGTTCGGGTGTGCGGAAGGACGGCAGGCCCCAGGCGAGCGAGGCTGCGCCGGGGATCTTGGCGCTGCGGATCGACATCTCCTTTATCGCCGACATGGCGAGGGCGCGCGATCTGATAGCGATCAGGTCCGTGTTTGCCATAACCGTCTGGTCCACGCCTGCCTCCCAACTTTGGCATTCAAGAATGCTCGGACGGGTTCGAGGGAAATAAGCTTACCCGCCGACGCCACGGGCGCCTTGTTTCAGATCAAGTCGCGACTTCGGGCGCCGGTGGGATCTGAGTCGAATGTTCGATCGACGGATCGCCTTGTCCTGCACCAACGACGACGATCGGGCAACGCGCCGCGGCAAACAGGTGGCGCAACTGGTCATTGGTACGGAGCGGGCCGGCGGACAGGTCGAGCACCACTGCAGAGGCGTGGATGCGCGCAATTCGCTGCAAGAGTGCGTCTTCGCTGTCATAGCATTCGGATTGCGGTGAAATCTCGGGCGTCTCTGCTGGTGCCGGGACCAGCGATAACCGAACCGTGCAGGTCCCCAGTCGGCTTGCCAATTCCTCAGCAAGGTCTTCTACGGTTTGCGATGCCTTCACTGATGGAACGATCAGAACGACCCGCCCGGTCAGCCTGTGGATCTCACGATGGCCGAGCAGCAACAGATCCCAACCCTTGGCCGCCTCGCATAGCCCGCTGATCAACTCGCCGTGCCGCCGCTCGAAGGTCCACTTCTGAGGCTGCGACATTGCGGATAGCATTTTTCGGAACGCCCTTGCGTCGCTTTCGATCACGGTTCGGATCTGGCGCCGCGACGGCGCAACGACGAAGGTGCCGCTCGAGGTGATGACCCTCTGCCTCGGAAGATCGGCAAGCTCGGCCACAACCGTCTCCTCAACGAGCATGCCACCGACCTCTGTCACAAGGCCCTCAGCGAGCCGATCCACGAGACGCAGCGCTGCACGCGCATCGGCGAAGCTTCCTGCGCCGATCAGGATTCGGCGAGAGCTTTTCGGTGCAGCGCTCATGGTGTCCTGTCGTCCTCCTCGTTGCGCACAGACCACGCAAAGGCTCTCCGGGTATCGGCGAATGTTCGCAGCCGAGCCTCGACCAGTTCATTGACCGAAGCTTCGGGGAAGGCACCATGAGGGCTTCGTGTACCTGCCTGTCTGCCGGTCAAGAGCTCAATACCCTCATCGATCGTCGTCACTGGGATTACCTTGAACTTTCCGGATCGCGCCGCCTCAATGACGTCAGAGCGCAGCATAAGGTGCTCCACATTCGCCTTCGGGATGAGAACGCCTTGGTCGCCGGTCAACCCGCGGGCGGAGCAGGTCTCGAAGAAACCTTCGATCTTCTCGTTGACCCCTCCAATTGCCTGAACCTCGCCCGCCTGGTTGACCGATCCCGTCACGGCCAGACCCTGCTGAATGGGCAATCCCGAGAGCGCCGACAACAAGGCATACAGTTCGGCAGACGACGCGCTGTCTCCATCCACACCACCGTAGCTCTGCTCGAAGACCAAGCTTGCGTGCAGCGAGAACGGAACGTCCAGCGCATATCGCGCCGTCAGATAGCCCGATAGGATCATCACGCCTTTCGAATGCAGCGGGCCGCCCAGGTCCACCTCGCGCTCGATATCGACAAGCTTGCCACTGCCCATGCGCACCCGCGCTGTGATCCGCGATGGGCGTCCGAAACTGTAATCGCCGAGGCCAATCACCGACAAACCATTGATCTGCCCAACCTTGGCGCCCTCGGTATCGATCAGGATCGTCTTTCGGGCGATCGCCTCTTGGATGCGGTCCTTGATCCGCCCGGCGCGGCGGTTCTTTTCGGCAACCGCGTGCGCAAGATCGCTGCTTTCAATATGCGCGTGGCCGTGGCTTTCGGCGTAGTGATCGGCCTCCCGCAGGACGTCCGACAGCGTCCCAAGTCGAAGGGACAGCTTTTGGGTGTCGTCAGCCAGCCGTGTCGCCTCGTCAAGCAGCCGTGCAACGCCCTCGGCGCTTATCGGACGCAGCCCCTCGCGCAGGGCGTATGAGCCCACAAGACGTGCGTAGAGCACGAGATTCTCATCGGTCCGTTCAACGACCTCCTCGAAGTCCGCCTGAACCTTGAAAAGCTCGCCGAAATCCGGATCGAGCAGCACCAAAAGTGCGTGCAGCATGCGATCGCCCACCAGCACCACGCGAAGATCAAGCGGTATCGGGTCGGGTTCCAAGGATGTCGTGGACACAAGACTCAGCCTTTCCGCCAAAGACGTGATCGTGATGGACTGGCTCTTGAGAGAGCGCTTCAGCGCGTCCCAGGCAAAAGGCTCGGTCAGAACGCGGCGAGCATCCACGACCAGATACCCGCCGTTCGCGCGGTGCAAAGCGCCCGGCTTGATCATCGTGAAGTTCGTCACCAGCGAGCCCATATGCGAGACGTGCTCGATCCGGCCGGCGAGGCGGTTGAGGTTAGGCAGGTCTTCAAGTTCTACAGGCGCCCCGATGCCGTTTCGATCCTGCGAGACCATGACATTGACCACGTATCGGCCAAATTCGGATTCGCGATGAAACTTCCGGATCGTCTCGGGGAACGGTCCCTCGTTTCCTTGACCGACTGCGTGCAGGAAGAGTTCCGCATTCGCAATGATGTCCTGCCGGACCGCTTCAAGATACCCCGCGACAGCGTCGATCTGTTGCAATTCGCCAGAGATCTCGGCAACGCGAGCCGAGACGGCACGCTCTGCCATCGCGGCGTTCAAGGCTTCGATCCGTTTGCGGTGTTCCTTTTCCAGCCTCGGGGTCTGGCGCAATACGGCGGCAAGGGCCTCTTGCAGCCGTTCGATCTTTTCGTCGATTTCGGCCTGCTCGGGCTCGCTGAGCTTTCGGTAGTCCTCTGCTTTCACCAATTGCCCGTCGCGAATTGCGGTGAGCATGAAGCCCATCGGCGTGCGCACCAGCGCAACGTTCTCGGCCTTGGCGCGATCGGCAAAATCGGCCATGGCGGCCTCTTGTGTCTCGCCCAGTTCCTGCTCGATCGAGCGCCGTTGCGTCTGGTACTCCTCCGACTCGAAGAGGGCCGGGATTTCGTTTGCCAGATCGTCGACCAAATTCTCCATTTCGGTTTTCAGCGTTGCCGCCGTGCCGGGCGGAAGTCGCAACGCCTTCGGCTTATGCGCGGCCTCAAAATTGTTGACGTAGGCCCAATCCGATGGCACTGGCCGCTTGGCCGCTTCTTCCGAAAGCAACTTTTTCACGGCCGAGTGTCGTCCCGTCCCCGATGGTCCGAGCACGAACAGGTTGAAGTCACGGTGGGGGATCTGCGCGGATAGGCGGATCGCATCCAGCGCGCGATCCTGGCCGATCAGGTCGCCATAGTCAGCGAGCTCGTCTGTCGACCGGAACGGCAGCTTGGCCGGATCGCATTGTCGGCGCAACTTGGCGGCTGGCAATCCCGTCATTCTATCGTGATGCTCCAATGAAACCGTCGCTATTCAGCCGGTTTTCCGGCGTCACCGACATGATCTCAATCAATCCCGCCACAGACGCGCCGGGTCCATGGGCGGCGGGGCTGCTTTCAATCCCAGGACAATCGGAGGGTGAGGCCGGGCGTCAGCGACACGTGACCGCCGAAAGCCGCACACTCGCGATCCAGCCTGCCGCCAAGCCATTCCGCTTCGCCCTTATCCGCGCGTTGCAGCCGGAATGCGCGTATTCGGTAGGGAATCATCGTAAGCGCGTCGAGCGCGCCAGACTTCGGCAAGAGATCGACGATGTAGGCCAGCGCCAAATCGCTTCGATACTGCTCGTGTCCGCCGATCCCCTCGTAGTCGTTTATCAGGTCGCCGCAGCCAGAAAGGATCAGCTTGCCGTTGTGGACCTCCACCGCTTTCGGGTGATGCGAGGAATGGCCGAAGACAATGTCGACGTTGGCCATGTCGATTAATGCATGGGCCAGGGCACGATCATCCGGATCGATATTGTAGCCCCAATTGCCGCCCCAGTGCAGCGAAACGATTGCGATGTCGCCGTCTTGGCGGACCGGGCCCAGCGATGCGGCGGCCGCCGCAATCGTTTCGTCCCGGCTGTCGGGCAGGAGATTCACCCCTGGCATCAGTGGTCCGGCGGCCCAACTCGACAGGACACCGCTGGAGTGGGCGGCGTAGGCGAGAAGAAGAACGCGCGGTTTGCCGGGGGGCGACAGAACTAGCGGCGCGGCGGCTTCGTCGCTTGTGTGCCCTGCGCCGGCTTGGGCGATCCCGTTGTCCTTGAGAACCCGCAGCGTTTCTGTGAGGCCGGGGCGGCCCCAGTCGAGAACGTGATTGTTGGCGAGGATGCAGGCGTTTATGCCGGCCACGGTAAGGACCGGCGCGTTCGCGGGGTGCATACGGTAGTTGATGCCCTTGGGGTCCGGCCGGTGCGCGGTGGTGATCGCGGTCTACAGATTAATCAGCCTGAGGTCACAGTTCCGCCTTTGCAGATCGCCCAGAAGATCGCCCCAGATGTAGTCCGGCCGAACGGCGCGGGGAATCCGGCCAGAACGGCGTTCAGCAAGCTCGACGTAGTCCGCGGCGGAGTTGAGGTAGCCCTCATAAAGGGTCGGATCGCCGGCGTGCGGCAAGATCTGGTCGATGCCGCGGCCCACCATGACGTCGCCCGCGAGAAACAGCCGAAGGTTTGTTGTCATGCGTCGGTGGTGGGGAAGTGATCGCAGAACCAGTCCGCCGCGAGATCGACCACGGCCTCAAGCGCGCCTGGTTCCTCAAAAAGATGCGTGGCGTGCGGAACGATGTCGAGCCGGGTCTCGCAGGTGAGGCGCTGATAGGCGGCCTCGTTCAGCTCGATGACGCCGTAATCGGCACCGCCCACGATCAGTAGCGTGGCGGCGGTGACTTGGGGCAGGGTGTCTCCCGCAAGATCGGGCCGGCCGCCACGGGACACCACCGCCGTCACATCGGATGGAGCCCGGGCTGCCGCGACCAGCGCCGCCGCCGCGCCAGTGCTGGCGCCGAATAGACCGATGGGCAAATCGCGGACTCGCAGGTCGGTCTTTGCCCAGTGGACCGCTTCGACGACACGTCCGGCAAGAAGTGGAATATCGAAGACGTTGCCGCGATCCAGCGCCTCCGACTCGGTCAACAAGTCGAAGAGCAGCGTCGCAAAGCCCCGCGCGGCGAGGCGATCCGCGACCATCGTGTTTCGCGGGCTGAACCGGCTGCTGCCGCTGCCATGCGCAAAGATCACCAACCCCTTTGAGATGTCTGGCAGCGTCAGGTCGCCTGGTAAAACCACATCTGCTCCGACGCACCCGATTGCGATTGGAAAAGCTCTTGATTGGGTCATAAAACCAACATAGCAGATTGCGGCCTGAGCGCTTTGACCGGGGTCAATTCCGTACAGGCAAGCGGGACTTAGCCCTTGATGCAGATCATCGGTTTCAGGCGTGCGACGCGTCGCGCCAGCCCGGCCCTTTCAGCAACCTCGACGACCCGCTCGACGCTCTTGTAGGCGCCCGGAGCCTCCTCGGCGACGCCGCGTTTCGACGGGCTCTTGATGGTGATCCCGCGATCGGCAAGATCTCTGATCACCCCGCTTCCGGACCACAGCTTCGCCGCCTTGTGCCGGCTCATGGCGCGGCCTGCACCGTGGCACGCCGAACTCAGCGACGCCGCCTCGGACCGGGCATCGCCGGCCAATACCCAGGATTCGGTCCCCATGCTGCCGCCGATCAGCACCGGCTGGCCATATGGACGCAGCGCTTCGGGCACGCCTGCATCGCCGGCCCCCAGGGCACGCGTTGCGCCCTTGCGGTGCACGTAGACCGGTTTCGTTTCTCCATCGATATGGTGGGTCTCTTCCTTGCAGGTGTTGTGCGACACGTCGTAGAGCACATCGACGCTGGCCCCGGGAAAGAACTGGTCAAACACGCCGCGGGCGAGATGCGTCAGGATCTGGCGGTTGGCCAGAGCGCAGTTGATCCCGGCGCGCATCACGCCCAGATAGCGCTGGCCAAGCTCCGAGTTGATCGGGGCGCTTGCAAGCTCGCGGTCCGGCAGCATGATCCCATAGTCAGGGGCCGCAAGCGCCATCTCGCGCAGGTACTCGGTGCCGATCTGATGGCCCAGCCCGCGGGATCCGCAATGGATCATGACCACGACTTGTCCCTGGGAAAGGCCATAGCCCCTGCCGATGCTCTCATCAAAGATCCGATCGACGTATTGCACTTCCAGATAGTGGTTGCCCGATCCCAGCGTGCCCATCTCGTCCTGCTGGCGCCGGCGCGCCTTGTCCGAAACCGCCTCTGCCCTGGCGCCGGGCATTGTTCCGCGCTCTTCGATCCGATCCAGGTCGTCGGGGCGTCCATAGCCCTGCTCGACCGCCCAGCGCGCACCGCCTTTCAGCATCGCGCTCATTTGCGCCTCGTCGAGGTGAATGCGGCCGTGGCTGCCGACACCCGCGGGGATCGAGCGTGACATCTCATGTGCGAACGTGTCCTGCGTCGCCCGCACGTCCTTGGCCTGCAGGTCCGTGTTCAGCAGGCGAACACCACACGAGATGTCGAAGCCGACACCGCCCGCCGAGACGACGCCGCCTGCGTCCGCGTCGAACGCCGCGACGCCGCCGATTGGAAATCCGTACCCCCAATGCGCGTCGGGCATGGCGTAGGCTGCAGCGACGATCCCCGGCAGGCTGGCGACATTGGAGATCTGTTCACCGACCTTGTTGTCCATGTCCCGCAACAGGATGTCGTCGGCGAAGATCGTCGCTGGAACCCGCATGTCGCCCCGGCGCGGGATCTGCCACGCATAGGGCGCGAGCTGCTCGAATTTCGAGAGTTCCATTTCGTCCTCCTCACACGTCCACGACGCATTGCGCGGACCAGCGGCCGTCGTCGATGCGCGTGACCGACAGGTCCGTCAGGGTGGCGCCCTTTGGCTCAACCGCCGGTGCGTGCCGCGCCACGTCCACGGGCTCTCCGGCCAGCGTCGCATGCAAGGTCTCGCCGTCGAATGACACATCAAAATCCCGAAACAGCATCCTTCGCGTGGCCATCTCGTAGATCACCGCATTCAGCCAATCGACGAGCAGGATCTCTAAGTCGGCCGCTCGACAGGTCACGGTGATGATCTGATCGGTGAAAATGCCCTCCAACGGGGTCACCGCATCGGTCATCGCACGGGCGACATTAGCGAAAGCCTCGGCGGCATCCCGTCCATACCCCCGCACGCCGATATCCGCGTCATGCGGATAGCGAAGCCAGGCAGTGCGCTCTATCTCGATACCGGCCATGCTATCGTACCCCGGTCCCGTTACAGACCAGTTTAGACACCGGCTTCCGACGCTTCTTTGCGCGACATCAAGGCAGAAGGCGGGCGTTCGATCTACAAAAATTGAAGAGTGGCGAGCGGAAGCGGTGCCATGATCGCAGTGGCAAAAGCGGGTGTCGGGTTCGCGAGCAGCCATGCTCTTGCCAGAGTCAGTGACGAAAGAGGCCACTATGACCGTGACGCATGACGAGGTTAAGCAGTTCTTCGGCGACATCGACGACCACCTGATCGTAGAGATTCAGACCAGCGGTGCGACATCCGCAGACTTGTCGGAAGTTGCTGCGCATTTGGCGCAAGAGACCGATGTCATGGGCGAACTTGAGCGCCCGCTGACCGGCACAGCACTCCGAATCTACAATCTCCTTCGGCAGGGAGAGCAAGCCTGGGAAGAGGATCGTTAGGCGGCGTTCTGCGAATTTGCCAACCGACACGGTCGGGCCGCCAACCATCGTGGTAGGTTGGCCCAGGGAACGCCAGGAACTGCGGGAAACGATGGCGGACAATTCCAACAGAAACCCTGCCCATAATGACGATTATCTACGCCCCGGGGACCAACGCGACCCCGACTTCCGAGAGGCGCCAAAGCCGGCAGTAGAGGCACTCCCTTCCCTTCGGCCCATTGGAATCATCCTCGGGCCCTTGGTGGCCCCTCTGATCCTCCGCGTTCCCTAGCCCGAAGGCATGCCGGCCGGGGCCCGGTGCATGGTCGCAGTTGCCACCTGGATAGTGATCTGGTGGTTGACGGAGGCGGTTCCGATCCCAGCCACCTCGCTTCTGCCACTCGCGCCGATGCCGCTTCTTGACGTGCAGGACATGGGGGCCACCGCACAGCGCTACGGGCATCCGCTCATTTTCCTGTTCCTCGGCGGGTTCCTTCTAGCTGCGGGTATGCGGCGGGTGGGGCTCCATCGCCGCATCGCTTTGCTGATCGTCAAGTTCATCGGCAAAACGCCTGACCGCATCACTCTGGGTTTCATGCTGGCAACCGCATTCCTGTCGATATGGATCTCGAAAACGGCGACCACAATCATCATGCTCGCAGTCGGCCTTTCTGTCAGCGACTTCGTGCGCGAGTGGACAACGGATCAAGCTATGGTGCGCAACTTTGGTGTCGCGTTGATGGCTGCCATCGCCTACTCGGCCTCAATTGGCGGTGTCGGAACGCTCATAGGAACACCACCCAACGCGCTTCGGGCCAGCTTCCTCGCGGACAACCATGGTGTCGAGATCAGTTTCTTCGGTTGGATGCTGATCGGCGTGCCTATCGTTTTGATCATGCTGCCTCTGACCTGGCTTCTGCTCACACGCGTACTTTTCCCGGCCAAGTGTATCGCGATTGATGACCCAAAGGGCATCGTCGAGAAGGAGCTTGCCGCGCTGGGGCGCCCGCAGGACGCGAACTACAATTCTGTTAGGGTGCCTAGCCGAGGGATCGGTCGATGCGGCGGTCCACGCTGGCCGCAAGATCGGTGAGTTTCTTTGCCACGCTGACCGGATAATGCCTTGTCGCACAGAGATCAGCCGTGTCGCGTGGCAGAGAGTCAATCTGCGTGGACATTTGCCTGCGAATTTCCTTGAGGGGCTTTGGTTGCGCCAGACGTTTTCCGTTCTTCATGACGCATTCGATCAGCTTGATACCGTCCTGATCGTCGTCTTGCGTCGAAATGACGTCTCCGACCATGTAACCGTCGTTGTCAAACCGGCGCCAGACCTGCTTCCGGCCCGGCCAGGTGGCCTTGCCTTCCGACCGCTTCCGGCGTGGAATGCCCGCGTATTCTTGAAGTTTGTAGGCGCAATCCAATGCCGCGGCGTCCGAAGACGTCGTCAGGCTGGTGCCGACGCCGAACCCGTCGATCATGGCGCCCGATGCAATCAGATCCCGGATGCGGGTCTCGTCAAGCCCGCCGCTAGCGAAGATCGTGACGTCCGGAAGGCCGCCGTCGTCGAGTATCCGACGCACTGATTTCGACAGGGCTGCCATGTCGCTGCTGTCGAGGCGGACGCCGGTAATGGAAATACCCATCGCTTTCAGACGGGGCGCCAGTTCCACGACCTTTCGAGCCCCATCCTCGGTGTCATAAGTGTCAATCAGCAGCACAAGCCGTTTCGGGCGGGCGCAGGCGAAGGCGAAGGCCTCAAAGGCTGCGACTTCGTTGTCGAAAACCTGCACGAATGAGTGGGCCATGGTGCCGAAGGAAGGCACGCCATAGAGGCGTTCTGCCAGCACATTCGCGGACCCATCGAAACCGGCCAAATACGCCGCGCGCGCCGCCAAAAGGCCGGCCTCGGCGCCGTGGGCGCGGCGCAATCCGAAATCGACAAGCGTACGCCCCCTTGCAGCCAGAACCATCCGCGCTGCTTTTGTGGCGATCAGAGTCTGGAAATGCAGAATGTTGATCAACCGGGTTTCGACATACTGCGCTTCAGGCAGCGGAGCGGTGACGCGGATGATCGGCTCGTTTGGGAAGAACACCGTGCCTTCCGGCATCGCGTGCACGTCGCCAGTAAATCGGAAACCTCCGAGATAGTCGATCAGGTCCTTGCTGACATGTCCCGATGCGCTGAGCCAGGCCAGTTCATCGTCGGGCACATGCGAGGTCTCCAGAAACTCCAGCAATTGTTCGAGGCCCGCCGCCACCAGGAAATTCCGATTTTCCGGCAGTTTTCGAACGAAGAACTCAAAAACCGCAGTCCTGGTCTCGCCCGCCTCGAGATAGCCCCGTATCATCGCGAGTTGATAGAGGTCGGTGAGAAGGAAACTCTTGCCGGGATCCATCAGTCTGTCTTCAACGTGATGCCGAGCGGCAATCCGCTCATTCCTTGAAATAGGGCTTGCCGTCGGCGGCGGGCGCCCGGGCGCGTCCGATCAGACCTGCGACCACGATGATCGTGGCGATATAGGGCGACATGGCCAGAAACTCTGACGGAATCGGTGTGTTGAGAAGGGCGAGCTTTTGTTGCAGCGAGTCGGCAAAGCCGAAGACGAGCGCCGCCATCAACGCACCGACCGGGTGCCAGCGGCCGAAGATCATGGCGGCCAGCCCGATGAAGCCGCGCCCGCCAGTCATGTTTTCATCGAACCGTCCGACCGAGCCCAATGTGAACCAGGCACCGCCGAAGCCTGCCACCATGCCACCGAGCGTGACATGGATATAGCGCGTCCAGTAGACGTTGATGCCAAGTGTATCGGCCGCACGCGGGTGCTCGCCGACGGACCGGGCGCGCAGGCCGCTTCGAGTGTAGAATAAGTAATAGGTTGCCGTCGCGACAAGTATCAGAGCGCCGTAGACGAATATGTTCTGATTGAAGAACATCGGGCCGATCACGGGAATGTCACCTAAGATCGGGATTTTCCAGGCGCGGAAGACGGGCGCGTTATTGAGATACCTGTACTCGGCGAAGACCTGCGAGGTCACGTAACTGGTCAGCCCCAGGACGAAGAGGTTGATCACCACCCCGGCGATGATCTGGTCCATCCGATAGGTGACGACGAGGGCCGCGAGGACGAAACCGAACAAGCCGCCGATTACCACAGCCGAAAGCAGCCCGCCCCAACCACCGATCAATGATCCCATCAGCGCGCCTGTGAACGCGCCAGCAAGCAACATGCCTTCGATGGCGATGTTGATCACGGCGACACGTTCGCACAGCACCCCGGCCAGACCACCTAGCGCAATCGGAACGGCGCGCACCATTGTGGCCTGCAGCATGCCCGTCAAGGAAAACGCTTTGCCGGCGGTTGCCCAGACAAGAAAGGCCGCGACCAGGATCGCGAGCCCAATACCAAGTGATAGGGCGGTCCAGCGGGTCCCCCCACGCACGAATTGTCGGGCTCCGAGAAACGCCAGAAACCCGGCGGCGATATAGAGGAACGGTTCGGACGGCACGACCAGGTTGGGCAAGGCGAAAGGATCACGCGGGCGCGACAGCCGGAAGGTCGCATCGCCCGTGGCGTCAAACCCAAAGACGAAGACGGTGAAGACCGCGAGTCCGATCAGGACCGCGCCGACGATCCGAGCCTGGCGCTGCTGGCCGGTGTCGATCTTCTCGGCATGTGTGTTGGGTGCTTGTGTCACATCGGTCATGACTTTCCTCCCGCGGAGCTGTCAGACTTCCGGAAACCCCATGGAAAGATCGCGCGGACCAAGAGCGGCGCGGCGATGAAGACGATGATCAGCGCTTGGATGATACCTATCAGGTCGATGCTGACGCCGGCGTCGACCTGCATCTGCCGTCCACCCGCCTCGAGTGCGCCGAACAGCAGCCCCGCCAAAAGCACACCAACCGGGTGGGATCGGCCAAGCAGAGCCAGGGCGATCGCGTCAAATCCGATGCCCGAGGAAAACCCAGGCGTGGCGCGGCCGAGCACACCCAGAACCTGATTGGCCCCCGCAAGGCCGGCCAGGGCTCCGGCCGTCGCCATGGCCGCCACGATGATCAGTTTCGAATGCATGCCCGCGTAACGCGCCGCATCCGGATTGGCGCCGCTCGCCCGGAACTCGAACCCGATCTTCGACCGGAAAAGAAGCCAGTAGACAACGACAACGGCTATCAGCACCAGGAAGATACCCGAATGTACGCGCAGATTCGGGTCGATCCAGTCAAGCAACTTGGGCAGTTCGGCACTCTCCGGTACGGACTTAGAGATCGGGTCGTCGCGCCCCTCTTTTTGCACCCAGGGTCGGCGCAGCATGTAGTCCAGCAGCCGGAAAGAGATCAGGTTCAGCATGATCGTCGAGATCACCTCGTGCGCACCAGTTGCGGCACGCAGCCCGCCCGCGATCGAGGCGTAGGCGGCGCCGACCAGCGCACCGGCGAGCAGGCAAAGCGGCATCAGGATCGCGAACGGCAGGCCCGGCAAGCTGAAGCCGACGATCACCGCGGCAAGGCCGCCAACGATGATCTGCCCTTCGGCGCCGATGTTGAAAAGCCCAGTGCGGAACCCGACGGCGAGCCCAAGCCCGGCGAGCGTCAGCGGTGCCGCCGCGGTCAACGTCTCAGAAATGGCGTTGAGCGATCCGAATGAGCCAACGCCAAGCGCGATGAACGATCGGCCAATAGTCGGCAGATCGACGCCGGTTGCGAACATCGTCAACGCGCCGAGGAAAAGCGCCGCCACCACGGCGAAGACCGGTACGACGACCAGATCCTCGAATTGTGTCCGCCCCGGCGCAGCGCGCTCCAAGAGCTTTGCGGTGACGTCGTCGAGGTTCGTCCGATCGCTCATGCCGCTTCCGCCCCCGCCATGGCAAGCCCGACGGCGTTCCGGTCCGCTCGGGCCTCGGTATTGTCGAATTCGCCCACGACCCGCCCCTTGAACATCACCAGGATGCGGTCGGCGAGCCCCATGATCTCGTCCAGTTCGGACGAGATGATGAGCACCCCGTCGCCTTCGTCCCGGGCCTCGACCAGTCGCGTGTGGATATACTCGATAGAGCCGATGTCGAGGCCGCGGGTGGGCTGGGCGGCAACGACAAGCTTGGTCTCGCGCTCAAGTTCACGAGCCACGACCATCTTCTGCTGGTTGCCGCCGGACAGGTTACCAGCGTCAAGGAAGACGCTGGGCGTACGGACATCGAAATCCCTACAGAATTTCGCCGCTGTCCGGTGAACAGTGTCCCAGTCCACGGCGGGGCCTCGGGCATAGGTCGGATCGTAATAGTTGTTCAGAACCATATTCTCCGCAATCGTGAAATTGGCGATCATGCCGCTGCGATGTCGGTCCTCGGGGATATGCGCCATGCCCATGGCGTGGCGTGCGCGCACCGAGGCGTGGGTGATCTCCTTGCCCAAGAAAAGGATCTCGCCATGTGCGGCGCGGCACAGCCCGGTGATTGCTTCGACAAGGGCGGTCTGACCATTTCCCTGAACGCCTGCGATGCCAACGATCTCGCCCGACTGTACGGTCAGCGACAGATGATCGACGGCGACCTCATCGTTTTCGCGCAGCACGACAAGGTCGCGGACCTCCAGTATCGCTTCTTTGGGTTGGGCGGGCGACTTGTCGACCTCGAAGCTCACGGGACGGCCAACCATCATCTCGGCCAGGTCCTGCTCACTGACCGTCTTCGGATCACCCTCGCCGACGATCCGCCCGGCACGCAGGACGTTGATCCGGTCCGCGATCGCGAGGATTTCGTGCAGCTTGTGAGTGATGAAGACGATGGCTTTGCCGGCGTCGCGCAGGGATTTCACGATCTCGAAGAAGTCCTCGACCTCTTGCGGTGTCAGGACGGCGGTTGGTTCGTCGAGGATGAGGACGTCTGCCGACCGGAACAGAACCTTGAGGATCTCCACGCGCTGCTGCAGGCCAACGGGCAGGTCCTCGATCAGCGCGTCCGGGTCGACCTCCAGCCCGTATTTCTCATTGATCTCGCGGACCTGAGCGCGAGCGGTATCGAGGTCAAGATAGTCGAGCCGCCGGGTGGGCTCGACGCCCAGCACCACGTTCTCGGCCACGGTGAAGACGGGAACGAGCATGAAGTGTTGGTGCACCATGCCAATGCCGGCGGCGATGGACTCTCCGGGGCCCTCGAACGCGACCTGCTTGCCGTCGATCAGAATCGTGCCCTCGTCGGGGTGGTAGAGCCCGCAGAGCACGTTCATAAGGGTCGACTTGCCGGCACCGTTCTCACCCAGCAGGCCCAGCACCTCGCCGCCGCGGATGGTCAGGTCGACCTCCGCATTGGCGATAACCGGACCAAAACGCTTGGTAATGCCGCGCAGTTCAATATCCATAGGAAACCGCCCCCGCAGACCATTGAGAACGGGCGCCCGGATGGACGCCCGCCGGATCGGCCTACATGCCGACCTTGATCGAACCGTCGATGATGCCGGCTTTGATGGCTTCGATCTCGGCCTTCAACTCATCAGAGACCATGGCGTCCATGTCGTGATAGGGGGCAAGGCC
>JAAUYH010209046.1_pt1 | contig 25158 bp, 37 predicted proteins | sample 7278061 | NCBI WGS metagenome assembly JAAUYH01 (sample SAMN14350203, study PRJNA611818) | marine sediment metagenome | isolation source: surface marine sediment (0.6m) | place: French Polynesia: Moorea | collected 2018-08 | reverse complement strand
TCACGATATCGTGCTGAAGAGCGAATTTGAGAAACACTACGGCCCCACAATGAAAAACGGCGCCACACGGGCGCCGTATCAATTTTTCTGAATCAAATGAATCACATCAGGCGATTTTTTCAAGCAAGGGCTGAAGAGCCGGGTCTACATGGTCTGCTTCTTCCTTGATATAAGCCAGAAGTGCCTTTTCATTCTCATGTAGCACGCCATCACGACCAATACGCTCCGAGAGCCACTGGGCTTCTGACTGGGTTACCGGCTCAGCTGTGATGGCTTCCAATTCGTCTTCGCGATTACGTTGGCGCCAAGCTTCGTTCATGATGTTGGTGTTGTCCTGAAACGCTTCTGACCATCCGCCATTGCGCATCAATTCGCCAACGGATGAAAGCGAGCGTGAAAGAAATCCTGCCACATCAGTCTTGTTTTCTTCATCCAGCCACTCCTCGCGACGCAATGCCACTTCGCGAGATACCGACGCATAGCCCGACGCCATCATGAGAAATGCCGCAACTGCCTTGACAAACACGTCGTTCCACTCAGGGTGATTTTCAGCCTCGCTGGTACGATCGTTCAAATCGAACAGTACATCCACTTCAGCTTGCGAAATTCTAATCTGCCCATCGGCACCAACTGCATACATGATACGGCGGATCATTTTCGCTTCAGGCTGGCCAATAACGCCCGGTCTAAGTTTCTGATTGTTAAGCAACACGCCATTTCCTTCAACCACTGCCGTCGACACTTCCTTCAGAGCAAAGGCAGCCAGGTTTTCGGGAACAGAATGTGCGCGTTCGATGATTTTTACGAGAAGCTCAAGCTCGGTGCAGCTCTTGACGTGACCATCTTTTGAAATGCGATCCATAAGCCACATGGCATTTGTAGCACTGACGTAGCCATGAGGTTTTGCCTGATTGACGCAATAATCAACCATTGCTTCAACGAAAAAGGTTTGCCATTCGGGGCACGTTTCTTCGGCAGCATCGTTTAGGGCAAATATACCGTCTGCCTCGGCAAGTGAAACGATCATGTCATCGAAAACTTCTCGGCGAAGTCTGATGACATCCTCAGCACCAATTCTATTTTTTGCATTCAGAAAAAGACGAAAATCCATTGCCCTACCCTTGCATTCAGTCCCGAACTTCCAGAACCGTAGCAACAGAGGTTTGAAAATTAGCGAAGGCTTATGGTTACTGAACCGTTAAAGGTGTTGACGGCTATCCGGCACTGGCTTCCCGTTTCTCAAGCTGTTTTTCGCGCAAGAAAATGTAAACGCCTGAGCTAATGATAATCAGGATACCAATCCATTTGGTCAGGTCGGGGAACTCGCCAAACAAAACGAGACCAAAAATCGTGGCGCTGACAATCTCGATATACTGAAAAGGGGCAAGAATCGAGGCCGGAGCCATGGAAAAGGCGATTACGATCAGCATGTGAGAAGCAACAGCGAACAGGCCGATACCAAGCAGCAATGCCCATGCACGATTTTCGGTAGGCAGCGAGAGGCTGAAATCTTCCAACCCCAACGGCGTTGCCACTGCTAAAATCGCTCCGCAGATAACCACACCGCCGATACCGGCGAAAAACTGCATGATCAACGGATCATCATTGCCGCCGGATACCCGCGTCAGGATGAGGTAAATTGAAAAGAGAAAAGCAGTGCACAATGGCAGGAGCGAAACGACACCGAACAACTCATAGCTCGGACGTATCACAATGATTGCCCCGCCGAACCCGATCAGCGCCGCCAGTATTCTGCGCCAGCCCACTTTTTCGCCCAGAAACGCAGCTGACATCAACATGACAATCAAGGGTTCGACAAAGAAAACCGAAATCGCATCCGCCAATGGCATGTATTTGAGCGCCGTAAAAAACAGCATCGCGGCCAAACCCATGATCATGCCACGCAGGATGTTCAGTTTTGATATGTAGAGCGGCAGAGCTCTTGTACTCCAGGCAAAAACAAGGAATACAAACAGAAACAGGGTTTGGACAAAAAAACGACCGAATGTGACAGTTGCAGGGCTGACGTCAAACTGGGTGGCCAGCATCTTGGCGATAGCATCCATTACTGGTGCAAATATCATCGCAGCCACCATGATCGCCATGGCGCGAGCGATCTGATTGTCGTTATTGCCGCTTATCAAGCCCTGTCCCGCCGTTACACCGAAGTGAAAAGATTATGCGCCGCTTCAAAATCCGTCCAGCGCTGTTTGCGACGCTCAGCGGCCTCATAATCTTCGCCCCATTGGCTGATATTCCAATCTTCATCCACATGCGCTGCATTCCATGCTGCATCGACGTCCAGAAACTGCTCGGCAAGTGCCAGTGCAATGAGCGCAGAGCCTGAAAGCGATGTGAACGTATGAACGCAAGCAAGCTTGAATGGGTCTTCGTGCTTTTTCAGAGTATTGCCGAATGCAACAATCGCTTCTTTCGGCTGGCTAACGTGCATGATGCCCTCAGCCAGTTCAAAGCGTGCACCGACTGCTTCATCGGCCCAATCAAGGATGGGATCCCAATGTTTTCGTTGTGCCTCAATCAACCCTTCAGGCCCGTCTGCGCGGTAACACAGGAGGTCGGAAGACGCGTAACGAACAATGTCTTCCATGACTGCCTGTGCTTCGTTTGCCACACCATCCACAGCAGTGTTCGCCAGACGTGTCACAGGCATCTTCAATGGGTTTATTTCGTCTTCGATGGCGTCCCATTCATTGGCAACCAGTTGTGCTGAGGCTTCTGTGGGCAGAAACAGGTTCGCCCTACCCGGCGTTTTCACCACTCTTCCATCAAGTTCCACACCAAAAGAGGCGTCCGCCCCTACCACATTCACTGTTTTGTAGAACCGTTTTGGAAAATTTGGTTTGTCCTGTCCACGGTTAGCTTTGCCAGGACCAATATCACCGCGCTCTACTGCGCCTTCAGCATCTTCAAGAATGTCACGCATGGCATGTTCCGGTTTTCATGATTCAATTCAGTAACTTAAATCTTCATCTTCAGCATCTGATTCATCCAGTGCCAGAAGGTTGAATGTCTGCACCATATGCGGTGGCAGCGGCGCTTTGACGTCCAATACCCCTCCGTTTGGATGGGGAATTCTGATCCGCCGCGCATGCAGGTGCAATTTTTTCTGCACGCCACCAGGAAACTCCCAATTCTCTATGTCAAAATACTTTGGATCACCAATGATCGGATGACCAAGGTGTTGAGTATGAACACGCAATTGGTGCGTCCGACCGGTTACAGGTTGTAGTTCCAACCATGAGAGATTTTGCCCCGCCTGATCGATCACACGATATTTGGAAACTGCATGGTCTGCATCCGGTTCTCCGTGTTTGGCAACACGCATCCTGTCTCCATCCGGAGTTCGTTCTTTCACCATCCAGGTAGAAATCTGCCCGTCCCGCTTGCGTGGAACGCCCTTACAGATTGCCCAATAGGTTTTTTCTGTATCGCGGTGACGGAAGGATTTCGTCAGTTCTGCCGCTGCACCACGCGTACGGGCGACAACCAGAATTCCCGATGTGTCGCGATCGATGCGGTGAACCAACCTTGGCTTTTCGCCTTTTTGACTACGCATGGATTCGAGCATGGAATCAACATGTCGGTTAACACCGGAGCCGCCCTGTACCGCTAAACCTGCAGGCTTGTTGAAAACCAAGACCTTCTTGTCTTCATGCAAGAGCATGGCTTGCAGGACATCATAGTCGCCACGGTCACGAATTGTGTTGCGCGTCAGCGGTTGCCCTACCGCCATGGTGGTCACTTGAGGCGGCAACCTGACCGCCTGACCGGTCGCAATACGTGTATCAGATTTGGCACGGCTACCATCCAGGCGAATTTGCCCGGACCGCAGAAGCTTTTGCAATTGACCAAACGCAAGCCCCGGAAAATGCAGTTTGAACCAACGGTCCAAACGCATCCCAGCTTCATCTGCTTCAACAATCTTGTTCTGAATAGCACTCATTGGCGCATCCTTACAGGAATGCGCGTCCAAACCAAAGCCCTATGAAGAGCGCGAGGATGGAAATTAGTACACTTGCCGCAACATATCCAAACGCTGGCATCATGGCACCGCGCTCCACCATGTTCGCCACATCGAGCGAGAAGGCAGAAAAGGTTGTAAAACCGCCCAAAATCCCCGTGGCAAAAAACATCCTTAATTCGTTGGAGCCACCGCGTTTGACAAGCCAGGCAATAAACAACCCCATCACCAGCGACCCAAATATATTTACAAATAGGGTACCCCAGGGAAACGCAGGTCCAAGCAAACGCAGTGCCCCAAGTCCTGCCAGATGTCGAGCGGCGGCACCTATTCCACCCCCAAGAGCTACGAGTAAAACATGGCTCATAATTAGCTCCGCTCTTTCCGCAAGCGATCCCAGTACTCGAGCCGTTTGATAATATCGCGTTCGAAACCCCTTTCCACCGGCTCATAATAAGTCTCGCGATCCATTTGTTCCGGGAAATAGTTCTGACCTGAGAACCCATCCGGCTGGTCATGGTCATAGCGATAGCCATCGCCATACCCCTGCTCTTTCATGAGCTTGGTTGGCGCATTCAGGATATGACGCGGTGGCAACAGCGAGCCATTTTCTCGCGCTGATTGTTTTGCCTTCTTAATCGCCACATGCACGGCATTGGATTTTGGCGCGGATGCCAGATAGACACAGGCTTGCGCGAGGGCGCGGTCACCCTCTTCTGGCCCCAGAAAATCAAATGCCTGGACTGCTGCCATAGTCACTGGAAGCGCTTGCGGATCAGCATTCCCAATATCCTCACTCGCCATCACAACCAATCGCCGCCCAATGAACCGACGATCCTCACCAGCCTCCATCATGCGCGCAAGATAGTAAAGCGCCGCGTCGGGATCAGAACCGCGAACGGATTTATGCAGAGCGCTGATGAGGTTGTAATGGCCATCTTGCCCCTTGTCATAAATCGGAGCGCGGCGCTGCAGAACTTCCTGAAGCGCTTCGGCAGAAAGCACTTCACTTTCCTTTGCCACACGCCAGATTTCCTCCGCCAGGGAAATGATCGCCCTGCCATCGCCATCTGCCATTCGAATGAGCGAGGCTCTTGCGCCTTCATCAAGCGGGAGTGTGCTATTCTCCAGTTCCTCCGCTCGTTCCAACAATTTTGCGAGACTCTGTTCATCATGAGATTTGAAAGTCAGTACAGTAGAGCGGGATAACAGCGCTGCATTCAATTCAAAAGATGGATTTTCCGTTGTCGCACCGACCAGCACAATGGTTCCATCTTCCATGACAGGCAAAAAGCTGTCTAGCTGTGCCTTGTTGAAGCGATGAATCTCGTCAACAAACAGAAGTGTTTTCTTGCCGGTTGAACGATGAACTTTTGCCGCTCCGAACACTTTTTTCAGGTCAGCAACACCGGAGAATATAGCAGAAACCTGAACAAATTTTAGATCACCAGTACCAGCCAGTAACCGCGCAACAGTCGTCTTGCCCGTGCCCGGGGGACCCCAGAAGATCATGCTGCCCAAGGACCCTGACGATATCATTCGGGAGATCGTACCATCGGGTCCGGTCAGATGCTCCTGCCCTACAACCTCGTCCAGAGATTTTGGCCGCAGTCGTTCGGCCAGCGGAGACAGGCCCTCTATGGTTTCAGTATCAGCAGCAAACAGGTCACCCATGTTTTCGCACTACCGGGTGTATTGGCGGAAGAACCCGCCATTGCGGTCAAGAACATACTCCCTGCCTTGGCGCTCGATTTCAAATATCCAGCGGCGCCCACCTTCTTGAAGAATAGGCTCCACATCTGCGACCCGATTGACGGGCACTTGGTTGATTGCGCGAATTATATCGCCAGGCCTGATGCGATTGGCAGATGCCGGTGAACCACGCTGCACAGACATCACTACAACGCCCTCCTTGTCTGCGGGAAGTTTGATGCGCTGCGTCAATGCAGGCGAAAGATTGGCGACCACCGCGCCACCCAGGGCTGAGCGTGCCGGCATTTCGGTTTCATTGGCGGGGACTGTTTCCGGCGCAAGCATCAGCTCGATCTCGCGTTCAACCTCACGACCTCGGCTAAGCACATTGAAACTTGCAAGATTGCCAATGCCAACCGTTGTCAGACGATAATCCAATGCGTTGATGTGCGGTATATTGCTGCCGTTTACGCCAAGAATGACGTCCCCGATTCTGATGCCAGCTTGATCGGCAGGTCCGCCATCTACCACACCCACGACCAATGCACCACGCGGGCGCGCCATTCCCAAGCTTTGCGCGATTTCAGCTGAAACGGGCTGGAAGGTCGCACCGATCCATGGGCGACGCAGCGTATCTCCCGTTTCAGACGAACTGATCGCGACCCGCACCATGTTGGAGGGAATTGCGAACCCGATGCCATTGGAACCGCCAGAACGGGAATAAATCGCTGTGTTGATACCGATCAACCGGCCTTGCATATCGATCAACGCACCTCCCGAATTACCCGGATTGATCGCGGCATCCGTTTGCAGGAAAAATCCGAAATCGCTGACGCCGCTGGTTGATCTGGCTACGGCAGAAATAATGCCGCTGGTGACGGTTTGACCCACGCCAAAAGGGTTTCCAATCGCCAATACAAGGTCGCCGACTAGTGCTTCTTCTGAATCACCGATTTCTATTGCCTGAAAAATATCGCCTTCGTCCACTTTCAAAATGGCAAGGTCAGAGGCTTCATCTTTCAAAATAATCGCAGCTTCATATTCACGCCCATCAGCAAGCGCGATTTTTACCTCGTCTGCATCCTTGATCACATGGTGATTGGTCACCACAACGCCATCGGTTGAAACGATTACGCCGGAACCCAGCGAATTCTGGTTGCGGGGCTGTGCGCGTCTGCCGAAAAAGCGCTCAAAGAATGGATCGCCCGCAAATGGTGACGTTCTCGCTGGACGCCGAGCGGCATAGACATTCACAACTGAACCTGAGACCTGCTTGACAAGCGGCGCAAACGACAGCTGTATCTCTGCCCGGCTTGAAGGCACCTGCAGAACCTGCGCTTCACTGCCCGTATTGTCCCCTCGCCGCAGAAGCTGGTCCAAGGCCTTGTCGAACAAACCATCCTGCTGTTGGGCATTTACCAGACCAGCGGATGAAACCGCTGTCGCAAGAAGTATCAAACCGATCTGGAGGTATTTGAGCATGGAGATAGAGTTTCCCGGTACGTTTCTTTCATCTTACAGAAACGAAATAGGAACTAACAACCTGAAACTCAATCTTGAACAGGAACTATTCAGCAGGTGCTATTACCTGTGACGGACGGATATAGCGATCCTGCAACACTTCGGAGACAAGGCCGGTCGAGTAGCCTCGCGTAATATGCGCGGCATTTCGATAATCTGGGTTCTCCATCAAGCGCTTGTGGAGTGCCGGAAGATTGTAAAACGGCACGCCCGGATAAAGATGATGCTCACTGTGATAATTCACGTTGTGTGGGCCGAAAAACGCCCGTTCCCACCAATATGGCAATACGGTCCGCGTTCCACCCTCAAGCGTTGAATAATCCATGCCGGAAAAATGCTCGGCAACGCCGCGCACATAATTAAACGCAAAGAAGAATGTAAAATACGGCACTACCCAATACAGCAGGAAGCCCTGCCAGGTTCCGGTGAACCCGATGATCAGTCCAACCACGGCGTAAAATCCAAGCCGGGCAAATACGTAAGAACGCGTGGTTGTGTCAGAAATCTTTTTCAGATGCAGTGATTTGATGTCATACACCGATGTAATTGCGGCTGCGTATCCCAACAGGCTGGTAATCAAGAACCAGACATTCATCGGGAACTTGTAGGTTTTCATGGTCTGGCGCGGCACAAAATCCGGATCTTTGTCCGTATTCGTATGGAAGTGATGCTCCATATGCGTGGTGCGATAGCTGTTGACGGTGATCAGGATGGGCCAAGCAAGGAAAATATCGCCAATCCACTCACTCAACACCTTGTTTTTCAGAAACCGGTGATGGGCAAAATCGTGGTTCATCACAGCCAGTGCATGCTGACGACCCGCAATGATTGCAATCGAAGCGATGTAAACAAGCCAGCTCTGCGACCAGACGGAAACCGAAATGGCTACAATAATAACTGCCCAGTTAAATGCTATGCCCAATGCAGTTTTGTGAGGTGAAAGCACACTCAGCGCTTTCAGCTCTTCGCGTGGAATATAGTTTGGATTTGCCATCTACCGCCCCGTAATCGCAACCAATTCTATGGTTAAATATCGGTTACCCGGCACATTTTATCAAGCACTAGCCTCGGATATGCTTAATTTGCCGCATAGGATCATAAACTATGTTACTGGCGTCATAGTCGGACTTGATCCGACTATCCACGCACAAGTAGATGCCAATGGGATCAGCAAAATTGCAATCAGCATACCCCGGAAATCCATCCGTTCCACAGGTCAGAAGCGCCGTCAGCTATGGTAAAGGGATCAGGATTATCCGTTCCGCGATAAGAAATGACCACATCACCTGTGTTGAAACCATCAATCTGGCTGCCATCGGTGGCATTATACGCAATCGCGTAGAAACCGGCTGCTTCTGCTTCTTCATCAAGATCGAAACTTTCAAGATTTGCGACTACTTTTATGCCGCTAATTCCTATCGAGCCATCTGAAGCCTCTGATAAACCGCTGATGCCAGCATTGTAACCACGATTGTAAGCATCCATTGATAGGATTGATATAAGCAAATCCTTGGATCTTTTTTCATTACTTTTCCTTCAGAAAACTTGTTCGTCTGAGGAATCTGTAACCCCTCGGGCTGCTGTCTGCCATCATCAAGGGGTTTGTTCCGTTGCTATAATTCAGAAATTTCTCCCTACTCCAATCCAACCACCTCAACACCTTCTTCACCTCACCTTCAGTGACGGGCTCATCGGTAATTTCCAGTGTGATGGATTTCAGGCTGTAGCCTTCGCCAAATGTTGCAGCGAGGTCATTCGGGTTCACTGCTTTAACACCTACTGGTTTGTTGATATCATTGAATGTCACAAGAAGTGGGTAAAATTTACGGGGTACTGGCAGGACTACACCTTCGCTGTCTTCCACCTTGCTCACTCTTGGGTGACAAGGCCCTACTTCCGGTGAAAAGGTATGTAGCGCAATTGCCTTTGCGTTGCGGATTAAAGCAAACATATATCGAGGCCTTGTTTCGCTCTCGCCGAGATCCACAACCGCCGCTTCACCCCGCACAGTGCCACTGATGCCTTTGGCGTCTGGCAGGATTTTGATGATGGTATCCCATTCAACAAAGACTACGGATGAGCCAGCAATCTCTCCATCCGGGGTGTCTACCGTTACCGTGAGTTTTTGATGCCAATCATAAGTCGGATATTGGAACTTAAACAAACCAAATGAAATTAGTGAAATAAACAGCACAACTGGCAAACAGCCGATTTTCTTTTTCATCCGATTGCTTCCTCAACCTTACTTGCACCCATCTTCTTCAAAACTTCTGGATCAACGAGACGCATAGCGAGAAGTTGGATGTAAAAGAGAAGTTTCATTGCCAAGCCCACACAATTTCCTTTTGCGCAAAGGCTAGCGAAGAAACCTTAACAAACAAAAAGCCCGGGCTGATACCCAGGCTTTCAAAATCTCAAAGATGGAAAGAGAAGCTTATGCTTCGGCGTTTTCTGCAACGCCCTCTTCGGCTTCAAACTCTTCCATGCGGGCGCGGTCCGCAGCACCTTTTGCTTCCACATCGCGGTCAACCAGCTCAATCACAGCCATTGGCGCGTTGTCACCAAAGCGGAAGCCCGCCTTCAACACACGAGTGTAACCGCCATTGCGGTCTTTGTAGCGTGGGCCGAGAACCTCAAACAGTTTCTTGACCTGTTCTACGTTGCGAATGCGGGAGATTGCCTGACGACGCGCATGCAAATCGCCGCGCTTGCCAAGTGTGATCAGTTTGTCTGCCACTGAACGCAGTTCTTTCGCCTTTGGCAAAGTTGTCACGATCTGCTCGTGCTCTATCAATGATGCTGCCATGTTGGCGAACATTGCCTTACGGTGGCTTGCGGTACGGTTCAGTTTCCGGCCTTGTTTACGGTGGCGCATATCTGCTCCCCTTCTTCGAATGTGGACGGCCTGGCTCTTAAGACCGCCCGTTGGTTATGCCCCCGGCCCTTCCGGTGGCGAGATTATTTTGACGCTACTTAGTACTGGTCTTCGTAACGCTTTGCGAGGTCTTCAATGTTCTCAGGCGGCCAAGCAGGAATTTCCATTCCAAGATGCAGACCCATGCCAGCGAGAACTTCCTTGATTTCGTTCAAGGACTTGCGACCGAAGTTTGGTGTACGAAGCATTTCTGCTTCGGTTTTCTGGATCAAATCGCCAATGTAAACGATGTTGTCGTTCTTCAGGCAGTTTGCAGAACGGACTGACAATTCCAGCTCGTCGACCTTTTTGAGCAATGCAGGGTTGAATGCAAGCTCTGCGACTTCTTCCTGAACTTCCTCGCGCTGTGGCTCTTCGAAGTTCACGAAGATTGAAAGCTGATCCTGCAAGATACGCGCCGCATATGCAATCGCGTCGTCTGCAGACACAGAACCATCTGTTTCAATGGTCAAAGTCAACTTATCATAGTCAAGGTTTTGGCCTTCACGGGTCTTGTCGATCTTGTAAGAGACCTTGCGAACCGGTGAATAAAGGCTGTCGATTGGAATAAGGCCGATTGGTGCATCTTCTGCGCGATTGCGCTCAGCAGCCACATAGCCCTTACCAGTGTTGACAGTGAGTTCCATGCGGATTTCCGCGCCCTCATCGAGCGTACAAATCTGATGATCAGGGTTCAGAATTTCAACATCGCCAACGGTCTGAATGTCAGCTGCTGTCACGACAGCAGGACCTTCCTTGCGGATGACCATGCGTTTTGGACCCTCGCCTTCCATGCGGATGGCGATTTCCTTGATGTTCAGAACGATGTCGGTCACGTCTTCGCGCACACCTGCGATTGAAGAGAATTCGTGAAGAACCCCATCAATCTGCACGGCGGTCACAGCTGCACCTTGCAATGAAGAAAGCAGCACACGACGCAAGCCGTTGCCAAGTGTCAGACCAAAGCCACGCTCAAGCGGCTCAGCAGTGATCACTGATTTCGAAGGAGAAATGGTTTTTACGTCAAGTTTGTTGGGCTTGATCAGTTCTTGCCAGTTCTTCTGTATCATTTAAGTTTTTCCTTGGTGTTCTGCCACCATCCCTTCGTGGCAAATTCCGTAGGGCGCCTGCAATCAGGGAATAAATTGCAGGCGAGTATTCTAAGGTTATACGCGGCGACGTTTTTTCGGACGACAACCATTGTGCGGAATGGAAGTAACGTCGCGAATTGACGTGATGGTAAAACCAGCAGCCTGAAGCGCGCGAAGAGCTGATTCACGACCAGAACCCGGACCACGCACTTCAACCTCAAGGGTTTTCATGCCGTGTTCCATTGCTTTCTTTGCAGCGTCTTCAGCAGCAACCTGAGCAGCGTAAGGAGTTGACTTGCGTGAGCCTTTGAACCCTTGCGCACCTGCAGATGACCAGGAAATTGCATTCCCCTGAGCATCTGTGATGGTTACCATTGTGTTGTTGAAGGTTGAATTCACATGGGCCATGCCTGATGTGATATTCTTGCGTTCACGACGACGAACGCGACCAGCTTCTTTTGCCATTAAAGGACCTTTCTTTTGATCTCAAGCACCGCCGTAATTCCGGCGGCTAAACCAGGTGCTGACGCACCCAAATTCCACACATGGGCCAGATGGCCCAAAAATTACTTCTTCTTGCCAGCAATCGCTTTTGCAGGCCCCTTGCGGGTACGAGCATTGGTGCTGGTACGCTGTCCGCGAACCGGCAGACCACGACGATGGCGAAGACCACGATAGCAACCAAGATCCATCAAACGCTTGATGTTCATGGAAGTCTCACGACGCAGATCACCTTCCACGAGGTAATCACGGTCAATCACTTCGCGGATCTGAAGCACTTCGGCGTCTGTCAGCTCATTGATGCGACGTGCGTCTTCGATGTTTGTCTTGGAAACGATCTCTCCAGCAACCTTTGGACCAATGCCGTGGATGTACTGAAGTGCGATCACAACGCGTTTGTTTGTTGGTAGGTTTACACCGGCTATACGAGCCATACTGTTTCTCCATCTCGTTTTCAGGATCTGCGTCCGGTGGAGGCCGGCCCTTGCAGATATTTACTATTTCCAAACAGACTAAAGGCCAGCATCGGAGGGTTCACGATGAACACTCTGAACTGACCTAGCTTTTTGGGCTATGTGTGACCGAATAAGGCCAAAAACCCTTCCCGTCAAGCGGATTCCAACGAAAAACTGTCTCCGTTGGGTAAATTTTTAATTCAACTCAACAGCGCGTCGATTGCGCTTGAAATATCACCAATATCGCCCATGCCATCCACGCGCTTCAAATTACCCTTGGCATGGTAGTAACCCACTAATGGTGCGGTTTCTTTGTAGTATGCACGAAGCCGGGTTCTCATAGTTTCAGCGTTATCATCCGGGCGTCGCTTGAACTCGGTTGATCCGCATTTGTCGCAAACACCATCTTCAGCAGGTTGCTTGAACGTATCATGATAGCCTTCGCCGCAATTCCCGCATGTGTAGCGGCCCGCTACCCGCTCAACCAGAGCGTCGTCATCAACTTCAAGCTCGATCACGACATCAAGTTTGATGCCCTTCCCTTCGAGCATTTCAGCCAGAGCGTCAGCCTGTTCAAGCGTTCTTGGAAAGCCATCCAGAATGAACCCTTTGGAGCAATCATCCTGGTCCACACGATCAGAGACGATGCCAACGACGATTTCATCTGAAACCAGTTTACCGGCATCCATTACCGCCTTGGCGCGTTTTCCAACTTCTGTTCCGGCAGCAACTGCTTCACGAAGCATGTCGCCTGTCGAGAGTTGTGGCAAGCCGTGATTTTCAACAATCAGTTTTGCCTGAGTTCCTTTACCTGCGCCCGGAGGCCCCAAAAGGATCATTCTCATTTTCTTCTACCCTTGCTTCCCCTTTGAGCCCGTTGCTTGCTGCGTTTACCGCCGCCACGCAAATTGGACTTTTTGATCAGACCTTCATACTGCTGAGCAAACAAATGCCCCTGAACTTGCTGAACTGTATCAAGCGTCACGCTGACCATAATCAATAGAGATGTACCACCGAGGAATGCTGAAATACCCGCATTACTCATGAACATCTCCGGCACAAGACATACAAACACAAGATAGATCGCGCCTGCAACCGTAATGCGTGTTAGCACATAGTCTATGTATTCAGCAGTCTGCTCGCCCGGACGTTTGCCAGGAATAAACCCACCTTGCTGTTTAAGATTGTCAGCAGTGTCTTTCGGGTTGAAAACAATCGCTGTGTAGAAGAACGCGAAAAACGCAATCAAGGCACCGTAAGTTACCAGATAGAGCGGCTGACCTCGTCCAAGCAAACTGGTGAATGTCAGCAACCAGTCAGGCAAAGTTGAGTTTTGAGAGCCGGTAAAGCCCGCTGCGGTCAATGGCAACAGAAGCAATGAAGAAGCAAAGATCGCCGGGATAACACCCGCGGTATTCAGCTTCAGCGGCAGATGCGAAGACTGGCCTTCCATCATGCGGTTGCCGACCTGACGCTTTGGATACTGGATCAGGAGCTTTCGCATTGCTCGCTCCACGAAAACAATGAGGAACACGAGCGCAATTGCAACCAATAGAACAAGGATCATGGTAGGAGTAGACACAATGCCCTGACGACCCTGCTCCAGCAACTGTGCAATAGCGGCCGGCATCGCAGCCACAATGCCTGCGAAGATGATGAGAGAAATACCGTTACCAATTCCGCGTGCTGTAACCTGCTCACCAAGCCACATCAGGAACATGGTGCCGCCAACGAGTGTCAGCACGGTTGAAAGACGGAAGAACCAGCCTGGATCTTCCACAATGCCCTGGCTTGCCTCAAGACCTATCGCGATGCCGTACGCCTGCAAAGTGCCCAGAATAACAGTACCATAGCGGGTATACTGGTTAATAACTTTACGCCCCTGCTCACCCTCTTTTTTGAGTTGTTCAAGGGTCGGTACAACAGAGGTCATCAACTGCATGATAATCGATGCAGAGATGTACGGCATAATGCCGAGCGCAAATATGGCCAGACGTTCAATCGCACCGCCGTTAAATACGTTTAAAAGCCCAACCGCGCCTTGCGACTGGGTCTCAAATGCTTGTGCGTAGGCAGAAAAGTTGATTCCCGGAAGCGGGATATACGTTCCCAGGCGATACACGATCAAGGCACCAAGGGTGAACCAGATACGCTTCTTAAGCTCATCAGCTTTAGAGAAGGTTGAAAAACTTAAATTAGCGGCGAGTTGTTCAGCGGCTGATGCCATGATGGTCTCCCTGATCCAGCTATCGATGGAACATAAGGGTTTCGGCCCTCAATTGCGAGGCCGAAACCAAAGTTTGGGATCAATTTTTAAGCGTCTTCACCAGAAGTTGCTTCAGGAGCAGCAAGAACAGTTACCTTGCCACCAGCTTTCTCGATCTTCTCGATTGCAGCTTTCGATGCACCTGCAACTTCGCAGGTCAGCTTTGCAGACAATTCGCCATCAGAAAGAATGCGAACACCGTCGCCTGCGCGACGCAGAACGCCAGCTTCGACGAGTACTTCGGCGGTAATTGTAGTCTTGGCATCCAGTTTCTTGGCGTCGATTGCTGTCTGCAAACGGCCAACGGAAACAGTCTGGTAGTTCTTCGCAAACATTGCGTTCGAGAAACCACGCTTTGGCAAGCGGCGATAAATTGGCATTTGACCGCCTTCAAAGCCCTTGATTGCAACACCTGAGCGTGACTTTTGACCTTTTACGCCGCGGCCGCCGGTTTTGCCCTTGCTTGAGCCGATACCGCGTCCAACACGACGGCGGGATTTGGAAGCACCCGCATTATCTGTGATTTCATTGAGTTTCATCGTAATAACTCCGGGCCGCTTATGCGTCTTCTTCGACGATACGAACCATGTGGCTGACCTTGCGGATCATGCCACGTACGGCTGGTGTATCTTCGAGCGTTGAGCGACGATTAATTTTGTTCAAACCAAGACCGACAAGCGTTGCACGCTGATCCGCAGGGCGGCGAAGCGGGCTACCGGTCTGTTCAATAGTGATTGTCTTTTTGTCAGCCATGAGCCTGCCTCTTAGTCGTCACTACCGATCAGGTCGCGGCGGCGATCCTGAAGGGTTGAATATTTGATGCCACGCTGAGCAGCGATGTCTTTCGGGTGCATCTGGTTTTTAAGCGCGTCGAATGTTGCGCGAACCATGTTGTATGCATTTGAAGAACCGAGAGACTTCGCAACGATATCCTGAATGCCGAGTGTTTCGAAAACTGCACGCATTGGACCACCGGCAATGATACCAGTACCTGGAGGCGCTGCACGAAGAAGCACTTTACCTGCGCCGTGACGGCCCTTCACATCGTGATGCAATGTGCGGCCTGAACGCAGTGGTACAAAAATCATGTCACGCTTGGCTGATTCTGTTGCCTTGCGAATTGCCTCAGGAACCTCGCGTGCCTTACCATGACCAAAGCCAACGCGACCCTTTTGGTCACCAACAACAACTAGTGCTGCGAAGCCGAAGCGACGGCCACCTTTAACAACCTTTGCAACGCGGTTGATGTGGACGAGCTTATCGACGAATTCGCTTTCGCGCTCTTCGCGATCACGGCCACGACCGCGATTGTTTTCATTCTGTGCCATTATCCTAATTCCTTGTTCTTTTCCGGTAGCACTGACTAATTAGAACTGCAGGCCGCCTTCACGAGCAGCTTCTGCGAGAGCTTTTACGCGGCCATGGTAGATGTAACCACCACGGTCAAAGATCACATCTTTTACACCTGCTTTTGCAGCACGCTCGGCAACGAGTTTGCCGATTTCTGCAGCAGCAGCTACGTCGCTTCCCTTCTTGCCCTTGAAATCCTTATCAAGCGTAGAAGCTGAAGCAAGTGTATGACCCTTGGTGTCATCAATCACCTGAGCGTAGATATTTTGAGAAGAGCGGTACACGCTAAGACGTGGACGGCCATTCGCAACTTTCTTGAGCTGACGACGAACGCGGTTCGTACGACGCTGAGCAGTTGTAAGCTTGTTTCCCATAACGTCTTAGCCTTACTTCTTTTTCCCTTCCTTGCGGAAGATTGTTTCGTCTGCGTATTTCACGCCCTTGCCTTTGTATGGCTCTGGTGGACGATAGGCGCGGATCTCCGCAGCAACTTGTCCAACCTTCTGCTTATCAATGCCGGAGACAACAATCTCTGTTGGCTTTGGACAAGCAACGGTTACGCCCTCAGGCACCTTGTAGACAACCTCGTGAGAGAAACCCAGAGAAAGCTGCACGTCTTTACCTTGCATTGCTGCACGATAACCAACACCGTTGATCTCAAGTTTCTTCTCAAAACCGTCTTTAACACCAGTCATGATGTTAGAGACCATTGTACGAGACATACCCCACTTGGAGCGTGCATCTTTTGAATCATCACGCGGATCAACCTGAACCGCGCCATCTTCCATTTTCACAAGAACTTCTTTGTTTACAACAAACTGAAGCTCTCCCTTGGGACCTTTGGCTGTAACCGTCTGGCCCTCAACAGTTGCTGTTACCCCTTCCGGGACACCAACTGGTTTTTTACCTATGCGAGACATCGTTCTTCACCTGTTCCCTTAGAATACGCGGCAGAGGATTTCGCCACCGACATTCTCTTCACGCGCCTGATGGTCAGCCATCACGCCCTTTGGTGTAGAAAGAATGTTGATGCCAAGTCCGTTCGCGATATGCGGAATGTTCTTGACTGATGAGTAAACACGAAGACCCGGACGCGACACGCGTGAGATTTCACGGATCACAGGGGCGCCTTCATAATACTTCAGTTCGATTTCAATCTCGGATTTGCCATTGCCGAATTCGACAGTTGCATAATCACGGATATAGCCTTCGCTTTTTAGCACTTCACACACGTTTGCGCGAAGCTTTGAAGCCGGGCTCGAAACTTTTGACTTGTTGCGCATCAAACCATTGCGGATGCGGGTCAACATATCGCCGAGTGGATCAGTAATACCAGACATACCCTACTCCCCTTACCAGCTTGATTTCACAAGGCCAGGAACCTGACCGTAATTTCCCAGCTCGCGAAGCGCGATACGGGACATTTTCAACTTGCGATAGTAACCGCGTGGACGGCCTGAAACCTCACAACGGTTGCGGACGCGAATTTTCGCACCATTGCGTGGCAATTCGTTCAGCTTGAGTTGTGCTTTGAAGCGCTCTTCCATTGGCAGTTCACGGTTTTTCGTGATTGCTTTAAGTTCAGCACGCTTGTTTGCATATTTGGCGACAAGCTTCTCGCGACGCTTGTTTTTCGTAAATGCGCTAACCTTAGCCATTTAGTCGATTTCCTTTCGTTTCACGTATGCCGTTACTGCGGGAACGGGAAGTTGAATTCGGTCAAAAGCGCCCGAGCTTCATCATCCGTCTTTGCAGTCGTACAAACAATGATGTCCATGCCCCAGATCTGATCTACCTTGTCGTAGTTGATTTCCGGAAACACGATGTGTTCCTTGATGCCCATGGCAAAGTTGCCACGACCGTCAAAGCTTTTTGGGTTAAGACCGCGGAAGTCACGAACGCGCGGAAGCGCGATTGTCACCAGACGATCAATAAAGTCATACATGCGAGGGCCGCGAAGGGTCACTTTTGCGCCAAGCGGCATCCCTTCACGAACCTTGAAGGTCGCGATTGACTTGCGCGCATGGGTAACCTGAGCCTTCTGACCTGCAATCAGAGTTAGATCTTCAGCAGCAATTTTTGCCTTCTTGGAATCCTGGGTTGTTTCACCAACACCCATGTTAAGAACGATTTTGTCGATCTTGGGAACTTCCATCGGGTTTTTGTAGCCGAACTGCTCGACCATTTTGGCGCGGATAGCGTCGTTATAAAGCTGACGCAGGCGCGGTTGATAAGTTGCTTCAGCCATCGATCACTTCTCCGGACAGTTTTGCGACGCGTACCTTGCGGCCATCGTCCATAATTTTAAAACCAACACGAGTGGCTTTGCCCTCTTTCGGGTCAACCAGTGCGAGGTTTGAAAGTTGAATTGGCGCTTCGCGATTTACAATACCGGCTTCAGTGGTTTGGGTCTGGCGCTGATGGCGCTTTACCATATTGATGCCTTGAACGATCGCTTTGCCTTCCTTTGGCTTCACTGTAAGGATCTCGCCCTTGCGGCCCTTGTCCTTACCGGTAAGCACGATGACGTTGTCGCCTTTTTTAAGCTTTTGCATGTCCGTCGCTCCTACAGCACTTCTGGTGCCAGTGAGATGATCTTCATGTGACGCTTGGCGCGCAGCTCACGAGGTACAGGTCCGAAAATACGGGTACCGACCGGCTCGCTCTTGTTGTCAACCAACACTGCTGCATTGCCATCAAAGCGGATGACAGAACCATCTGCGCGCTTGATGTCTTTTGCAGTACGAACAACAACTGCCTTCATCACCTGACCTTTTTTCACACGGCCACGTGGGATAGCCTCTTTTACAGAGACCACGATAATGTCACCAACTGAAGCGTATTTCCGTTTGGAACCGCCCAGAACCTTGATGCACATAACACGACGTGCGCCGGAATTGTCGGCTACATCGAGATTTGTTTGCATCTGAATCATGACTGGCTACCTTCTTTTTTCTTGTACCGAACGGATCATTCCGCCGGCGCCTGCCAAATTTAGTTACGCTTGACCTTCAACGACGGTCCAACGCTTGTCCTTCGAAATCGGACGGCATTCCTCGATAAACACCTGATCTCCGACCTTTTTCATATTGGCCTCATCATGGGCCTTGTAGTTTTTCGAACGGCGAACTGTTTTCTTGAAGAGCGGATGGATAAACCGGCGCTCGACTTTGACAACAACAGTCTTGTCGTTCTTGTCACTTACAACAGTGCCCTGCAAAACGCGTTTTGGCATGTCTCTACTTTCCTTCTAAGGCTCACGCCTTGGCTTCTGCAGACTGCTTTTCAGCAGCGATTGTGTGAATGCGCGCGATGTCCCGGCGAACCTGACGCATGCGTGCACTGTTTTCCAGCTGGCCTGTAGCCCCCTGGAAGCGCAGATTGAACTGCTCTTTTTTCAACGCCTCAAGCTCATCTGCAAGCTCATCAGCAGTCTTAAGTCTCAGATCACTGGCTTTCATCGCCTTGTCCCTTCTCGATTATTCAGCGATACGCTGAACAAAGCGTGTCTTGATTGGCAGCTTGCGACCGCCAAGGCGAAGTGCTTCACGAGCAATCTCTTCAGACACACCATCAATTTCAAACATGATCCGGCCAGGCTTGACGCGGCATGCCCAATAATCCGGAGAACCCTTACCTTTACCCATCCGAACTTCGGTTGGCTTTGAAGATACCGGTACATCCGGGAAAATACGAATCCAGACACGTCCTGCCCGCTTCATATGACGGGTAATCGCACGACGGGCTGCTTCAATCTGACGAGCTGTGATGCGTTCAGGTTCTACCGCCTTGATGCCGTATGCACCAAAAGTCAGCTGAGTTCCACCCTTGGCATTGCCATGGATGCGACCCTTGTGCTGCTTGCGGAATTTTGTGCGCTTAGGCTGCAACATTATTCTTAATCCCGTTTACTATTCTACTAAGAGCGAGGACGACGGTTCTGTCCGCCACCTTGTTCCTGTGCTTCATTTCCACGACGCTCGGATGCATATGGATCATGCTCAAAGATTTCGCCTTTGAATATCCAGACCTTGATCCCGCAAATACCGTAGGCTGTAGAAGCTGACGCGACACCATAGTCAATATCAGCACGCAATGTGTGTAGCGGCACACGGCCTTCACGGTACCATTCCATCCGAGCAATCTCTGCACCGCCCAGACGACCTGAACAATTGATCCGGATACCAAGAGCACCAAGACGCATGGCTGACTGAACAGCGCGCTTCATCGCACGGCGGAAAGCAACACGACGCTCAAGCTGCTGGGCAATGCCCTGCGCAACGATGGTCGCATCAATCTCTGGCTTGCGCACTTCGTTGATATTGATGTGCACTTCAGAGTCTGTCATTTCGCCAAGCTTGCGACGAAGCTTCTCGATATCAGCACCCTTTTTACCAATGATGATGCCAGGACGTGCTGAGTGAATTGTTACGCGACACTTCTTGTGCGGGCGCTCAATCACGATTTTTGAGATCGAGGCAGCTGACAGTTCTTTCTCAAGGTAAGAACGGATCGCCAAATCTTCGTGGATCAACGTGCCATATTCGCCTTTGGTTGCGAACCAACGTGAGTCCCACGTGCGGTTGATGCCTAGACGAAGGCCGATCGGATTAACTTTCTGACCCATTATGCGGCCTCCTCTTCAACTTCACGAACAACAATCGTGAGGTGAGAAAATGGTTTCAAAATACGGCTTGAGCGACCACGACCACGAACGCGGAAACGCTTCATGGTGATTGACTTGCCGACATAGGCTTCTGCAACAATCAGGCTGTCCACATCCAGATCATGGTTGTTTTCAGCGTTAGCAATTGCAGATTCAAGTGTCTTCTTGACGGTGCCAGCAATACGACGCTGCGAGAATTCAAGCTCGGCCAATGCCTGGCTTGCTTTCTTGCCGCGGATCATGGTTGCGACATCGTTCAGCTTTTGCGGGCTGGTGCGGATTGTCCGTGCTACTGCACGGGCTTCGTTATCCGCCAGCACTCTTTCGCGCTTTTGCTTGCCCATGGTTACTTCCTCTTCGCTTTTTTGTCAGCGCCATGACCGTAGTATGTGCGTGACGGCGAAAACTCACCTAGTTTATGGCCAACCATGTCTTCGGTGATCAGAACCGGAACATGCTTTTGACCGTTGTATACTCCGAAGGTCAGACCCACGAACTGAGGCAGAATTGTAGAACGTCTGCTCCAGGTCTTGATTACTTCGCTTCTTCCACTTTCACGAACCTTGTCGGCTTTCTTCAAGAGATAGCCATCAACAAAAGGTCCTTTCCAAATTGAACGAGCCACGTGTTGTCTTCCCTATCGTTTCTTGCGCTGATGACGTGAGCGCATGATCAGTTTATCTGACGCTTTTGCTTTAGCGCGTGTGCGCTTGCCTTTGGTCGGCTTACCCCAAGGAGTCACCGGATGACGACCACCTGAAGTCCGGCCTTCACCACCACCGTGCGGGTGATCAACCGGGTTCATCGCAACACCACGAACGTGTGGGCGACGGCCCAACCAACGGCTGCGACCTGCTTTACCTTTGTTGGTGTTCGCATTGTCCGGGTTTGAAACCGCACCGATTGTTGCCATGCAGTCACCGTGGATCAAACGCTGTTCGCCTGAGTTAAGGCGAAGAATTGCGTAAGGACCGTCACGACCAACCAGCTGAACATAAGAACCGGCCGAGCGAGCAATCTGAGCACCCTTGCCCGGCTTCATCTCCACATTGTGAATAATGGTACCAACCGGGATTGCCTTCATTGGCATCGCGTTGCCTGGCTTCACGTCTGCAGAGGCAGCAGCAATGATCTTGTCACCAGCAGCAAGGCGCTGAGGTGCAATGATGTAAGACAATTCGCCATCATCATATTTGATCAACGCAATAAACGCTGTCCGGTTAGGATCGTATTCAATGCGCTCAACAGTACCAACAACGTCAAACTTGTTACGCCTGAAGTCAATCATGCGGTATGTGCGCTTGTGCCCACCACCACGATGACGTGCAGTCATGCGACCAACATTGTTACGGCCACCAGACTTTGAAAGGCCTTCAGTCAAAGTCTTGACCGGCTTGCCTTTCCAGAGATCTGAACGGTCCACAATCACCAACTGGCGTTGGCCGGGTGTCCGTGGATTAAACTTTTTTAGTGCCATGGTTCTGTTTCCTATAGCCCTGTAGTCACGTCGATGGAATCTCCATCAGCAAGCGTGACAATCGCTTTTTTGACATCGTTTTGCTTGCCCTTGATGCCGCGGAAGCGCTTGACCTTACCCTTGCGAACCAGGGTATTGACCGCTTTCACCTTGACACCAAACAGAGCTTCAACCGCGCCTTTGATTTCAGGCTTGGAAGCTGTACCAGCCACGTTGAAAACAACCTGGTTCTGCTCTGCAGCAAATGATGATTTTTCAGTAATGACCGGGGAAACGATCACATCGTAATGGCGTACATCCGTCATTTGAACCGCTCCTCTAGTGCTTCAACTGCAGACTTGGAAAGCACAAGCTTCTCACGACGCAGAATGTCATAAACGTTGATCCCTTGAACCGGAAGCACATCCACATGTGGAACGTTTCTGGCTGCAAGTTTAAAGTTGTTGTCCAGCTCAGCGCCGCCAACAAACAACGCGTTCTCAAGACCGAGTTTTGAAAGCTGGCCCCGAAGCGCGCTTGTTTTGGCGTCCTTAACGGCAAGATCATCCACAACAACAATCTGCTCAGAAGCCTGCTTCGCAGACAAAGCATGTTTAAGCGCCAAAGCACGAACCTTCTTGGGAAGATCGAAAGCATGGTCACGAGGTGTCGGACCAAATGCACGACCACCACCACGGAATTGAGGTGCCTTTTTAGTAGAGTGACGAGCAGAACCCGTACCCTTCTGCTTGTACATCTTCTTGGTTGTTGCGCTGATTTCAGAGCGGTTCTTCACATCATGTGTGCCAGCACGGCGTTTCGCCAACTGATAACGCACCATGCGGTGAATAATGTCTTCGCGAGGTTCAAGACCGAATACCGCGTCAGAGACTGACACTTTACCGGAAGCTTTACCCTCAAGAGTTGTTACCTTGATGTCCATTATTCAGCTCCCTCGCTTGTTTCCGCAGGAGCCTCTTCAGCAGGAGCAGATGCAGAGCCTTTAAGAGCTGCAGGAAATGGAACGCCTTCAGGAGCAGCTTTTTTGACTGAATCCTTAATGGTAATCCACGCACCCTTTGAACCAGGAACTGCGCCCTTGATCAAAACAAGGCCACGATCAGCGTCCGTGCGAACAACTTCCAGGTTCTGAGTGGTCACGCGGGTAGAACCCATGTGGCCGGCCATTTTCTTGCCCTTAAACACCTTGCCCGGGTCCTGACACTGGCCGGTTGAACCATGCGAACGGTGAGAGATAGAAACACCGTGAGAAGCACGAAGACCGCCGAAGTTGTGACGCTTCATGGCACCGGCAAAGCCTTTACCAATCGAAGTACCAGTCACATCAACTTTCTGACCAGGCACAAAGTGCTCTGCAGAAAGCTCAACGCCCACATCCAGCATGTTTTCCGCAGAGACGCGGAATTCAGCCAGCTTGCGCTTCGGCTCCACCTTTGCAGCAGCAAAATGACCGCGCATTGGCTTTGTTGTGTTCTTGACCTTCGCCAAACCAGCACCAAGCTGGACAGCGTTATAGCCGTTCTTTTCTTCAGTACGCTGGGCGACGACCTGAAGGCTATCCACCTTCAGAACAGTCACAGGGACCTGTTCACCGGCGTCATTGTAGACGCGGGTCATTCCCAGCTTCTGTGCAATCAAACCTGAACGCATTGTTCCGTTCCTTTATGGGAAGTAGGTATCTTTGACCCAGAGTTCCCGGTTACCAAATTCTTTTACAGTTTAATCTCAACGTCCACGCCAGCAGAAAGATCGAGCTTCATAAGCGCGTCCACTGTCTGTGGTGTTGGATCAACAATATCGAGCAAGCGCTTGTGAGTACGCATTTCGAATTGCTCGCGGCTTTTCTTGTTCACGTGAGGCGAACGGTTAACCGTGTAACGCTCAATCCGAGTTGGAAGCGGAACCGGTCCCTTCACCTGCGCACCCGTACGCTTGGCCGTGGAGACGATCTCCTTGGTAGACGTATCGAGAATACGGTGATCAAACGCTTTCAAGCGAATGCGGATATTCTGGCCGTTCATGTATCAGTTTCCCTAAAAAGCCAGAGGCGAGAGCGGTTGGCCACCCTCACCTCTTGTTTGTCTGTTACTCAATGATTGATGCGACGATGCCGGCGCCGACGGTACGGCCACCTTCGCGGATAGCAAAGCGCAGGCGCTCTTCCATCGCGATCGGCACGATCAGCTCGACTTCCATCTCAACATTGTCACCAGGCATCACCATCTCGGTGCCAGCAGGAAGCTGACATACGCCAGTCACATCCGTTGTACGGAAGTAGAACTGTGGACGGTAGTTGGTGAAGAATGGTGTGTGGCGGCCGCCCTCATCCTTGGTCAGGATGTAAGCTTCTGCCTTGAACTTTGTGTGCGGTGTTACTGAACCAGGCTTCACAAGACACTGGCCACGCTCAACCTGATCACGGTCAATACCACGGATCAGAGCACCAATGTTGTCGCCTGCTTCACCTGAATCAAGCAGCTTGCGGAACATCTCAACACCCGTACAAGTGGTTTTCTGAGTGTCCTTGATACCAACGATCTCGATCTCGTCACCCACATTGATCACGCCACGCTCAACACGACCGGTCACAACTGTACCACGGCCAGAGATTGAGAACACATCCTCGATTGGCATCAGGAATGCCTGATCAACCGGACGGTCCGGCTGAGGAATGAACGTGTCAACCGCTTCCATCAACTCGCGGATGGCGTTCTCGCCGATTTCCGGGTTGTTGCCTTCCATCGCCGCCAAAGCTGAACCCTTGATGATTGGCGTATCATCGCCAGGGAAGTCGTAAGAAGAAAGAAGTTCGCGAACTTCCATGTCAACAAGCTCGAGAAGCTCTTCGTCGTCAACCTGGTCAACCTTGTTCAGGAACACAACGATCGCAGGAACACCAACCTGACGGGCAAGCAGAATGTGCTCGCGGGTCTGTGGCATTGGACCATCAGCTGCTGAACAAACAAGGATCGCGCCATCCATCTGGGCAGCACCGGTGATCATGTTCTTCACGTAGTCAGCGTGACCCGGGCAGTCAACGTGCGCATAGTGACGGTTCTCGGTCTCATACTCAACGTGAGCAGTGGAGATGGTGATACCGCGTGCACGCTCTTCAGGCGCACCATCAATCTGGTCATACGCCTTGAAGTCACCGAAATATTTCGTAATCGCAGCCGTCAACGTCGTCTTGCCGTGGTCAACGTGACCAATCGTGCCAATGTTACAGTGAGGCTTATTGCGCTC
>JAAUYH010028885.1_pt1 | contig 25163 bp, 19 predicted proteins | sample 7278061 | NCBI WGS metagenome assembly JAAUYH01 (sample SAMN14350203, study PRJNA611818) | marine sediment metagenome | isolation source: surface marine sediment (0.6m) | place: French Polynesia: Moorea | collected 2018-08 | reverse complement strand
TGAAATTTATCACAGTTTTAGGCCTAATCAGAAATATTATTCGGACCGTGAATAATTTATTACCTTTGATTCCAATCTCTGAAAAGTGATGTATTTAGTCATCATCTATGGTACACGAATTTTGATTTTTCCGCTTTTGAAGTCTAAATAAAGTTAAAAACCTATTTCGAAAGGTTTGATTTTCGAGATAGATTGTAATATTTAGAAATGTACCTGAATAGCTTGGATTTCCATATATTAAACAATTGTTTCGGCATTTTCATTAATGAAATGGTGTCGTAATCGACTTTCTATTGTGTCTACATGTTAGCTGTATTTATTATGGCTTCATTGCCTTTTAGGTCTTTTGGCGATCTATCATGGTTGTTGCGAAGGGATCGAGTTGATTTTGTGGATGGCGAGGTATTACGTCTGATTGAGTCAGTTGTCTGGTTCCACAATTCATATAATGAATACTAATTGGATAGAATTAATTCAGTATATTGATCTCGTTACAATAGAGTACATGGCTCGCCGTCTGCGGAAATCATCAAAGAATATTACATCAAACAGCTAACAAACAGATCAGAGAAGATCCGGAAAGGGTTACTCATACTTCCTTGCTGTTTGGCTTAAAACTCGTTCGAGCGCCACCACCCCGATGGCTCAAAACGGATAACGAGCGAAATCTCATTGGAGTGTAGTGCTGTGCCGTGTTTTGGGGTTGGATGTTAGGAAACTATGTTTCGACCTACTTTCCAATTCGCCTGTTGGGTCTATTCTAGGGAGATGTCGTGCGACACCCGTCATCACAATCTTGTCTTCTAGGTACCTGTGAGCAAGACACCCTCGACATTAACTCGCTTAAGTTGGTTGACAAGGAAGGTATACGACAAATGGTAAATACAGATATGTATACTGTATATAAATATACATGTATCGTCATATCTAGCCCAAAAATGCAGTTCTTCTATAAATGAAAAAGCGAAGGTCATGAGGCAATTGTTTTCTTATATTTTATGGAACTTAAGAATGACATTCAGGGCGCCAAATAATTAAAAATAAATATAAATGTTCAATAGATTCTCGAGGTATAATTGGAGGAAAGCTTAGTTCACATTTAAAACGTTTCAAGGAATAAAATTTTTTTCTACTGATCAGAGCAAATGATGTGATTCTATCTGTCTATGTTCAATTTTGATAAATCTTTTGTTTCAATTGAATAAAAGTGAGTAAAGACTGAAGCAGATTTTAAGTATTTGTTATAAGCAGATAAATATGGCGATAATAAAAATGAATTTATTGTTTCCGAGTCCCCTTCTCGGACTTGTTTGCATTATACTTGAATTTTTGTAAAAAAACCATTGAATATGATATAAATACTTCGATGCATTCGATTAACTTCATACGCCACAAAGTGTTCTTAAATAAATTCCGAATTCCAATTTATTAAATGTTATTGCGAAAAATATCTATGGCTTGACAAGTACTAAAGAATCTTATGGTCTACAAAGCATGATTAAAAAGAACGAATACCTGCATCAACATATTTTCGACATACAAGTGCGTATTTCTAAAAAATGACATATTTTTACTGTTAACCATGTTAGGTTGATGTTTGGTTTTAGTTCGAGTTTATGATTATTCTTAGTTCAACTGGCACAATTTCAAAAATCCATTTCTCACTCAACGTATTATTGGATTTTGTTCTTCCATTTGAGTCTTTTATTAATTTGGTATCTGCTATGTAAATCGCTGAATTTGTTAGAATAGTTGTAGTATGGTGAGAGTCAATACTTTAAGCACGTGAATCCAAAATGTAAACTGGAGTTACATTTATCAAATTTTTTTGTAACTTTAGTATATATCAGACAGGTGCTCTAACCACAGATCAGTGAGACTGAAGAATTAAAGCCGTCCAAAATACATTAGACAGTAGGAAGATAATTGCAGAAGGCTACATCTTGAGACACACCAAGTTAGAGCAAACGAACCTAGTATGCGGTTTACGAGCCAAACAATACCACAAACAATAAGAATAGTGTCAATTTTGCTCGAAATAGATCGACTACTCTTCGAGTTTCATGAAACGAAAATCCACGCAATAAGCACTGATATTTATATTGAAGAAACATTCTGCTCCTCCGTTCAGAATTACTTGATCATTCGGCTGTATTTTGATATTCATTTCTAACTGACTTTCTTCTGACGAGATCTCGAAGAAGCCAACTTTCTTCATTCTGCTCTTTTCTAGATGCATGAACCACTAGAATGTATACAGAAGAATTATGACGTTACATTCTAACTATTGCTTGTCTGCTTCAATATGGGTCTCAGGATTTAAATCAGTTTTTACGTTACGTGGCTTTCCCTGATTTCATTTAGCGCTTTCTGGATTCATCAAAGATCTATAGTACTGAGGAAGAGCGCAGATGGTTGTAGGGGATGTACAACAGCAAGACCTTTTTCGAATAAAATTTTCTACCGCGATTCAATGAGATGATGGGCTATAATAGGATAGACTCCTTGAATACAAGCTACTAAAATAGGTATCGAAAATTGTACCTAAATAAATAATTGGGTTAAAATCCAAATAAATAATGAGCCAGATTTACGACATACTAATAGATAAAGGAGATAATGGGACTACAGCCAACGAGAAAATAGGATAGGGATAGGTGGATCAACACCGAAAACTGCACTACACGCTATAGCTCTGCCTCCTAATTTACGATGAAACCTTGTAACCAATGTTTTGATGAAACGACTGTTTTGAAACGATAAACAGACCGAATTTGATTTTAAAATTTTTGCGTGAATTCATGCAGCAATGACATCCAATTTCTAGCTATCTGATTATCAATTTAATTTCGTGAACCTCGCATATTGAGTACACGAGAATTATTTCATGCCACGAAACATGTACCGTCGCTTTATCGCGATACATTAATTCAGCTTTCATTGAATTTGATAAAGTAGCGGGACATCTTATGAATGGTAGGTAAATGGATTTTAGCTTAGCCAACTTTGTTTCAAGGCTTTAAACGCTGTCCAGGAAGCGCTGTAGAATATATTCACTGAATTATAAACCGCCTTTTTCGCTATGTAAGATTGCATTGTTCATTCTCTTTATTACAGGGGAAAAACAAAAAGCACATAGAATTTGTTGAAACCTAGCTCCTCCTCCATTTAGTCTCGGCATTTTACTAATTAGAATCAAGTTTTTTTCTCAATTATAATTCGATAGAAAATTAGATATTGAAAAAACGAATACTTCCGTATTTCTCTCGCCTGGAGAATGCAACATACGTCGTTCAACCTCGAATTGATTATTGATTGGAGAAATAGTAGCTTATCTATTGTCGTACAACATTCTCTATATTTTCTAAAAAGATATCATTAAATTGCTTTATTTTCGGCCAAACAGGAAGAGAAGTCACCAATCATAATAACAGTTGAACCAAATGGTGAATCAAGATGTCGCCATTAGTCTTGTACAGAGATTCGAAAAAAATGTATTCGTATTCTAATTATTAGGATAATTCTCAGAATTATTTATTCTACATCCGTGGACAGAGTTGAGAATTTATTCCTAACGTGGGCAACACAGGATCATTTTTCAATGATATTTCTAGGCCGCAGAGAACCATCGGAAGGCTTCAATCCTAATCAGTCAACGTCATGCAACCATAAAATTATCGAAGGATGTAGCATGCAACATTGATAGTAAATACGATTCAATTTTTGCTGTTCTGCGGGTAGAAAGACGTAAATTACGAATTGGCTCCACAGGACTTTACCTCCGAATAATTTCTTTTCCTAACGAGTAATTGGGTCTGATCTTTCTGAAGAATATGATTATCTGTTCTCAGATCCTCATTCGATGGCACAGAGGTATTCTTTTGAGACAATCAATAGACAATAATAGAAGAATAAAAAATTTCCAATCTCTGGACTTGTATGGATTAAGCAGGATACGAAGCTAGGTAAACGAGCAGTGTTAATAACCTAAAAGTTACCCTATATAATTCAGAAAAAGTGTCGAATTTTCATTTCTGCTTCCGCGAAATAGTAGTCAAAATAATGGCCTAAACCTTTTGCAATAGTCAAACAAATCGCTTTACACAGTTTGTGAATTGTTCGAAGCAAATCAGCAAACAAACCGATCGAAATTTTGCACCCATTCACAACGAAACCTTTACTAGAACAGCCCACCTTCTATGAGTAGTGCCTCTTCAACTTTCTTACTCTGCTCTCATTCCAAATTCCACCGCTTCTCAGTTGGAGACGGCACCCCAAGAATTTCAAGTTCTTCACAACTGATATCCATCCATGGTACAGCAACACCCGGCATAATTATTTCCGCGCCCGGGTAGCCATCAAAATCATGCAGCGATGTCGAAGTTGACTCTAAACAAGAGCTTTCCGGATTAGACACAGATGCGTAGGATACATTTTCAATAGTTTTAGAGTGGCTACTCTTTCGACCACACCTCCTCCAATTACGAGAACAGTTTTCATATTTGCCCTGGTTCCGAAAAAGACTCTTCTTTTCTTTCGCTTTCTTCATGTTAGCTGCTCTTCCTTTGATGTCACTACCAGATGTCGACTTAGTTGGCAGGCATGGTCGAACGATGGACGCGAAAGTTTTCACAATTCCAAGCGATACCTTGCTTCGGGCAATATTACCTTTCATACTGGTTGCATTCGACGCTCTAGTACTAGCGGAGCTCTCGTCGACCTTGGGTTCTTCTCTCATACTGTGTTCGTCTATGTATCCTTCTTGAACCGTATCCAGGATCGTCGCGCAAGCGGTTTTCGTACCAACATGACTGGATTTTATTTCATATTCATTGTTCATGGTAGGTTCCTGGACAGGGTCAGAACCACAATCTTGGTCTTTCTGTTGGTACTCTGTTAGTACAGGTGAATCGTTTTTGAAGTTAGAACAGGAAGCTCGCTTTCCCGAGTAGCGATCGGACTGATATTTCGCCCCCTCTCTTCTACTGCGAACAAATTGAATTGCATCAGATATTGCGAGGGGAGTAGAAGTGGTACCAGTTGACGTATGATGTTGAAGAAGAGTGAGTTGCGGGTTACAAACTTGCATGCAGGGACCGGAATTAGAATAACGTCGCAGTTTAGCACGTATAAGACGAAATGGCCAACGCGGATATCCGTGAGCGCGCATCACGCGAGCGATGGTGGGGCGACTAACGCCGAGCTGTTTCGCTGCTTCTTCGAGAGGTAAGTGAAACCGGCTCTGACAATCATGGATGGTGAGGTTGGTGGTGCGCGTTGGGAAGCTTCTTTTAGACATAGTATAGGAAGGGGGAAGACGTGCAGTGGGATGTGTGCGAAAGTGCGCCCATGGTGATATTTATGGAATTTCACGGGGACTTTCGGTTGAACAGGAAGACTGCGAATGTGACATATGAGTGAGGTACAGAGTACAGTACTGAGCATCGTCTTCAAAGATGCAGGGAAGGGCAAAGCCACTGTGCATATCAGATATCCATGAGATTTCTTTTTCGCGAAGTTTTTTTATGATTCAACGTTCTTTCTATGTAGGTAGAAATTTGATTTAGTGAGAACTATGTTCGATTGAAAGTTGCCGATGATTACTGCAACTGCTAACACTTAATTCCGATTCCTTAAGTCAATTTTTTAGAGCAGTACTTTCGTGTATTGAAATGTTCGAATTCATTTACCTGCCGGAAGCCGTAATGATTTTGAAACTGATTGAATACTTTTACTCATAGACTGGTTTCTAAATAGTTTCGAACTATACATTTATTGAAATATGTTCATTCTGGCGTTCCTTAATCTATAGCTAGTACCTTCGATCTGAAAAAGTGAATGAACAAGATTAAAAAACAGATCCATCTTCATATAGTAATCAGTAAGAGTGGGATTCAAGAATCGTCAGTTCATTTGTTATTCGTAGAGATCGAGTTTCATGTAAATCATCCGAAATTCGCTTGTGCCTTTCGCTACTTGTATCTGAAAAATGACAGCGAGCTTGTCATATCCTAGCGGTTTTTCCTTGTTTTTTGGATTTGAAAGAAGAACCCTACAGCCACTTGATCACTAACCTCATCTTGTATTTGCACGATTCCCCCCGAAATCATTAATAATCAGAAGATTTCGCCGGATTGCCGTACTTGCCGGATGAAGAACCTCGGCAATACCCTAAAAGCTGAGAATAATGGGAATACATGAATTCTTGCCATGTGGCTCAAATACTGCGAGAGAATCATGGCATCATCTAGATGAATTAGGCGTGTACTTTTTGGGCGTTAGACCGTGGAGAAAGATGAGAAGTAAAGCTCGGATTCGATCTACGCACTAGAACAATATTGAGTATAAAGAAGAACTTAAATTTCCCACAGCCTTACGCCTTCGAGCACTACCAGAGGTTCGAGAAAATGCTGACAAAGACCATGCCAGTCGAAAAGCCGCTCAAATGTGGATGCTCCGCTCTCGCGAGTACCTAATCGGCATCATGAAGAATTGATGGCCTATTACGTGGATTCTTTTGAAAAATAAGAGGACAGTTTAAATCATTATATAGTGAAGAGATAGTGAGGATCGGAAAACTTCGTATGGTGGTCACCCAGCTCAAATATCACAAAAATGCAAATCAGAAGTCCAAGCAGAAGTTGTTTAAAGGGTATAAGTAAGAGGTGCACCTTTTTAATTCAGGAATCGACGAATGATTGCAGATAATATTTGCAATGCTTTATTGTCTGGACCCTGAATGTATCAAGCCGGCTGAATTCAATCGAGTAAAGAAATGTGAAATCCCTTAAATTCGAGCATGCGCTCAGGTTCATCTACATTGCATCACTACTCTGGTTCATCACCATACCTAACAGAAGTGAACTCAAGCGCATCATCAAGCACAACATCTGTGCTTGTCAGAGCCTGTTTTACATCTTAATCGAACAAGCTGCGAATCAGCTCGGTTTGCTTGCTACCACTGTTTCCCTTCAATGACCGAATGTATATCAACCGGCCGACGCCATTGTCACACATTTTTGATTGAATTGTAGAAAATTCGAGCAATTATTGATGTTTGACCTTGTTCTTATTTACTACCCAATTTGTTTCCATATCATTTACATATTACTTGGGTTAAAAACGAAATAATTAGTACAGCCCCTTCCTTTTGAGTTTCACAGAATCTATTATACACGCGTGATTATGTATCTGAGCATGCTACTAGTAGTTTGGCAAAAAATCAAGTGATTATTGCTTTTTCAGCTATATGATTATGAAGGGGAAACTAAATAAATTTTAGACATCTGTATGCCGTTCAATGGTTTTCTCATTCGTTGGATCAGTGACGGAAATTTCACAGCCGCTGTCCGCGAATTTTAAAATTTAAGTTTTCTCGTGGATACTAATACAGATATTAAAAACTAAGAAGTCTCGACTTTACTTTATTTGTAGCTTCGTTATGATTGTTCGTATGTGTAATATGCATAAATTAATGAAAAAAATCAATATCTATTAATCAATACTGCATATTGCATAGCCAGAAACAGCATTACATATTGTTTATATGTTTCAAAATCCAAGAATACAATTGAATTTATTGATAATTAAAGTATAAATATCTGTATATTTGCTACATGCAAATTTCAATTGACACTTAGATATCAGGAAAGCTTCTGAACATTTCAATTCGTCTGAATGGTACTCGTCTAAGCCAATCATGAGAGATTTTCATTTTCTTAGTCTAGATAAGATACCTGTGATTTTATCTTTGCTGACCATAGAATTACAACCTAATTCTGATATGATTAAGTATACTTTAGAACTTCATGATGATCACCAGAAAAGATGGTAATTTGAGTGCGTTCTACTGGTAAGTGCCCTCTGAAGGAGCAAAATAGATAGATCGGAACTATCGGTCAAACAAAGTTCTACATTGGATGGAAAACTGAGGAGAAATTAACTTACTCTCGAATCCTGGTAGTAGACTGTTTTACACTGTTGACGTTTCTTTAGAACAACTGCTTGCCGACCATTAGCACCATGATTTCTGAACAGCCCTCCATACCTCTATCAGCCATGGCCTAAATCTTTAATTAACGACAGGGTGAAATTGCTCTGCTTTCGATAATATTCTTGTTCCCTCCCACCGGCAAATGTTTTTTGGACTATTATTAACCGTGAAAAACAAAATGAATAAAATTGAAATCGAGTTTGACTAGAACTTCACGTTTTCTATGCGAGCCAAACGTCAAAGATATGGATCAGTTATAATAAAAATAAAGATGCTATTTCGATCCGCTTCCTATCAGAACTCCTACAGGCTCCATAATTTAGTGTATCGGTGTACAACGCAACAGGAAGACAAAGTACGATAATGATTCTCGAAAGAGTAGCGAGCCAGATCCTCTAGGCACCATTTATCCTTCAAGGGCCAATGATATGCTCCGAAAAAGTCCAAGTTTTGTACCAAAAGAATGCTTGTCAAATTGCAAACATTTATTCTTCCGAAAAGCCAATTCTGCCACAAAAAAATTTTTAAAGCGTCCATACTCGAGTAACACGTATCGCATTTCATGCACAAAAGGGATTAATATAGTATCAGGTACGTATATACTTTCAACTACTTAAACAGACGAATTTGATCTCAAATCATTAAGAATACAGAAGCGTAGAATGTTTTCTCTCTTGTTAGGAGTTGCGCTTTCAATACACGGCATTGTTTCGATTCTGAATCTAACTTTGTTTTGAACCATGGTTTTAAATTATATGAAATCGAAACATGGTTTAGTAACTTTAGGGAATAAAATTTGGTTTTTAAAGTGCATGAATAGCGTAAAGCTATATAATACTATTCCAAAGAAACTCTGAAGCTTAATGTACAAAAGTTGACGACAGAAAAAAGACTATTCAATGCTCAGAGAAAGAGTTCTTACGTCAGCGAGAAACAACTCGGTAAGAATCTAGCAACGCGGAAGTAAAACTATTGAATATAGTTTTATGACTCTTGTATCAAATAAAGCGGATAATCGCTTATTTAAACTAATAGATTAGTTTGTTGCGACATCCTATGGCGCACCCCGGCCAGGAGCAAATAATAGTCTACGTTATCTAGCCAAAAATAGGGCAGGGATAGTCTGAAGGAAGTAACCAGACACGCGCGCGGCGAGTTGGAGCAGTAGACACTGAGACAGCTTCAGGAAACGAAGCTGGGCACACAAAATTGACAGACCGAAAAGAAAACTGTTATGGCAAGAATTACACAGCGTTTGATCATCGTACATCAACTAACGACTAAACATTGCCACCTCACAGCAGTAAATACTGTCCGGTACCCCGAAAAGAACCAATTGCCAATAATTCTTCTTTAACTCTGAAACAAATGGAAATCGAGCTAAATCCAGAACTGAATTCCTGATAATTTCTTGCACTTGCCGAGGTTCGAGAAACTCCTAACAAAATAGTGTTTATTGCGCTGCAGGTTCGACTTGGATGATATTACCGTAAAATATGAACTTGGTTTAGTTGCGTGGACTGTATCGGGCGAATGGTTACCGAATTAATTTTACTTATACCTACAACCTAGTCAAGTCGCACACGAAAGCAAGTTGATACTGCAAATACCCAGTAATTCACTGTATATGTGATTCATTCTATGCGGGAAAAAGATTATTTCGTCTTTTGTCGTTTCAGTATTCTGCGATAAAAGGTCTAGTAATTTAAATGGAACTTTAACAATTTGTTCTAGAGAAAAGAGTTCTACCTCTCCTCGAAAGACTTGGCGTTTCCAGTCCGAAGTTGACAAAATATTGGCTGTAAATATAACTAACTCAATAGATATTCTCATCCCTTACACCGTAGAAATGAACACAGTTTTTTCCCTTTGGCATGCAACGGTAACTGTTTCTGTTGAAGTTTCACTGATATTTTTTAATAACGCATACTGTTTACCAGAGTTTGACCCAACGAATGTAGATGTAGTTGTTCACTGTGATGTGAAGAATATCACTTCAATACTTTCCGTGATATGTGCATCATTATGGAAACTCAAGAACAAGAAAAAGCTTGAGTATTCAATGAAATATTTTCTTGATGCAATACGAGAAACACGCTAATAGTACTTGACATCCAAATTTGCTTGTTTATTCCACATTTACAAAACTAGTTCTCGTGTACGAAGTGACTAAGTTATTTTTTATGAAATCTGATCCTGAATTTATAAGATGCATCTTTATTAACTCGATTTTTGCAGTTGCCTTGCATATTTTGACAAAATTCATGTGACCAAACCATTTCATCAAAGCATTTGACTCTGTTGATCGGCTTTTTGCGATGTGTAGCCTCCCTATTCTAGAGTTCTGTCGTATTCACAGAAATTGATAACCTCTTCTTCATAATTCATAATCATACAATGCAATTGCGTTTCAGCACAGTACAGCAACTCCCTATTTATTCCATATAACATTTTATTTAGCTGCATGTGCATGAAAAATCTGAAATGAGTTGGACCCAAAAAATTCAAGTACGATTCTTATACAGAAAAGCAAAAGCTGACCAAGCTATATTTGAGGTCTAAGGCGAATCAATAGAAACTAGCTCTGGCTGACTTAACTTCCAGATTTCTCAATAGCATGCATTTTGCAAAACATCTTTCGATAACTGCGCAATGGAATCGACCAGCACACCTTTCATTAAACCCTTTGTACTGTTTGGCGATCAACTGATTAGAAAAATAATTTTAGAGGCAAGCATCGTAAATATACGGTGGGACGTTTTTTTACGCCAGTTTGTCTTTCGCGCCGTGCAACAGCGAAAGAGATATACAACAATTTTTTGTCAGTCGCAGCGTTGTTTAAACGGACATTAAGGGGTTTAGCATTACATTGCTGGAAGCATCGAAGTTATTCAAGAAATCTACTGGATTATATGCTCCTTGTATATCCATTCGTCTCATTCTGCTTTCCGTCTTGAATTATTCCATTCGATAGTTTTCGCCGGTTTATTTCCTAATATTCAGCAGTGTGCTTCACCTACATATCGAGAGGCTACGTGTCAAACTGTTTCAAGGTTACGACTTTCGAAAACCTGATGAGATATCTTTCGCACTACAGATTGCGATTGCAAGTACCGAGTTCCGATTACAACAGCTTCGTCGAATTATACAATAAAAATGTATGGTTCTTCAATGAAGAATCAATGGTACCTCTCTACTCTATAGGAGCTTCCAGATAATCTGCCAGGGGTCGTTAATTTAGAGAATTGTATGTTGAAGATTAGGAATCAGAATGAACTTACGATCCGGCAAGGTAATTTTAGATGATTGATACGACTTGTGCTTACAAGTTAATCTTGCTCAGAAAAAGATCGAAACTCAAGCTTCTTTAATAATAATTCACGTTGATCAGTTTCTGGCCATTTAACCGTTTGTATGCAGTGCAACCGCAGTTTTCTGGATTACTGCGTAGGTAGTCTGTAGCATGTGATAAAAGCGCAAGGTCTAAGATTCAGACAAAGGGAATTAGATTTGTGTCAGACAATCAGAATCAATCTAATCTTCAGCCTATACCAACCAATTGTTCTGAAAAATTGTGTAATTCGAAGAATATTGTTTTCATTTATTAATGAATAGTGCAAGCTACATTTAGCGATACACTGAAAAATTTCGTATCGATGCATGGAATCACAGAGACTAATCGATAGTAGTTTGCAAACAAAAAAAATGATAATTCAAGGTCCTGAGTAAGCTTTTGATGCTACTGTAAAGAGTTTCAAATCCAGCGGCAGTACCTAGTGATGAAATGATATTTGTATTGCTTATTGTGCATAGCTGAAGCTCCGAAAAATTATAACAACCTCAAATTGACTACGTATGGACTGTATTGTTCGACAGAATCCAGTCATATCTCTGGGGTTCATATAAACACGAGATTTAGATTTTTGTCTCGAAGTACAACGGGATACGTGCGGTTTTTGCAAGGAACAAAACGTGTTTCTCGTGATGCTAACGACTAGGTTGAAGTTTTTGAAGGTAAATGGTAAAGAAAATGTGGTTAGTCACATTTTGAAATGATTAAACCTGGATTAAGCATTTATTAGAAGCGCGACAAATGAAAACGGCCACTTTTTGATGGACCGAAAGCAATCCGAATCTCGATTTTCTGGAAAAATTGGGCTTGTATAGCTGGGCTTGATGTACGACTTCTAAAATCACAGGCATGTTCGAAATATATTTTATAAACGATAGGTTTCACTTTTTTCTGTGAGCATGACCAATTTCTTTCAATTATTATTCGGAGATGGGAAGGATTTGAAATAGGATCAAACGTCTCCCTCTAATTTGTTGAATCAAAAGACAAAAATATAGTGTCAAATATACTCACTGTATAGTATACGATGCATTCCCTCGACGAAGAATATCGTCTCGTCTTTGTTTACGAATGAGCCTCTTTCAGAATTTCATGCAAGCTCTGTTTTTGAACGTATAGTAAAAAAGTACAAATCGTACAAATAATCGCTTATGTCTCTATTTTCGAGCTGTCAGCTAGACCGCAAACTGTTTGAGTAAATGTTCGTAATGGTCGACTAGAAGCATTATGTGGTTCAGCGAAATACTGATGAAGTTTTTCATTTAGCATGGACTATTTATGATTCAGCATTAGTGAAAAGTACGAGATTTTATTGCTATCAAAGCAGTTTTTCTATGAATGCAGTACACAATCTCACTATTGTAGTTTGCTTTGTCTGACAATTTCATTTTAAAAGAGAAGCGATTGATGAACTTGCGAATAACAAACGTAAGTATGAGACGAATCGTATACAATAATTATCCATGCATCTACATCAAAAATGCTACTATAATCAGAATAATATTCTATTCTATCTTCGACGCTTTTACTACTGTTACTGTAGCGAAAATTCATGAAGACAACTACTCATCACATTGCATTCCTAGTCAAAGTAAATGTAGGAAAGAACGAGAATTCGGTAGATAAGTCAACCTATACTGGCAGAAACGCTTTCGACAATGATTTCTCCTCTAATCATCGTACGAAATTTGAAGATGCTTTCTGTACAGAATTATTCTGTGTTTTCGTTCTGTGAAGAATTTTTCAAAACGCCTAGAACTCTCATCAAGCGAAGAAGAAATGAACCAAAATCGAAAAAAGTTCGACATTCTGAAATCGTTTAATAGAGCCAATCAGACTATTCAGGATAGCGCAATGTACTGTATTCTCTGAACGCTTTTCTTACTTTTCTTTGACAATAAATAAAAAATTAATTATGCTTCATCAATCAATGCGGATACAGGCAGACAATACGCCCCTCGATAGCGGCACGCAGCAGCAATGTTAAGCTCGTGGATGATTCAGTTTAGCTTTTGAATTCAACAGCAATTATTACTTTCTGCTCTACTGTGGAAAAGTAACAAAATGATTTGATTTAGAGCACAGAGAGGACAAATAATTTTTATCATATTGCCTTTCTGGCACCTTGTTCAACCGAGACAAAATGTTTCAGGTCGTAAGTTGATGGTATACATGATTCTCCATTAAGGAATTCAGATCAATTAATATTATATTTAGAACAGCCGAATTACCCCTAAATTGATCGAATTTTGAATTTATTATGTATTGTATTGTATACCTGAGTCCCTTTTTACTTTCTTTGCTTTAGCCCTAACATTTCAAATTCATGAAATATTCCTTTCCGAGCCATGTTTCAGATCGAGCTGATTATTGGGCACTGCAATTTTCGCCGCTATTTTGCTTTCTTTGGCTCGCTAATTCCCGGTATTTGTCGAGTGGTCACAAAATTTGAAAGACTACCAAATTTGACGTAGGATTCGCGACAAAAAACATTCAGCAATTTAATGCATCCTTAGGGCTGTAATCGAGAATTAATTCAGTCTGTTGAGTGTTGAGCTGAGCATATTGAAATTGATTTTCGCAATTTTTGCAGGGCATCGAAAATCTTAAATCAACCAGATTACAAGCAAGTCAGAAAAAAATCCAAGCAACGTTACTTTATCTTTCCTGCTATTTAGCTTGAAACTCTGTCGAGTGCCACCTTTTCTTCGGCCCAGGCTGAATAGCAAGAAAAACGTCATCGGAGTATTATTGTATGCCTTGAACCGGGGTTAGAAGCTAGCAAACTATGTTTCCCATACTCTTCCACGATCCTTTTGACTCTTTCCCAGTGATACATCGCAAGACAGCCGTCTTAATTATCTTATCTTCAAAGGACAGGAGAATAAGAAATCTCTGGCGCTAACTTAAGTTAAGTTGGTTGACAATGAAGTTATCCGACACATGTTGACCCGATTCAAGTATTGCACTCATGCTCTTACAACATGTCACCTATAATTTAATATAAAAATTTAGAAAACGCCTGCAAAGAGTTACATTACAAGAATTGAATGTTAAATTAGTATTTCTCAGTAGCATGAGTGAGCCATGACTGTTTGTTTCGGAACGCATTTTAGTTCGCAGATTCCCTATGTTTAATTATCGAATCACATAGTTTTTATGGAAAATCGAATAATATTTTAAAACTTGCTCGGCTAAAGGATTGATAAGGTGTTTAGCTAGTTCTTGGAGATTGGAGAGACTGATTTCGTCCTTGGGTGACCTGCTGTCTCTCAAATTTGCAAGTTCTCTATTTTATCGCATACTCGGCCCCAAATATCTATCTAACGTGCGAATATTAGAATACTAACTAAAGTAAGAAAGAGCTAACGAACAATCCCAAGTATACTAGTGAAAGTGAAATGATTTTTGACACAAATTTGTGACCCATATCATCCCAGAACGAACCGAGCGCACGTCGTTTCGTGCTAATCGCTGGGTTTAAATTGGTGTACAGCACCCAGATTGTATCCTCGCATATGAATGGCGAAATACAAATCTGGTTGCATTAGCGTTTCGAGTGTATTATCGCTTCACCTGCATCACTTAATATATCGCTAATAAAACTTCTGTTGCAACTCTTAGAGCTCCCAAAGCTTCTAACTTCATTTACAATGCTGCTTCATTTCTGTTTCCACCAACTTTTTTACAATTCCAACTGCGACGCGCTTGAACGCTGCTTTTCAGATGAGTAACTATTTTGTTCTTTGGTAATGTCTCGTTTTTTGCCTATTCGCGTCTTCGGGTGAAATACATGCGGCTTGATGCGCCGCGTTAGGAGCCTCTCCTTCCGTTATTTCGCGGCAAAGCGCCTCAGTTTTGGTTTCACAGCTTTGTTCCGGATAGTGCGCGTCATTCTTAGGAAGCTTAGCCTATCAGCAAGACGTCATCTTAAATAAAAATAGAGCTCTAAACAGGTATTTTTGGACAAATTTGGATTGGTTTGAATCGTTCAGATTCTGCGAGCGCTCTAATATCAAACGACACTTGTATGAACTCTTTATGTGCCAATTAATACCAATAACGCCACGGTGCATCACCAGATACTGCTGATACTGTGCAGATTGTATGAGAAATGTAATACTCTTACTTAAGCAGTGCATATGATGACCCACAGTCTTGAAAGATTATCCGAACACAGTGCACTTTACCAAATGTCATGTAATATCAATCCCGAAACATTCCTCTTCCAGCCAAGGTGACGATCGCACGTCATCTAACCCCGGCAATAACGCTCGTCATCAACTTCGTTCGCATACGGCACGCAATACACTGCTACCTGCACTGCTATCATCCGCACTTTTCACACTGTTTTTCTGCGGATCACCTCGCGTTGGTCAAACACGCACCTCTCTTTGCGTTCCAACGCTGCCGCGCGGATTGCTGAACAATTTGCCCGCGCAGATGATGTTGTCCGCGCATCAGTACTTGTTCCTGGAGCTCGAGTCCCTGTTTTTGAAATAATTAGCGAGTTGCACGCGTCTTCGCTGTACTTCCGTGGAATAATGAGAGACAATGTTGATCTTCGTCGCCCTCTTCGCGGCTTCCAACAAAACAACCGCATCCTCATCCGCAAACTCCACCGTTTGTTCACCTGCTTGGCCGAAAGGCGTGCTTGTATCCATGCTGCCGACTGTTGCCTTCATCTTTGGAGCCTGACCAACGCAGTAGACAACATCCTGCGTATCGTAAATTGCCTTGTTGATAGCTATGAAGGCGCTAGCAACGATAACCAGTATACGTGTATCATCAAAGACAGACTGCGCCCCGCTTGGGAGGTAGAACTGGTAAAGGTAGCTCGTATGCAATTTTTATCTTCAGTTCTTTGCTGTCGGCTGGTCACTTTTGAGACACCAATTTTACGTCCTTGACATTTCTTCCACAATTTCACATGTATCATGCATGAAATTCCGATCGACGAATAATACTCCATGCAATGTGCAAGATGAGCCATAGTACACTTGACTGCACAGTAGATAACTATAGGCAGTTTAATTGAGGGTAAAATTGGTTCACGCTACTTGGATCATGTCTGTGCGTCGGCCTTCTTCGCCTTCTTCGGACGATGGCTACTCCATCCGTCAGTACGCATGTCTAGCTCTCCCGCCTATCCCTCCAATCATTCGCAACAATACTACATTACGTGCAAATCGCGGCCACTCACGTCGCTCTGCCCCGCACATATCATCCTCTTCCCTTTCTTGAGGGAGATTCATGCTGCGGAATCCGTGATGAATCCTTCTGCCTCTGCACTGCGTTGAATGCCTGTACAGGTCAGGTCTTCTGCCGCTCGGGTGAAAGAATTCATTTGGAATCTGATTGGCTCGACGCGCGAAAGCGCAGACCTCTACCAACAACATTATGACATCGAGCGCATCTTAGATGCCCGTCTCAATTTGTTCGAGCAACAAGACAACCACATTGAACGCTACTTGAACTACTTGGTCCGGCGGCTGAAGATTTGGGTGCGTCACGGAGCCGAAGAGACTCCCGAAGGTGAATTGTTCCGCTTGCCCTCGCCGGTTCTTCATATCGCCACTCGAACCGGTGAAATTGACCCGCTGGGCTTCGGGCTCCATGAATCTTACTCGGAAAGACCCGTGTGAGATGCTACTAGTGCCGGGATGCTGCTTTGCTAAACATACTACCTTTTAACTTTGCTCCTTACCGCTTCAACATCGATTCAACTTCCTCGCCTACGACCTTACTGGTGTCGCCTGGCTTCCTTTTTGGGTTGGAGTCGGTCTTGCATGGATCCTGATGTTGTCTCCAACCTGAGGACTTAGTTTCTGATGTTCAGCGTGCCTCGGTATATCGCGCTATTTAATGATTCTGGAAAATGCTTGTCGATAGGGCCAGCCTTCTTTTCCCTATGCAGCACAAATTCCTCACGAAATTGTGTGACCGCACAGCTGATGCACAAAGTAGGGTCTCCTTTGATCATCAACAATTTCAGCGCAGCCTTCTGCCCAAAATTATCGCAATTTTTCTCCGTCCTCCTTGGTTCTTGGATGTTTCTTTGCCTGGATGGTTTCGTCGGAGTAACGTGACTTGTTGCCTCGCGATCACTCCTCGTAGGTGCAAGAATTGTCTTCCTGACTTCGCTTGCTGGGACTGAACGAGATCTTTGGTTAGTCGTCCTTGACTTGACTGCTTCTTACTTCTTTGTTCGTAGCTGCATTCATCATACCTGGAAAGTGCTTCTGAAGAAGTCCAGTATTGCCTGGTCCTGTACTTATTGCACACTCCACACCATTTGCAATCATTCCGAGGTTGTCTAGGCGGATTACTGGGCTCGGAATTCTGTAGCTCCGTATTCATGGTGACTTCACTCTGTCCTTGGTCTGATGATGATGGTCACGTTATAATCGCGTCGATTTTGTACACACTGGTACTCTGGTGACTCATATTCTGCAATCTGTTTGACTTTGTTGAATGATACTCCAGTGGTCTGGCCCATGGGTTGTTTCCTACTAGTTCTATGCTAAGCTTTTTCTAAAGTTTTCTCGTTTGTCTACTGCAAGCGATTTGAAACTAAGTACTGGCACTCTTCATGTAATTCCGTGTCATGTAACCCCAAGTTGCGGAACCAACGGCACATAGCAATGTCTGGATCGTGTTGACGCTCCAAATAGGGCTTCAATCTTCGAGCGTGAACTGGACGTCGGAATCTCTGCTGTCATCGGTATGCAGCGTGTACCTCGAGTGATCCTCGGACACGGCAATGAAAGGTCCCTATCAAGCTGTCGACAGTATTTTCGAACCGGATTTTTCCTCCCTTGTCGCACTAATACCATTTCTACAACATCATACACGTTCGGCCACTTTGCTGGGGTATATGGGACTACACGTGAGGCTCTCAAAGATTTCACTAAAGCTACTTCGAAACTACTCATGAGTTCGGTGTTGATTGCGATGGGTCCGTAGTGTAATGGCTCAAACAAAAACCTTGACTTGATTCCAAATAGGATTTCAAACGGAGATTTGCCGTCTATGCCGGCCTGGCTCCTTTAACCCCCAAGTATCTGCCATAGGCACCCATTCCAATTTTCATCCATCTTGCTTGCCGCTACCTACAGTACCGCTCTCTTTAGCGTGCCTACATTCCGTCTATTTTCGCATTTCCCTTGGGATTGTAAGCATAAGCTATCTTCCATTGAATACCTGCTGACGATGCGGAACATCTCACTGCACTCTTGTCAAATTGCAAATTCCATGAGAACAAGCCACTGAGGGATATCTTCCAATACGGAGTGCTCTGCTTTGCGGGTTTTATCTTCTGGCAAAAATCACGACCAATCACGAACTGCGAGATATCTGGTCACATCTTCGGCCACCAAGACCGGTCCGAAATAATTTTGTACGCCATTACAAAGTTCCAGTGTCTGATATCATCATAAGGCTTTGGCGAACTTTGGTTATTCCGCGGTAACCATTCTGGTATTTAAGTGCTCAAAAGCCGACTTTAAGTCATCTTCCAAACCTATACTCAATACCAGAGCAGTCGTCGTAGAAGATCGCGACAAGTAATCCGTGGTTTCGTTCCGAGGTCCAGGTAGATACTGCACATCGAAGTCATGTTTTGCAAACAGACTCATCCATCTTGCTATTCTTCCATATTGATCTCTCATGCTGATCACATAGTTCAACGCTCCATGGTAGGTGAAAAATTTGAACCGCTTGCGCAAAAAGTAATGTCGGAACGTCTTGAGTGCCAAGACTATTGCTAAGCCCTCTGATTCGTACATCGAGTGATTCCTTTCAGCGTTGTTCAATCCGCGGCTTGAGTGCTGCATGGCATGGTCCCTGTCGTGCAATCCCCTTGTGAGAGAAAACAACACCACTAGAACCCAGAGATAGATGGCCACCCCTCGCGGACGGTACGACAGCCCAAGAGTGGGAGAGAGCGACTGTATAACACCCACAAAACAAAGCCTTGCGCCCTAGTGTGTGGAGCTATCCGCGAGCGGGAGATTAGCGGAGTCAAAAAAAGAGATTTTGGTCGGCCGCCAGCGGAATGAAGCCACGCTTTTGTGAACTAGGAACCGGAACACCCCCAGAGGGATTATCGGGCGCCTCTCCTTGCACGAAGTGTCCGACAAACCCGTTTGGAGATCATCAGACGATACCACAGGTGGTCACTAGTATTCAAAGCAACCGTCGGCGGTTAGTTCTGGGCCGAAAAGCTCCTGTTCTACCCATTCGAGTGCCCCAAGCCACTTACAGTAGTTTGTACCAAAACTAAAATTACTACAAAACCTAAATTACTAAAAATTACAAAGACCTGAAAATGGTACAACAGGGGTGGGGTTAACAATCTCCCTCTGGGGGTCGCAGACCTTCTCAATAAGGCTGTTTTCCGCTTGGCGTGTCTCTGGAAGGCAGTTGGTTGCCACCCATCCGCCAGTGTGCCCTAGTGTGTTCACCCACTAGTGCGAGTTGCAGCATTCATGCACTACAGTTCCTCTCGTTAGCGTCCTTCGCAGACAACACTGCTCCAATTGTCATACTTTATGCACCGGTGACCAGAAAGTGCGGTTTCGCAAAATCGTGGTACGTGAAGACGGGTGACGAAGTAAGTGCTTCCTCCAATTTGCTGGATGATTTTTGTATCTTGTTTGTCTATTCGAATTCAACCTGCTCTGAAGTTTTCTCCGACAAAGGCCTTGCCATCTTCCCGAATCATTTGATGAATCTTCATTAATACGAAGGGACGGAATCAGAACAAACAACGATATACCCAAAACTAACTGGGATCTCTTGAAGTATGCCTGCATAATCTCCAGTGGAGTCATCGGCAACAACAATACGTCTCATCGTCGGAGACAAGTGCAACCCCAGCTTCTCTGCAAGGATATCAGACATCACATTCGTTATGGCAACGGAATCTAAAAGCACAAATACCGAGTCGGAGTTTTCCGCCAATTTGAATACTTGATGATGATTCGGAGGCAACCTTTTTCTAATTCAATTCACTGGTGACGATAAGTGATGACCTGGTAACCTTCTTACCAATAATTTTCTGGAGATCGTTTCTAACTTTTCGCAGATTTTCATTCGCAATCTGCCCGAACATTATTCTTGCTAGTGCTTGTGTCAGGCTATTGAGGAAATCGTAGCGTTCAGCTCGTTCACCTAATGCATGTATAGGAAACTTCTGACTGCTATATTTCTTTCTGTTCCTACTTTTATCTCTCAGGCTAATCATTTGGAGTGAATATGGGGCTTCTTCTAACTCACGCTGCGCAAAATACTTGATTTTAATCTTCAACCTGAGGCAAGTCTCCTTCAGAGCGAACTTATTTCTGTACCGGTTCTCCGGTTGCAAATCGTTTTATCAGAACCTTGTCTTCTTCTAGCTCGCTTACTTCTTCCTGTACATACATGACAGGTTTCTCTTTCTGTTCAACTAGTGTCGCGAATTCCTTCTTCAATATCTGTACCTTTTGCGTATTCTAATTTTGTGCTCTTGCCTTCGCCTTGTCTGCTTGTGTCTTGCTGCACGATGCTTCTGAATAGCCATACCGTCCACAGTAACTGCTGTACTTCACAGCTCCGGTTTGCATTTGGCCCTTGCTCGCGTAATGCCCTATTTTCTTGCACTTATGGCATATCACATCCTGAATACACGGTTTCGGCTTGCTTCTCGTAATGAGAAAAGCCAAATATTCGAAGCTTTTGTACAGCATGTCCATATTGTCCAATGCTAGTTCATCTATTCCCTGCTGCTTATTATGCGTCCCGACATCCCGCACACCAGAAGAGTTTCGGGAAACCGTTTTGTGTAAGGAATACACGCTCTGATGTTCGCCATACTCAATACACGTCTCTTTGACTTCATTAAACATAATTGCCTTCCTCGGCAGTACCAAGTGTGAGAAATTTTTATTCGACTCTACAGATTCCATAGTCAGCCCGTGCTTTGTTCCTTCGTTGAAGTTACCTTGTTTGTAGAGCTCGGTTGCTCTCAAGAAGAAATCATTGGCATCTGCCCTCTGGTTAGCCAGGTTAACAGTTTATTTCATCGTCTCTGATTATGCCTTCTTTGAAGAGAACTTCTCGAATAGGGCCGTCTTGACCTTTCGGAACGACTTCGCTTCCTCAGTAGGAGTGTCCTTGTCCGTGAAGCGGTCAAAGTAGCATTCGAACGCCTCAGTGTTCAGGGGTTCTACCTTCGTTCCTGTCTTCTCTTCATCCTTCTTCCCCTTCACGAGCACATTCTTATGTACATAGCAGAACTTCATAGCGTCTTCCTTGCCGTTAAACTGGAACTTGAGACCACAGGAGGAATCCATGCTCTGCTGCAGGTTCTAAAGTTTTAGCTAGTTTTTGAGGGTGGAGAGGCTGTTTTCGACCCAGGGTGACCTGCTGTCGCTCAACTTCGCAAGGCCCCTATTCTATCACAAACTCAGCCCGCAAAATATCTAGCTAACGGACCAACAGTAGAAGAAGAACTAATGGAAGAAAGAGCTAAGGAATAATTCGAAGTATACGTATGAAACTAAAATGATTCTTGACACAGCTTTGTGGCCTACATTAGTAATCAATTTTGGAGCATGGAAGTTAACAAAATGTAACGTTCCTGAAAACAACGAGAGAATTGAAAAAGTGTGCCAATCGAATAGCATCTTTATTGCTTGTTCTAATGGCCGATGATGTAATCACCTTCGAAGATCAAAGACAGGCTTGTATTCGCAGTTTCACCTTGCGGCTCAGTCTCGATAAGACCTGCATCTGGCTCCTATTCTATGTGAAGTTCATTAGACAATTTTATGTGTGGAGAGCAACCTTATTAGGACAGAGGTGAAGTATTAGATGCAGATTAGAGTGTCTATCATGCATTTCTAGAATAAACTGAACACCAAATGCCTAAAAGCTAAACAGTACAATTGAGTGTTTAATCTGTATCTTCAAGAAATAGACAACCAGTTCTCATGTTAAGAACGAAAAGCTAACCATGCTTTACTGTCTATGTGAGGCGACTCAACAGATACTCGGTCAAGACGGATTCACCAGCAGATTTCGTAATATTATGAGTTTGGAACACATTTAGCAATTAATGCGTGGTAAAATAAATCAGCATGCCTTTCACTCAGCCTGTAAAATTGTTAACGGATGATCTGAGGCAGAATACTGTTGGAAAAGAGTAGTGCACTGTAGATATACTCTCGTGTCTTTTCAAATGCGGTCCTCAGATTCAATTGATGACTGATTTCTACCATAGATGTAGCAAAAGCAGTCGCTTTAGATGCAGAATTTTGTATGAATATGAATCCACAGGATACAAAGTATGTTGGGAGAGTCATAGAGTGTTGGTTTGCAAATAAGAGATTGCGCAAACAGACTTCCTAAGTTTTGTTCTGTTTTGTTAATAGGTTTGTGGTCGATACACGAGGAAATATTGGAGCAAGAGGACAGGCTAAGTCAGAGAATTCCACTTTAGTAGTAAAGTTTCGAAGCCGATATGCCCTACATCCAGAGCCTGCTTACCTTTCAAGCAGAGCACGAAATATTTTAGAGATTGGAGTATATAGAAAACCACTTCCAAATTTAGAAGTAAAGGGGATAGCTCCAATCGGTACGATTCTCAAAACCTTAAGTATATAGAGCGTGCAATCTGATGATGTACCAACTAATTGCTAACACTGAAACTTAGCCGAAATTCTAGAACTAACGATTATCAATGGAAACCGTACTGTTCGCTTGTCATGAATTGACGCAAAAAATGCATCAATTGATGATAATTTATAGTGAAGCAGAAACTAAAACAGCATTTAAATCATTTTTGTCCTTTGTGCTTTGCAAATCCAAGAGCGGCGCTCAGTAATTTGCCTGCTGTACTAAAATAAGTATTTATGCCGTGAACATGAAAGCAATATGCCCCCTCTTTGGCCTTCATCACCCGTGATTCATGGTGATTGCAAGGCTGATCTGCCTCGTTCCGTACATCCCCATTGCCAGATTCAGGTTAGCACCTGAACTCCGCACGAAAGGATCGATTAGACCCGAGAACATCTCTAGATCATCATAATCAAAGTTTAGGTTTAGAGGAGCGTCGATTCGCGGCCGTTGTGAAAGAAATGGAGCTACTATTCATCACTGTTCGGCTATCTGTAAGTCAATTTGAGTCTATTGAAAACATCCACTAGCCTCAAATTTTCACTTTATTTTCCGGACAGGTGAAGCAGGCTCCTACGTATCTGCCAACATTTGTTTGGGCTGTTGTGGGCGGTGGCATGTAGAACAGCGTTGCTTAAATACCGGAATGGTGAAAATGAAGAAAGTGTTTAGGTTTCAACAATTTGAAGGTTCTATTGTGATCACAACTAAACCTAGTGAGGTAGAAATGACGACGAACGTTACAGGTGATAGTAGCAATGATATGGGAAGGCGTCGTCATTTACCCTCACTTTCGATTCACTCTCCACAATAAACAAAAGCAATCAACGAACAGCTATTCGTTCTTTCGGTATTTCGAAGTTCACAGGAGCACAGTATCAAACTGGGTCAATGCTGGGGGGTTCAGTATTATACTCATAAATTCAGAAAGCAAGCTGGAAATGTATTTTAAGGCAGAGTTGCTTTTCGTTGCTCGAACCCGCGGATTGATACCAATAATTCCTTAAAGTTTTGCTCTGGTTGCACTAGCGCATATGGTATTCTGAGACAGAAAAGACAAATAAAATTGGACAATAAAAAATATTTTTCATTGGTAGAATGTTTCACTAATGTTTGATTTTCTCGCGCTGCAGATATGCGTGGATTATTCACTCTATTTCATCTTCGATACTAGTTCTGCGATGAATAATTACAAGAAAAGTCCATTGAGAGCCGATCCGATTTTAAATCGAACTGACAGTTCTATTACATCGTCTCAGAATATTTATTTTACTTGATGAATTTCTAACAGAGAAATAATTTGGTTGCTGTACTCTAACTTGATTATTCTAGCTACTTCAATCAAGTAGCAGAACAAAAGGATAATTCTATAAATTTTTGTGGCAATCTATCTACCACAGCTTTTAGACTTCTCATACGGCAATAAGATGAGCTCGTATGATGCATTCAGAAGCGAGTCCATCTAAGAGAAAAAATTCACTGGAATCTGATGCTGCCCTGGTTGGAATCAATTGTGCCTGCCTCATGGTCGAATAAGGAAAACAACGTGACTCTCAGAAATAGCGCTACTGAGTAAATAGAAAGGAGCATGGCAATACCTGCGTCCATTTCTGTCCTTTTCATACAAGTCAAGCTACATACAAAGAGTATCGTGGGTGTTTGCTTGTCCATTTACTGAAGCCAAGGACTAATCATGGTTGTGTTCGTTGATGAGGAGCCCCCCACGATTGTTTCTGCTTCGAGTAGCTCAGAATCAATCACATTTCGAAATAGCTTAAGGACTAGATCTGGCTTTGATTACGAAATAAGTGAGGACCGCGAGAGAAAGTTAAAAAGCATAGCCGAGTTACCTGGCATATTTCTCACTGTTCGATCAGGACGAGAAAATGAGAAAGAAATTGTCGAAGTGCGCAAGTGGAACCCTTTCGCGACTTCGTTCATTTTTTCGCACATTGTTTAGTCGCAAAAAAATTGACACTCAGAACGAGGATGAAGATCTACAATTATTTGGTTCGCTTCTCAAATTAGTTTCAACTTAATCCGAGCAAATCCTCAGAAATCACATTCAATGATTCTATTGAATTCGTCGTATACGAAATTTAGTAAGGTCTTTCGAAACGTTTCAAAGGGTTGAAAAGAGCTAAATGATACTAAGCTACC